>ENA-USZI01000392-USZI01000392.1-human-gut-metagenome-genome-assembly--contig:-NODE-392-length-32520-cov-19.680085_pt1 | contig 32520 bp, 20 predicted proteins | sample MGYA00250042_ERZ773532 | MGnify/ENA primary metagenome ERZ773532 (study PRJEB29103, sample SAMN06112036) | human gut metagenome | biome: human gut; feature: ankylosing spondylitis patient; material... | reverse complement strand
ACATTCCATGAGCACTACAATGAAATCCTGAACTTCTACAACAACCGTTCCTCCAATGCCATGGCCGAGTCTTTCAACGCAAAAATCAAACTCTTCCGCGCTAATCTCAGAGGTGTAGTCGACAAGAAGTTCTTTCTTTTCCGTATCGCCAATTTATATGCTTATCCCCACTAAATTTCTACTGACCCCGTGTCTGGGCTCGATGCTCTTTTCCGCAACAAAAAAACGGGCGGCGATTACGCCGTCCGTTTTTTTGTACGCCCGTGGGGAGTCGAACCCCAATCGTCGGAACCGGAATCCGATATTCTATCCATTGAACTACGGGCGCATTTTTCCGATTTGCGTTGGCAAAAGTACAAAATAAATATTAGCTTTGCAAAAAGGTTTATGCAGAATTTATGAATGTAAAGATAGAAGACAGTTGGAAAAAAGCGCTTGGCGAAGAGTTTGAAAAAGATTACTTCCGCACGCTTGTTGATTTCGTGAAACGTGAATATGCTTCATCACAGGTGTTTCCGCCGGGAAATGAAATCTTTGCGGCGTTTGACGCCACCCCGTTCGACCGAGTGAAGGTGGTGATTCTCGGTCAGGACCCATACCACGGCGAGCATCAAGCCAACGGACTCTGTTTCTCTGTCAACGACGGAATCCCTTTTCCGCCGTCGCTGCTCAACATTTTCAAAGAGATAAAAGCCGACATCGGCACGGAAATTCCCTCATCGGGCAATCTTGAGCGGTGGGCAAGGCAGGGAGTGTTGTTGCTCAACGCCACGCTGACGGTGCGTGCCCACGAGGCGGCTTCACATCAAGGTCATGGTTGGGAAACATTTACCGACGCCGTGATTGCGCATCTCGCTGCCACACGCGAGCATCTGGTGTTTCTGCTTTGGGGCGCTTATGCCATCAAGAAAGGCGCGTTTATCGACCGCTCGCGGCATCTTGTGCTCACGTCGCCGCATCCGTCGCCTCTGTCAGCCCATCGAGGCTTCTTCGGAAACCATCATTTCTCGCAAGCCAACGCCTACTTGTTGCAACATGGTGAAACACCTATAAACTGGTAATTATGAGACTGCTTCTCACGTCATTGCTTATGTTGTCGGCAACGCTGACTTATGCCGCCGACACATCGACACGCATTTTCGACCAGTCGATGCGGTCGTTGCGCGCTTGTCTGGAAACCGACTATTACGCACCGCCAGTAATCGAACTCGGAGGCGACGACCGTGTGCGTGTGGAGTTTGACGACATCAACTCCGAGCGTCGCTATATGCGCTATTCGCTGCTTCACTGCGATGCTGCGTGGCAACCGTCGCAAATCGTTGAAAGCGACTATGTCGACGGCTTTAATCAAGCCGATGTCGAAGACTGTGAGTTCTCCTCTGGCACGTTTGAGCAGTATGTGCATTACGGCATCAGCCTGCCTAATCAGGATATGCCGATACTCCTGTCGGGCAATTATCTGCTGAAGGTGTATCTTGAGGACGATCCCGATTGCGTTCTGCTGCAACAAAGATTCTGTGTTGTGGAGAAGTGTGTGGGCATCGCGGCATCGGTGTCGTCGCGCACCGACGTGGACTATAACGACAGCCATCAACAGATTTCCATAACGATAAACACCGCAAACTGGAGCATCAACAACCCTTACTCCGACCTGCGTGTCGTTGTCTCCCAAAACCAGCGCACCGACAATGAGGTGATGGTGACACAGCCTTTGCGTGTCAGCGGCAACACTATTGTGTTCGACCACGACCGTCAGCTGATATTTCCAGGAGGAAACGAGTTCCGTCGGTTTGAGATGGTCACAACAAACTATGCCGGGATGGGGGTGGAACGCTACACGTACAGCCATCCATACCACCATGCCGTGCTGGAAACCGACGAGCCTCGCGCGTTTGAATCTTATTCTTTCGACCGCACGCAGTACGGACGGTTCACAATCCGTGAAAGCAACTCCTACGACTCAAACACTCAGGCGGACTATATGATAACCCATTTCTCGCTTGCCATGCCGAGGCTTGCCGACGGTGACGTGTATGTCGACGGAGAATTTACGCAGCATCGGTTCGCCAACTCAAACCGTATGCATTATAATGTTGATACACAATGTTATGAGCTCGACTTGCCGTTGAAGCAGGGAGCCTACAACTATCAATATCTGTGGCTGCCAAATGGTATGAATGTGGCGCAGACGGCTAAAATCGAGGGCGACCACTACCAGACGGTCAACGAATACATGATCCGTGCATACTACCGGGTGCCGGGCGAACGCTACGACCGCCTGATTGGCTACGGGCTGATTTACTCCGGGCATTGAAAGTCAAAATTCGCTTGTTGTGAAAAACATACATGATTTAATGCGCATTTAAGAATAAAGTATTACCTTTGCGTCGGAAATGGTTGCTCCGGCTTGTAGCGACAAGCCGTGATGGAGCATTAAAAGGGAATGAGGTGAAAGTCCTCAACAGTACCCGCTGCTGTAAGTTCTCGATGCCGGACAAATGTCCGGCAGGCAAAAGATGCTTTTAGAAAGTCACTGACAATAGTTGTCGGGAAGGCAAAGGCATCAGGAATAAGTCAGAAGACCTGCCAACCAAAATATACATAAGATTGTCTGCGGGATTATGGACTTTTATATGTGATGGCTGGCAGTAACTCTGCCCAGCCGTTATATGTTTGCTATTTTAACAGATTGACCCCGTTTAGAAGTCTTATGACTTGCAAAAACGGGCGTTTTTTTGTTTTAAGTAAACTGTAACATTACGAATGAGGATTTTTCCTTTATTGTTTTTATGCTTGCCCTCGCTTGGAGTTTTGGCGGCAGAACCACAGGACACAACCGCGGAACGGATGCTCAATCTGAAAGAGGTTGTTGTCACAGCCACGGTGCCGCAGATTGATGTCATCCCTGCGCAGAAACTCAGCGGCGAGGAGCTGAAACGTCTCAACAGCAACAGTGTGGCTGATGCGTTGCGCTATTTCTCCGGAGTCCAGGTGAAGGACTATGGTGGAGTGGGTGGTATAAAGACGGTAAACATCCGATCAATGGGCACCAACCACACCGGTGTGGTTTATGACGGTGTGGAGCTCGGCAACGCACAAAACGGACAAGTCGACCTGGGGCAGTTCTCGCTCGACAATATCGACGGCATTTCGTTATACAACGGTCAGAAAAGCGAGATTCTTCAGCCAGCCAAGGATTTCGGCTCGGCTGGATCTATTTATATACGAACGCGCACTCCTGAATTCAACGGAGGAGAGACATATCATCTGCGCGCCACGCTGCGGGCTGGCTCGTTCGACCTGCTCAATCCGTCGGCGTTGCTGGAGCTGAAATTGTCAGACAAAGTCAACGCGTCGCTTAGCGCGGAATGGATAAATTCGAGCGGAAAGTACAAATTCCGTTACCGGCGTGTCAATCCGGCTGGCGAACTGGCATACGACACAACAGCCGTGCGCCAGAACGGCGACATTAACGCCACTCGTCTGGAGGCTAATCTCAATGGTGTGGTGAAGTCAGGACAATGGCATTTCAAGGTCTACAACTACAATTCCGAGCGTGGCGTGCCGGGGGCGATAGTCAACAACGTATGGCGTCGCGGAGAACGCATCTGGGACACCAACTCGTTCGCTCAAGTCAATTATACTCAGACATTCGGCAAGTTCACCACGCTCAACAATCTGAAATATGCGTTCTACCGTACCCATTATGTCAACAACGACGACAAGCAGATAAAAATCGACAATCTGTATAAGCAGAAAGAGGTCTACTTCTCGTCGGCAAACGAATATGTGCTGTTTCCGTGGTGGCACGTCTCGGCTGCATATGATTTCCAATGGAACACGCTCGACGCCGATGTCTACGGGTTTGCGCAACCCGACCGCTTCTCAAATATGCTGTCGGTTGCAACAGCGTTCGACCTGGGTAGGTTAAAGGCGCAGGCGAGCGTTTTGGCTACGTTTATCCACGATTCACTCAAGGGACAGCAGTCGCCCTCCGACAAGCATGTGCTGACACCTGCTGCGTTTGTGTCATACACATTGGAGAGAGGCTTGTCGGCAAGGGCGTTCTACAAACAGTCGTACAGAATGCCTACGTTCAACGACCTGTACTATGCCGATATGGGAAACTCGAAACTCAACCCCGAGCGCGTGACGCAGTACAATCTTGGCTTGCTGTTCAGCAAGCGCGGTGGCGGACTGGTGAGCGAAATGCGGTTCAGCGGCGATGCATACTACAATTACGTCAAAGACAAAATTGTGGCTTATCCCAAAGGGCAGCAGTTCCGTTGGACAATGCTCAATCTCGGCAAGGTGGACATCCGCGGTGTCGACGTTTCGGCGCAGGTGACGCTCAATCCGTTGCGCGACTTCTTTGCCACGGTTCGCGCGCAGTACACCTATCAGCGAGCCATCGACGTGACCAATCCATCAGACAATTACTATCGCGACCAGATTCCGTATATTCCCCACCATTCCGGCTCGGCGGTGGTTAATCTGACATGGCGTGAATGGAATCTCAACTATAGTTACATCTATGTCGGAGAGCGCTATAACCAGCAGGAAAATATCCGATACAACTATACCCAGCCATGGTATACGAGCGACGTGTCGCTGAGCCGTGATTTCAAAATAGGACAGCGCATAAGCCTGAGGGCTTTGCTCGAGGTCAACAACCTGCTGAGTCAGGACTACGACGTGATTCTGAATTACCCGATGCCAAAACGTAACTATCGCATCACATTGACTGTCAATATATGAGACGTGAGACATACATATTTGCTCTTTTGACATTGCCTCTGCTGCTGGCTTTCGCCGCCTGCCGCGAGGATGAGCTGGTTGTGCCCACGGAGTATGAGATAATCGGCGACGAGGCGTCGGGCAGCCCTGTGCGGGGATTCTATCTTGTCAATGAGGGCAATATGGGTTCGAACAAGTGCAGCCTTGATTATTACGACTATTACACAGGGCTTTATTCGCGCAATTTCTATTCCGAGAAAAATCCGGCAGTGGTGAAGGAGCTCGGCGACGTGGGCAACGACATAGGCATTTATGGGTCGAAACTTTATGTGGTGGTCAACTGCTCTCACAAGGTGGAAGTTATGGACGCACGCAGCGGTGTGCGCATCGGACAGGTCGACATCCCAAACTGCCGCTATGTGCGTTTCCACCGCGGCAAGGCGTATGTCAGCTCCTACGTCGGACCGGTGCTTATCGACCCAAGCGCGCCGAAGGGTGCGGTATTCGAGGTCGACACGGCGACGCTTGCCGTGACACGCAAGGTGACCGTTGGCTATCAGCCGGAGGAAATGGAGGTGGTCGACGATTATATGTATGTAGCCAATTCCGGAGGCTACCGCGCTCCAAACTATGACAATACGGTCTCTGTGATTCAGATGATCGACTTCAAGCAGGTGGAGCAGATTCCCGTAGGCATCAATCTGCATCGGCTGAAGAAAGACCGCTATAACAAACTGTGGGTCACCTCGAGAGGCGATTACGAAACGCGTCCGTCGCGCCTTTATGTGCTTGACAAGAAGCCTGGCTACAACAAGATGGTGGTCACAGACACTCTTGACGTGGCATGCTCGAATATGGCAATCCACGGCGACCTGCTTTACTATTACGCTACGGAATGGAACAACTACACGGCTTCAAACACCATTTCCTATGGCATTATCGACACGCGGACAAAGAAAATCGTGTCGACGAATTTCATTACCGACGGGACGGAAAAGGAAATCACCATTCCATACGGTATAGCCGTGCATCCGGTCTCCGGCGACATTTTTGTCACCGATGCGAAAAATTATGTGTCATCGGGCACTCTCTATTGCTTTTCTGCCGACGGCAAGAAGAAATGGAGTGTGCGTACGGGCGACATTCCCGCCCATATAGCATTTCTGTATCAATGAAAAGAAAAATAGTCATATTATTGTTGCCTCTGATTCTGTGGGCTTGTTCCGATGAGGTCCCGATGGTCAATCTCGGCATCGACGATGTCTACTATGTGGCGCGTATGCAGAAACTGCCGTTGCACTCGGCGTTGACGGGGGAGAAGTATCGGTGGACAGTCAATGGGAAAGAGGTGTCGGCAACCGACAGCTATATCTTTTTGGCTGAAGCGGAGGGGGTCTACAATCTTACGTTCGACATCATCGACCCTGACACGCCTTATCATTTTGAGTTTACGGTGAATGTGCTTCACGAGGAGGTGGAGTACAGCACTTACATTTCCCGTGTCTATGAATATTGTCCGGCTCCGGGACAGTTTGTCAACGAGATGCCGAAATATGAACCCGGCGACACGTATGCCGACATACTGAAAAAATGCGAGGAGTCGATTTCTGGGACAAACGATGTGCTGATTTCGCTCGGTGGATATGGCGGTTATGTTACGTTCGGTTTCGACCACACGGTGATAAACGTGCCGGGCGAGCGCGATTTCCGGATTTGGGGAAATGCATTCTATGAATTGTCCAATCCCGACAGCAAGGGCGGGTCGGCTGAGCCGGGCATCGTTATGGTCAGTTTCGACGCAAACTGCAACGGCATCCCTGACGATGAGTGGTATGAACTCGCCGGAAGCGAGTATCACAAGTCGGAAACGCTTCATGGTTATGAGATAACCTATAGCAGGCAAGGCGACGGCCATACGCCTGTTGAGGACGAGAGCGGCTATCTGACAGATATGACCTACATCCCATGGCATGATTCTCTCGGTGGTTCGGGATATATTGCAAAAAACATTTTCCACAGCCAGGAGTATTTTCCTCAGTGGGTGAGTGACAACGAATTGACATTCAAGGGCACGCTTCTTGCGCCCAACGGAGTTGACTCCAGCGGCACAGGACGCTACTATATCCTCTATACATATCCGTGGGGTTATGTCGACAATCATCCGAATGACTATGAGGACTTGAACAGTTTCGACATAGGGTGGGCTGTCGACAAAAACGGCAATCCAGTGAATCTTCCGGGGATTGACTTTGTAAGAGTCTATACGGGAGTAAACCAATATTGCGGGTGGCTTGGCGAAACCTCGACAGAGCTTTCCAAGGCACGTGACCTTCACGTTGCGCTTCCCGGAGTGCCTCTTCCTAATCCTTTGACTGAAAAAACATTGAGATATGAGAAAAAATAAGACATTGACATTTGTTTTGCTCTCGGCGATGGTGCTGTCGGCAAATGCGTTTGTGATTGATTGGAACAAGATTGTTCATTGGGCGGGTTCCGGCAACAACAAAGCCGCTATGGTGGTGCAGTTTGCCGACAACGGTCCGGAGGAGGCATACGTGTGGGGATATCGATGGGACGACGGGCAGACACCGTCTGGCGAGGATATGTTTCGCGCGATAGCGAAGGAGTCGTCAGACTTGACACTGTTCACGCAGTTTACGGGAATAATGGGCAGCACGGTGTGCGGTATTGGATATTCCGACGGACATACAATTTCAGATTTCCTTGAGTTTGATTTTGACGGCGCGAAATCCGACAGCCGCGTAAGTTTCAACTATTTTTCCGCAAACACGTCGATGGGACAGACAAGTGTGCCGGGATGGGACACTCCCGATATGTGCGACGATGCGATAGCGGCTTCAAAGACAGCACATATTCTTGAGCATCCGATAAATGCGCGTGCGTATGGTTATGCTGCCTACGACTATGACTGGTGGCAGGTGTTTGACCGCACCGACGCTGACCATCAGAGATGGAATGCCGGATGGTATGACGGCTATTGGAGTTATTGGGTAGGAGGCGTGGATTCCGACAATTTCTCTTATTCCGGACTGGGAATGACATCGCGCAAGCTCAAAGACGGCGATGTGGACGGATGGAAATTCCAGGCGCTGGAAGGCCCGGTTGTGATGGTGGCTGGCGGCAGACGTCAGCAGAACGCATTGCCTAAGGGCGCTGATGCGTCGACTGGAGCTTCCACACAGTGGCACAACCTCAATTATGTGCATTTCTCCACTGATGGCATAGGCTCGGTTGAGTCCGACAATGGCTCGTCGATGGTTGAGGTGTTCAACCTGGAGGGAATGAGGGTGCTTGCCGTCGATTCTTCGGTGCCGGCATCCGAGTTTTTTGAAAGATTGGAGAAGGGCGTCTACATTGTCAGAAGCGGCAAGGTGGTGCGCAAAGTGATAAAGAACTAACTAATTTTTATTAATTAATAAATAAAATTCCTTATGAAAAGAATTTTACTTAGTCTGACCGCGATTTTTGTGGTGATGACTATTGCTGCCAGGACGCAGTTTCCGAGGACGGTGCAGGGTGTGCCTTACACTCCTAAGTCGGCCGACGGAAAACTTCGGGCGGCATCAGATTGGGAGTGGGCAACTCCCGACGACATGGCGGGTGATGCGAATTTCACCTTCGACATGATCAAGAACTGGACTGGAGAGGGCGAAAACAAAGCCGCTCTGGTGATTCAATGGAACTACGACGACGAGCCGGCGGCTTTGGTGTTTGGCTATCGTTGGACAGGTCAAGCTACTGGTGCCGACATGCTTAAGGCGGTGGTGAAAAACAATCCGCGCCTGTATGCATTGATGCAGTACACAAACGTTAGCTCGCCGACCGATCCCAATGGCGGCTACACCCTCAACGGTATCGGCTGGGACGTGGACGATGACGGCGACATTGCCCTTATCGACACTGGCAAAGGCAATCAGGTCTACGAGTCGGAAGACGGATTTTTTGAACATCCGCGCGGCTACAAGCCCGGACAGGGCGGTTCCTCGGATTATGACTATGACAACTGGAAGGCGCGCGACACGGATGACATGTGGGGCGCCGGATGGTATTCTTCGTATTGGTCGTATTGGGTTAAGGACAATGCTAAAGACAAATTCAGCTATTCAAGTTGGGGCGTTTCTGGCCGTGTGCTTGAAAACGGCAGCTGGGACGGCTGGAACTTTGCCAAAGGCATGATGTCATCCGACTGGAAATCGTTTGTTGCAGCGCCGCTGCCTATTCCTGCGGATGCAAAGACGGTGTTTGTAAACGAAGGCTTGCGCTATGAACTGAAAAGTTATTCTGCAAAAACAGTAAAACTTACCGCTCCGGAAACCGGGGTCTACACAGGCGAGGTTGCTGTGCCGTCGACATTTGTCGACGAGGGCGTGACATATACCGTGGTTGAGGTCGACAAAAATGCTTTTGCCAACTCGACAGTGACAACGGTCACTCTTCCGGCAACAGTGACTGCCATAGGAAAAGAAGCGTTTAAAAACTCCACTATCGCCACGCTCAACGTGCCATCAGTCGATGGCGTGACAAAAATTGGCGACGGGGCATTTTTCGGATGCTCCAACTTTGCCACTCTCTTTGTGCCGTCGTCGATGACGTCGATTCCCGACAGTATGTTTGAGGGAACGGCGATTGCCGACATCAAATTCCCTGCGCATGTGGAAGCGGTTGGAAAACGTGCGTTTGCCGCATGTCAGCAGCTTGCCGGAGTAGAGATTCCGACAACGATAACTGCAATCGGAGATGAAGCGTTTGCCGAGTCAAATGCAATCACATCTGTAAAAGTTGCATCGACATATCCTGTCGCGATTGCCGACAACGTGTTCAGCGCGGGAGCTTATGCCAATGCGACTCTTGAAGTGCCAAACGGCTACACTGCCGACTATGCGGCGGCTGCCGGATGGAAAAACTTTACCAATGTAAGCGAATATGTCCTTGATGTCAAAGTAGGCGACATTTTCAAAGTAGGCGGAATGACTTATGCCGTGACTGCGGTCGGAGAGTCGAACAATGTAAAAGCCACCTACTGCAAGGTTGAAGGCACTCCAGACCGTAAAAAAATCGAGGCAGCCAACAAGGCTGGATATGTGGGAGAGATCACAATCCCTGCGTCTGTGACTTTCCAGAATGTGGATTTCAACGTGACTGAAATGAGCGACAGCACTTTCTATGGTGCGTCGGAACTTACTCTTGCCAGAATAATCGCACCGGTTGTTTCTTTGGGTGATTATGCTTTCTTCGACTGTACGAAACTTGAATCTGTCGACCTTCCGTCAACGCTTAAAAGACTGGGCACATATGCATTTGCTTATTGCAAGAGTATGCCGAGCGTGACTCTGCCTGACGGGCTTACGGATTTTGGCGAGGCGCGCACATTCGCGTGGTGCTCAAAACTGAGTGAAATCAATTTCCCGGAGGGAGTTACGGCTTTGCCTGAATATTGCTTCTACGGAACAGGATTCCCTGGAATCAGATTGCCGTCGACTCTCCGTACTGTAGGCCGGAATCTTTTCCAGAGTTGCCCGTCGTTGCGTAAGGTGATTATTGAAGACGGACTTACGGAGATTTCTGACTATATGTTCAGCTCTTGCAGCAGTCTGATTGCGATAAAGATGCCTGACACTGCTACAAAAATCGGAAACTATGTTTTCCAGAATTGCACATCGTTGCGTATGCCGGTATTGCCTGCCGGACTTACTGAGGTGCCTAACTATATGTTCAGCAAGTGCAGCTCGATGGAATCAATCGAGCTTCCTGAAACGGTTACGAGCATTGGCAATTATGCTTTTGAAAATTGCAGCAGCCTTGAATTTTCACTGCCTGCCGGCGTGACTAAATTGGGTAAAGGCGCGTTCAAGAATTGTAAGCTTATAAAGGAATTTACGATGCCTGCGGCGATGAATGAGATTCCTAATTCATTGTTTGCTGGTTGTGTGGGTCTTACTACTTTGAAAATCGGAAAAAGCGTGAATGCAATCAAGGGTTATGCCTTCGACGGCTGCAATATGCTTGCCAACATTGTTTATGCCGACGGTCAGACTGGAGTGAACCTCCCGTCGACATTGACATCGATTGAAGCGTATGCCTTCAGAGGGTGCAAAGCTGTCGGAACTTTAGTGCTTCCGGAGGCGTTGGCATCGTTGCCGAGCTACGTTTTTGAAAATGCTGGATTGAATAGGCTTGTTCTTCCTCAAAAGAAGATGAACTACAACAACACGAATTTGGTTTACGGATGTACGGGCATAAAGGTATACTCTCCTGTAACCGAACCGGGAACGGCTGGGAGTTATACATGGCGAGTGAAGAATGGCTCACCTGCGACGTTTGCCGAAATTGTTGTCCCGACAGGATGCAAGAGTGCATACAGCGGTATTGACTATTGGGGAAAATCCAAATTGACAGAACTTCAGCTGGAAGAGATTCAGTTGGTTGAAGGCTCAGCGAAGAAAGTTGGTGGAAATCTTGTCCTTTCAGGCCGGATTGCCGGAACTTATGACGATGTTCGTGCGCCTGCCGCATTTACGCAGTTCAACGACGGTGTGTTGTTCAAGGGCAAGACTGTGAAAGTGGTCTGCAAAATGATGCCGAAAACGCTTGACATAGCCAAGGCTGCTTCGATGACGGAAACGACGGTTGGCGACGACGCTACGTTTACGGTTACCGTGCCCGACACCGAGGATACCGATATGTTGAGATTGATTGTTCAATACGAAGATAACGGATCAACATATACTGCAGGGTATCCGGAGATGATCAATGTCGAAAAGACGTTTGCTTTCTCGGATGCGGAATATGACGCCCATTTCGATGAATCGTTCACTCCGACGCTTGAGTTTTATAGCGATGCTTATTCGCTGGACAAGATTGAATTCTCATCGAGCGACACAAAAGTGGCAAGCGTGAACAAGCGCACCGGCGCGGTCAGCGTGAAGCGCGTTGAGGGCGACGCTGTGATTACAGCTGCGTTGAAGACCGACCCTGCTGTCAAGGCAACGATGACAGTGCATGCCGCGCTGCGCAATCCGGTTACCGGTTTTGTGCTTGGCAACGGCGACAAGACAATCAATCTTACATATCTCGACATCCTCGCTCTGTCGCCTACGGTAGAGCCTGCGAATGCCGATATTCAGACCTACGATGTCAGCGTAAGCGATCCTGAGGTGGCTACCACTTATGCTGCAAGGGCTTTCAACCCGTCGCGCAGTTTCTGGGAATTGATTACTCACAAGACAGGCACTGTCGACGTTACGTTCACATCACAGGACGGTTCCGGCGCATCGACGACTTATACGGTCAACGTGCTTGAGCCAAACCGCGAACCGCTTGCCGACAGTTATCAGAATGGTACGTTCTGGCTCAACGAGGATTGGTTCGGGCATTCTAACGGCTCAATCAACTATATTGCCGACAATGGCGAATTGAAATACCGCGTGTATGAGTCGCAAAACAAATATGAGTCGTTTGGCTGCACGTCGCAGTACGGTATCATCTATGGAGACAAACTTATCGTGATGTCGAAGCAGGCGACCGACGGCGGCGACCCTCGCAAGGGTGGCGGACGTGTTGTGGTGGCTGATGCCAAGACGCTCAAAAAATTGGCTGCGTTCGACTATATCGGCGCAGACACCGACGGCGACGGCAACGGTGACGGTGACGGACGCGCGTGTGTCGGCGTTTCTGAAAACAAGGTTTATCTCGGATCGACAGCCGGCATTCAGGTGCTCGACACCCGTACGCTTACTTTGGGCGGAATGGTCGATGGTATTGCTTCCGGTGAGAACAAGTACAACGGACAGATTGGCGACATGGTTGCCATCGGCAAATATGCGTTTGCAATCCAGCAGGGAGTGGGTGTGCATGTCATAGACATTGCCACAGACAAGGTGGTCAAGACATTCCCGGTAGAAAGCAACGATGCTTCGGGCGTTTCCGGCATGGGCTATCCTCAGGGCATCACTGTCACTGCCGACGGCAATGTGTGGGTTGCCACTACTGCCGGTGCCTCAAGTGGTTTGTGCACATTCCGTTGCATCGACCCGAGCACGCTCGACGTGACCGACAGTGTTGACCTTCCGGAGGGACAGCGTGTCACTTGCGGATGGGGTGCATGGCGCTCAACCAATTTCTTTGCTTCAAAGAGTGAAAACGCCATTTGGTATGGTGCCGGAGTTGAGGCTTCAATTGTTTCGGGCAACACGGGCTATTACAAGTGGACCGTAGGTTCCGACATCGCAGGAATCCAACCGGTGTTTGTGTTCCCAAACAATTTGCCGGGTGTTGACAGCAAAACGTTCCAGGCTCCTTATGCCGGTGTGCGTTACGACGACCGCAAGAATCAGCTGCTCGTGGCTGCAACCCATGGCGCTTCGTCAAACTATCGTTACAATTGGCTCCACTTTGTTGACTGCAAGACTGGCGACATCGTGAAAACAATCAAGCTGAAGGATTATTATTGGTTCCCTTCAATGCCGATTTTCCCCGATAAATATGCTCCAGAGTTCAGCGATCTCCCTGAGGTGAGTGTTGATTTGGCAAAGGATGGCGACATATTTACAATCGACCTTAAGGATTATGTGACCGACAAGGACAATATCGATGCGGCAATACGCTTGTCGATTGTAGGAGGCGACGCTGTCGCTGCCGACAACACGGTCTCTGACAAGAGTCTGGTCAACGCTACGCTTGATGGCGGTGTGCTTACAATCACTCCGTTGATTGCCGGTCACGGTAACCTCAATGTAAAGGCGGAGTCAAACGGCAAGACCACTACGGTCAGCATTCCTTATGCTGTGGAGGATTCGGCTTCAGGCATTCACAATGTTGATGGCGCTGCCGGCACATTGTCGGTTTGCGACAATATTGTAACTGTGAAGAATATGGCAGGAACCACCTTCGCGGTCTATGACATGGCGGGTCGTGTTGTCGGTGCGTTTGTAGCCGATTCCGATTGCGCGCGCGTGGCATTAACGCTTCCGTCAGGAGTCTACGTCATTGCGGCAACCAACGGCAGCCATACGCTGAAATTTTCAATCCAGTAAGTATTAATCAAGTGAGCTTGAGCGGTTGTTGACCGTTCGGGCTCACTTTTCAATGTGCTTTTTAAATGAAAATATTATCACGAGCAATAATCGTTGCGGCATTTGCCGCCGGAGTCTTGAATACAGTCAAGGCGTCGGAGACTGACTACACGAAAGGCATCATGATTGTCAACGAAGACTGGTATGGACACCAGAATTCAACGGTCAATTACTTGTTGCCCGATGATATCGACGGCGATTATTGGCGCTATCGCATTGTGCAGGCGGAGAATCCAGGAAAGGAATTGGGCTGCACGAATCAATATGGTGCCATCTGGAACGGACGGATGTATCTGATTGCCAAACAGGAGAAAGATCCAGGGGCTTCTGTAGTGGGCGGACGCATTTCGGTGACCGACGCCAAGACAATGAAGCTCATCAAGCAGCTTCAGATTATCGACCCCTCGGGGAGGCAGTGCGACGGCCGTGCTTTCTGCGGAGTGACTGACAAAAAGGGGTATGTGTCGACGAGCAACGGCATCTGGGTGCTCAATCTTGAGACTCTTGAGATAGAACGGCAGGTGGAGGGCTCGGGCAACCCGAATCTCGACGGCAACGACAAGCCAAACACCGATTCCGGCAGTTCGTTGTATTATGGGCAGACGGGAACGATGGTTCTTGCCGGTGGAAAAGTCTTTGCCGTGCATCAGCAATATGGACTGCTGGTGGTCGACACGCAGACCGACAAGGTTGTCGATGTGCTCGACATGGGTATTGTCGATGATGTTGTTGAAGCGGAAACAGGCAAACGCCCAGCTTCGGGAATAGGCTCGACGATAGTGCGGTCGAAAGACGGCAATCTGTGGTATGCAGTAGCCAAAAACGTGCAGGGCATGGGAGCGACGTTGCCATATGTGGTCAAGGTCAATCCTACAACGTTGGAGCGCGAGGTGGTGCATATCGACGGCGAAGGAATGTATCCGCCGTCAAACTCATGGTATGCATGGACTCCCGACCCGATGTGCGCGTCGCGGGTGACCAATAGCCTTTATTGGTGCGGCGGCGCCAACAGCTGGTTTACGACCTATTGCGTTTTCCGTTTCGATACCGACAGCCATAAGATTGAGAAAATCATCGATTTCTCTTCGGAGCCTGGCGATTGGCATATCTACGGATGCTCGCTTGGCATCCATCCGCAGACCGACGAGCTGTATGCGTCGGTGTTTCATCAGTTTCAGGACCAGACGTACGCCACACGGCGTTATACATCCGACGGAGTCCTGAAGAATGACTATCCGATGATTGCCAACTATTGGTTTCCATCGATGATTGTTTTTCCTACCGACCCATACAACAATCCGGGATATTCCTCGGTGTCGGTTCCTGCATCTGATGAGAACATTATGGTGAAAGTGGTCGACAGGTCGATTGTGGTCGACGGTTGCCATGATTTCCAAGTGTATTCGCTTGACGGCAAGATGTGTGGGTCTGAAAATCTTCAGCCGGGCATATATGTAGTCAGGGCGGATGGCACAACGCGGAAAGTAATCGTGAATTAGGATAAGTTTAGATAGTATTATAGTTTAGTTTTTAGCAGTTGAGGCGGAACGTCGGACGACGTGCCGCCTCAACTTGTTTTCAACAGGCTGTCGACAAAGGCGGTTGGCAAGTTGTTGGTAATTCTTGGAAGAAAGAAGTAGGCAGTTTCATTAAATCTTCCTACATTTGCCGTTGAAAAGAATGAAGTATGGAGAACGTTAACGATATAAAGAATTCCAAGGAATACAGTGATTTCCGTGAGTACCAGGAATTCCGCAAATTCAAGGCGGAGCAATGGAAGTCGGCTCGAAGCAAGGCGCAGTTTACCGACGACGCGAAGATTCAGCCTCAGGACAAGGAGATTGAAGACGCGGTGCTTGGAGCGTTGATGCTTGAGCGCGATGCCTATGCCATTGTGTGCGACTTGTTGCGACCGGAGTCGTTCTACGACCCTGGAAACCAAAAAATTTATGCTGCAATCAACAAGCTCGGTGTGATGCAGCAACCCATCGACATGCTTACCGTCACGCAGCAGCTGCGTGCCGACGGCGCGCTCGACGATGTGGGCGGTCCGGTGCGCATCTCTGAATTGACATCCAATGTGGCTTCGGCGGCGCATATCGAATACCATGCGCGCATCGTGGCTCAGAAATTCTTGGCGCGCCGACTGATTTCGTTCTGCTCTGAGATAGAGAAAAAGTCGTTTGACGAGTCGTATGACATCGACGACCTTTTGCAGGAGGCTGAGGGTAAATTGTTTGAAATCTCGCAGGGCAACTTGAAGAAGGACTTCACGCAGATTGACCCTGTAATCAATTCTGCCATGGAGCAGATTGAGGCCGCCGGCAAGCGTGAAAGCGGCTTGAGCGGTCTGCAGACCGGTTTCCACAATCTTGACAAGCTGACGTCGGGATGGCAGAACTCCGACCTTATAATCATTGCCGCACGTCCGGCGATGGGAAAAACGGCGTTTGTGCTGTCGATGGCGAAGAATATGGCTGTCGACTACAACACTCCGGTGGCGATATTCTCGCTTGAAATGTCAAACCTTCAGCTGGTCAATCGTTTGATTTCAAACGTTTGCGAGATTGAGGGCGAGAAAATCAAGAGCGGACGTCTGAGCCGGCAGGAGTGGGAGCAGTTGAACTCGCGTGTGCGAAGCCTTTTCAGCGCGCCGCTTTATGTCGACGACTCTCCGTCTCTGTCAATCCTCGAGTTGCGCACGAAGGCGCGCCGTCTGGTGAAGGAGCATGGTGTGAAGATTATCATCATCGACTACCTTCAGCTGATGAACGCTACGGGTATGAAGTTCGGAAGCCGCGAACAGGAGGTGAGTATGATTTCACGAAGCCTCAAGCAGTTGGCCAAAGAGCTTAACATCCCGGTAATCGCACTGTCGCAGTTGAGCCGTAAGGTGGAGGAACGCAACGACGGCAACAAGCGTCCGCAGTTGAGCGACCTTCGTGAATCGGGTGCCATCGAGCAGGATGCCGATATTGTTTGCTTTATCCACCGTCCGGAATATTATACGCGTTCTACTACAGACGCTGAGAACAGGGATATCCGCGGCATGGCTGAGTTTATCGTGGCGAAGCACCGTAGTGGTTCGGTCGACGATATTGAAATGACGTTTGTCGCACGGTTCGCACGTTTCCAGAACCGTTCGGAGCCAATGCCGTTTGAGAAGGGTACGATGGCGTCGAAAATCAATGACGACCCGGGACCGCAGGAGGTCTACATTCCTGCGCCTGCCGACGGACAGCCGAATGCTGTCGACGCGTCGGCTATGGGGCTTGGCAATGATGCGCAGGGCGGACCGATGCCTGATTTCTTAAGTGAATAATTATGGGTTTCGGGAAAATAATGATTGCTGTAGCTTTTACAGCAACCGCTGCTGTCGGTGGCGCCGCCGACAGTGTCATGCGCCGTCAGGCTGACGGTTTTCTGCAGGCGTTGCCCGACGGGTTGCAGCAGACACAGACTTTTGCCGTGGAGAAAGCCATTGCCGGCGACAATGCCGCTTTGATGGCTGTGCGCAATTCGCGGAACACGCGTCAGACGCTGTCGGAAAATGTCGGTGTGAGGCAGTTGTCGGAGTCGTTGCGGCTTTATGAGCCGAGCGGTGTCGACGGGAGGTTGCCGTTGCTGGTTTATTTCCATGGCGGCGGCTGGACTTTCGGCAGTCTGAACAGCTGTGCGCGGTTTTGCGACACGGTGGTGGCTATGGGTGGCGTGAAGGTGCTTGCCGTTGACTATCGGCTTGCTCCCGAGCATCCGTTCCCGTGCGGACTGCACGACTGCTGCGATGCGGTGGCATACGCCCGCGACAATGCCGCTTTGTTGGGCATAGACGCATCGCGCATCAGCGCCGGAGGCGACAGCTCGGGCGGCAATCTTGCTCTTGCTGTGGCTCTTTCCGATGAATGCCGTGGCGCGTTGGAGTCGCTTGTGCTTTTTTATCCGGTCACGAAGGCTTTTGCCGACGGCTCGGAGTCGTGGCGTAAATATGGCAGCGGCTACGGGCTTGATGCGGATTTGATGGAGGCGTTCAACCGCGCCTATCTTGGCGGAACGGATTCGGAAAACCATGCCGTCAGTGTGGGATTGTGTAGCGGGGAGCAACTGAGACGTCTGCCGCGCACTCTTCTTGTCGCTGCCGGACGCGACATCCTTAGAGACCAGGGCTGCGAACTGGCGGAAAAATCAGGCGGACGGATTGAAAGAGTGGAATTTCCTGACGCCGTGCATCTTTTCATCACAGTGCCCGGGCAGGATGTGGCTTTCCGGAAGGCAGTCGATTTGACGTATGAATTTATAACACAGAAACAATGATAAAACAAACCGTATTAAAACTGTCTCCAAAGCGGAGAGGATGCCATTTGATCACTTCTGAAATTATGAGCGGCATCCCGCAGCAGCTGCCCGAGACGGGGTTGCTGAATCTATTTGTGCAGCACACTTCCTGCGCGCTTACAATCAACGAAAATGCCGACCCCGACGTGCGTGGCGACATGGCGCGCATCATGGATAGCCTTGTGTGTGAGGGTGAGCCATATTACGAGCATACGCTTGAGGGGCTTGACGATATGCCTGCCCATGCCAAGTCGTCGCTTTTCGGTGTGAGCATTACGATTCCAATCTCCGCACATCATCTTGCTCTCGGCACGTGGCAGGGCATCTACCTCTGCGAATTCCGCGATTCCGGCGGCAGCCGAAGCATCGTGGCTACCGTGATGGGAGAATAAAAAAACGAAAAAAACGCCTGCAAATTGATGATTGCAGGCGTTTTTTATGAGATTGCGTCTGAATATTAGCACTTTGCGCCTTTTGCGCCCTTCACGCCTCCACCGAGGCTGAAGATGTTCTGGTCAAAGTTGGTCGTTTTCTGGCCTTGTTCGCGTTTGCGCTTCAGAGCCAGCTGCACGAGGCGGTCCATCAGTTCGTCAAACTTGATTCCTGTGGCCTCCCACAGATAGAACGACAGAGACCCAGGGATTGTGTTGATTTCGTTGACAAAAACATTGTTGGTGCTGGCGTCGACCATAAAGTCAACGCGGCTCACGCCGTGGCACGACAATACGCGGAATGTTTCTTTGGCGAGGAATTGGATGCGCTCCGTGATGTCTTTCGGCAGGTCGGCAGGGATGCGCTTGTCGGAAGCCTGCATGCCTTTCGCGCCCTTTGTTCCTCCTTTATACTTGTCGTCGTAGCTCAGGAACGCGCCGGTTTTGATAGGCTCTTCAAGAATCGACGGCTGGCAGTCGTCGCAGTCGCCGAGCACTGAGCAGTTTATTTCCTTGAGGTTCTCCACCATGTCCTCCACGATGATGCGTGTGGAGTATTGCTGTGCGGTCTCAACGCTGTCGAGCAGTTCCTCGCGTGTCTTTGCGCAGCTGATTCCTACGCTTGAGCCGAGGTTGGCAGGTTTCACGATTACAGGGTATCCGATTCGCTCTTCCACTTTCTTCACCAACGCATCTTTCTCGCGGTACCATTGCTTGTCGGTAAACCATACGTAGTCGACTACAGGGATGTCGCAGTCCTTGAGAATCATCTTCATTGTCACCTTGTCCATACCGTTGGCCGACGACACTGTGTTGCAGCCGGCGTAAGGCACGCCGATGGTCTCGAGCACGCCCTCAAAGATGCCGTCCTCGCCGTTTGTGCCGTGAAGCACAGGGATGACCACGTCGATGGCTGCATAGACGTGGTGTCCGCCGAAAAGTTTTGTCTTTGCGCGGTAGAGGTTGAAGTCGCCGAACTCAGGACGCATGTAGACTTCTTCGCATTTTTCTACAAGGGCCTTCATGTCGCGGTAGTTCTTTACGTCGAAAAGTGCGTCGCCGGTCACCCAACGGCCCTGTTTCGTGATATATACTGGTATGACGTTGTATTTGTCGCGGTTCATTGCGTGCATTGCCTGTGAGGCGGAAATCACGGAAATCTCATGTTCAACGGAGCGACCTCCGAAGAATACAGCAACAGTTGTTTTCATTTTCTTTTTGTATTGTTATGGGTTGTTTTATTGATTGCTTATTTGAAGGTGTCGGGCAGGTCGTTCTCGTAGAGCACGGTGTCGCCCATTTGCAGCAGCGAGGCAAGACGTTGCTGAGCCTCGGCAAACGAGTCGACCACAATTAGGTTGTCGTCGTTGAACGTGCCTGATTTCTTTATGCCCGCCACAATGGCGTCGCGGTTGTATTGTCCTACGACGATTGCCACATCCACCGTTTCCGCTATGTGCTCGCCGAACGCCTCGTTGAGAGCCTGCTGGCGGTCGCCGAGCTCAATCATTCCCGGCGTTACCACGATGCGCTTGCCGCGGGTCATTCTGGCAAGCACGTCGAGAGCCATCCGCGATCCGTGAGGGTTGGAGTTGAACGCATCGTCGATGATTGTCACTCCGCCTGGAGTGCGCTTCATGTTGAGGCGGTGCTCCACTTGCTCAATCTGGCTTACGGCATAGCGGATTTTGTCGGCTGGCACACCCAGTTTCATCGCCATGATAACGGCGGCGAGAAGGTTGGAGATGTTGCATTCGCCCACAAGACGCGTTTCGAGCGACATCACGGTGCCGCCTTTTTTGTCTGCCACGTCGAAGCGGGTGCCGTGTTCCGAGTATTCAATGTTGCGCGCGGTGTAGTCGGCGTTTGCGGTGGCTTGCACGGCATAGCGCAGGCACGAAGTGTTGTCAACTTCGCGATTGGCCACGTATGGGAAGTCATCGTTGACCACGCAGAAGCCGTCGGCAGGGAGAGCGTCGGCAAGCTCAAACTTTGTGCGTTGCACATTCTCTATCGATTTGAACGATTCCATGTGCTGCTCGCCCACAGCGGTTATTATGCCGTATTGCGGATGCACGATGTCGCAGATTTCCTTGATGTCGCCGCGTTGCTTGGCGCCCATCTCGCAGATGAAAATTTCGGTGTACGGCTTCAGCATCTCGCGGATGGTGCGGGTCACGCCCATTGGAGTGTTGAAGCTGCCAGGAGTCATCACCACGTTGAACTGTTCGCTAAGGATGCGGTTCAGATAATGCTTGGTGCTTGTCTTGCCGTAACTGCCCGTGATGCCGACCACCTTTAGCGACGGCATTTCGCCGATGATGCGGCGCGCGTCGTTGACATAGCTGTTGTTGATTGACTTCTCGACAGGTTGCATCGCTGCGTTGCACAGGGCGAGCACGCCCCACGAAAGCACAGCCATCGCTGTGAGCGCAGCCCCTGCGGCGGTGATGTTGATGCCGGCATCGGCATGTGGTGAGCACGACAGTGCCGCCACAACCAGCGTGGCGACAATCATAGCCGAGAGCAGACGCCACACGCGTTTGGTCATCACCAGCGGCTTTTTATATTTCTTTTTGAGCAGGATTGCTGCCTTGATTGCAAAAACAATGATTGCAATCGGAAGAGTCACCACCTTTGGAAACATCGAGACGAGAAGCAGGAACACCGCAAGGTCGGAGATTCTCGACATCGAAGCATAGTCCTTGCTCATGCGCCACCACTTGAAGTAGCGCTCGTTGCGGTAAGAGTTCTGCTGCATCATCTGCAGGTCGAACTTGTAAACCTGCAGCAGGTAGAAAGCGGTTGTTGCCACCATTACGGCGGCGAGGATAGTCACGGTCAATTCCATTACTTTATAGTTTTGTCTTTATCTAAGAAACTGTTGATTACGGCTGCAAACTGATATGGATTCTCGAGGAAGCTGTAATGTCCCACGCCGGGAAACTCCACCAGTCCGGCATCCGGTATTAGCCGTTCCATCTTGCGGGCGTCAGAGATAGGAGTGGCAGTGTCGGCAGTGCCCCATACGAGCAGTGTCGGGCAGCTGATTTTAGGCAATGCCCATGTCAAATCTTCATTGACCACCTTGCTCAGAATCTGGCGCATACGCACCGATGCGCTTGAATAGTCGCTCGACCCCACGCGTTTGCGGTAGCGGTTGAGCATTTCCTCGCCCTTTGTTTTGCCAAGAAGCAGTGGCAGGGCGTGTTTCACCGTCTTGTAGGTGTAAACCTTGATGTAGTATTTCATTGAGTGGCGCGGCTTTATGCCTGCGGCATCGACAAGAATCAGTTTGCGCACCTTGTTGCGCGACGACAACAGGATGCCTACGCGTCCGCCGAACGAATGCCCGAGCAGTATAGGGTTTTCGATGTTCTCTTTTTTCAGAAACTCCTCTGTCAGGCGGGTGTAGTCCTCTATGCCCCAGACTGTTTGCGGCTCAGTGCTTTTACCGAAGCCGGGGAAGTCTACGTTGTAGACTTTAAAATATGGCACAAGCAGCTTCTCGATGCTTGCCAGCGTTGTACGGTTGCAACCCCATCCGTGCATCAGCACCACAGGAATGCCCTCTCCCTCAACGCTATAGTTGAAGTTGACTCCGTTAATTTCAATTTGTTTTTCCATTTTCGCGAAATATCATTGCAAAGATAGTGCAAGCCGAGCGAAAAACATTCAAACTTGTTTGAAAATGTTTTTCCGAGGCGCAGCCTATTTTATTCAACAGATAGTGCAAATCGAGAGCAGAGCATTCAAACTTGTTTTAACTTTTACGCAAAAAACGCGGTTTTTGTTGATGTTTGCTTAAAAAAAGATATAAATTCGCTTGGAAAATTTTAAAAAAAACAATTATATTGCGCTCGAAAAATATAAAATGAAAAATTACAATCCAATTATTAATAACCCAAACCTAAAAATTATGAAAAAACTATTATCGAGCGCATTGCTTCTGTTGGCAAAAGATGCAGTCCATGGAATTATCAGGTTGAATAAACAATAAGCATTATGATACGGATATGTATATTGCTGTTGTCTGCAGTTTTGGCGGCTACGGCGGTGGGGCAGACTGTGACGGGTCGTGTTGTCGACGATGAGAGCGGAGAGGCTCTGCCTTCGGCAAGCGTCTATGCCAAGTCGTTGGCGAAAGGCACATCAACCGATTCTGATGGACGCTTTGAAATGGCAATCCCGGAAGGGAAGACGGTTGATTTGCGGATAAGCTATGTGGGATATAAAGAGACAACAATACAGATTAAGTCAGGAAGTGCGCCTGTTGAGGTGCGGCTGCAGCGAGGCACGGAGTTGCGCGATGTGCAGGTCTATGGCGCGCGTCATGACTTTGGCGTTAAATCCTCGCAGATGAGCGCACAGGTGCTGACATCGCAGCAGGTGAAGGAGGTGCCGGCATTGTTTGGTGAGATTGATGTGATGAAGTCACTTCAGCGTTTGCCGGGCGTTCAGTCGTCGGGCGACGGCACAGCGGGAATCTTTGTGCGAGGCGGCAATTACGACCAGAATTTGATTACGCTCGATGGCTCGACGCTTTACAATGGAGAGCATCTGAAGGGCTTCGTATCGGCAATCAATGCCGAGATGGTCGACAATGTGGTGTTGTATAAGGGGGCCTTCCCTGCCCGTTACGGTTCGCGCCTGTCGAGTGTGATTGACATAGGTGTGCGTGAGGGTGACTTTGAGTCATATCATAGCAGTGCATCCATAGGAATGTTGTCGTCGAAGGTGCAGGCTGAGGGTCCGATATGGAAGGGGCATACGTCGTTCAATGTGGCAGCTCGCGCCTCATATTTCGGAGCCATAGTGCAGCCTTTGCTCAAAAGCGTTTACGACAACAAGAAGGCAATGGAGCCGTATGCCAAGATGAATTTTTATGATGTCAACGCCAAATTGGTGCATCGCTTCTCGGAGAGCGACCGACTGTCGGCTGTGTTCTATTGGGGCAAGGACGTTAGCAATTCTTCTCCTACCGATAGTGAGACTAATTTCGGAAGCAAGAATGGTGAGACTAGAACTAAAAAAAATGAGACAAAAAACAATTGGGGCAACCTGGTGTCGAGTTTGTATTGGACGCATACAGCCGGCGACCGATTCCTTATGAATGTCAACGCGAGTTTTAGTCTGTATGACTATAGACTGTCGCAGAATGTGTCGGGATATTATGAGAGTCGGAAGATGGGACAATTGCAGAGGAAGACAGAAGAGGTGTCGGAAACACGTTATGATTCGAAGGTGAAGGATGCTTCTATCACTGCCGACTTCAGATTTCGCCCTGTTGCTGCCCACGATTTGCGATGGGGTGTCAAAGGCTCGTTGCAGCAGTTGTCGCCGATAATCCATGCCTATAGTTACAACTATGATTATACGCCGACTAAGGAAACGCGTATGGAAACCGACAGAACAATAGGCAAACGGCAGGACTTGCTGACGGCAAGCATTTATGCCGAGGACGATTGGACTGTGGCTCCGTGGTTGATGGCAAATGTAGGGTTGCGCTATTCGTTGTTTTCTGTTGAAAACAAGACATACGGCTCGCTTGAACCCCGCGCTTCGGTGCGCTTCCTGCTTACGCCTGCCATGGCGTTGAAACTGTCGTATGCGCGGATGGCTCAGGGCGTGCATCTGTTGAGCAGCAGCAATATCGTGATGCCGTCAGACATTTGGGTGCCTGTGACTGAAAAAATTCCGCTGATGCGCTCCAACCAGTATGCCGGTGGTGTCAACTATGAAATTATGAAAGGTCTTGAGGTGTCGGTTGAGGGCTACTACAAGACGATGGACAATGTGCTGGAATACAACAACGGAGCGTCGTGGCTCAATTGCACCGGCGATTGGCAGAGTCTTGTCAGCCTCGGCAAGGGACGCTCCTACGGCGTGGAGCTGATGGCTCAACGCTCTGTGGGCAACACTACCGGTTGGGTGAGCTACACATGGGCTAAATCCTTGCGCACATTCGACCGCCCGGGGCAGGAACTGAACGGTGGACGAGAGTTTCTTGCCGGCAACGACAAGCGGCATAATTTCAACATTGTTGTGGTGCAGCGGCTGGGACAGCATTGGAAACTGTCGGCGTCGTGGACTTATCAGAGCGGTCGCCGCGGTATATTGGCAAACACATCAATGTATGGCGGTGTGCTGCAGGAATGGGATCCGAGTTTCAGACCGGAATCCAGCACGCTTAAAGAACAGGAATATATGCAGAATCGTGATGACGCCGCACATTGGGCGGAAATGCCGGGCATGTTTGTCACTTATCGTGAGCGCAACAACTACAAGCTTCCCGACGTGCATCATCTTGATGTCGGCATAACCTATTCGGTGAGTCATCGAGGGTTCGGTGCGAGTGAAGTTAACTTGTCGTTCTATAATTTGTACAACCAACAGAACATCAACAGCGTTTATATTGGAAAGAACGAGAATAAATATGTGCTGAAAGGCATTTGTATGTTCCCGTTTATGCCGTCGTTGACCTACACATTAAAATTCTGACAATATGAAACGGTTAAAATATTTGATTTCAGCGTTGAGCATCGTTGCGGTGGTGCTCACGGGCTGTGAGAAAGAGCTTGGCTTTGACGAGGGAGGAGAGAACCTCAATGTGATAGCGATAAGTATGGTGGCGTCGCCCGACACTACGCTGGAGGCGATCGTGGCGCGCACATACCGCACGGGTGTTGTCGGCACGGAAGGAACGGATGTTGAGCAAACGTTTCTGAAGGCTGCCACGCTGCGGTTTGCCACGGTGACATATTCGGTCAACGGCGCCTCTCCAGTGGAGATGGTCTACGATGCCGAGCATTGCCGTTTCCGCAGCGACTATCGTCCGAAGGCTGGCGATGTGATTGCGGTTTCTGCCTCTGAACAGAATTTTCCGTCGGTATCGGCAAATTTCACAATGCCTACGGTTGCCCCGACAGTCGAGATTGTAGGAACTCGGAAATATCAGCAGGACCATCTGCTTGACCAACTTGAAACCGGGTATTTTGACGGTGGACAGGACACGGTGGTCGACATCTCTCTGAGGATGAAGGGGCTGGAGCCGTCGGGCTATTACCGTCTCAACGTGCGCAGCCTCACGGAGAAGGTTGTCGACGGCAAGACGGTGTATGACACCAATGATTGTTATCATTCCTACGATCCTTTGTTTCAGGATATCCGGCTGTCGAAGCCCCGCAAAGGATGGTATAAGGATTTCAGCAACGTGTTTGCCGGCACAGCTGCTGGTGGCCCAGGATATGAGTGCACGGTGACCACACGTCTGCGCAAAGGCGATGTGGGTAAGCGCATAGTGGAGGTGGAGTTGCAGTCGTTGACCGAGGATTTATACTACTATCTGAAGTCGGTGATGCTCTATCAGGTATATTTGCAGTTGATTAACGACGCACAGACGGAGGCTGTGCAGATACACAGCAACGTAGACGGCGGATTCGGTGTTGCCGGCGGCTTGCTGGGCACAGAGAAGCATGCGGTCGCATTCTGATGCATGTTTAGGATTTTTGGTTATATAATTGAAAAAGCACTTCCGACGCGATGTCAGGAAGTGCTTTCTTTTTGAGTTATGCTTTAGTCAAAGGCTTAAACAAGTCCTTTGCCGTGGCAGTTCTTGTATTTCTTGCCGCTGCCGCATGGACATGGGTCGTTGCGTCCCACTTTCGGTCCTACTTTGATAGGGTCGGTGTGGTGTGGGCCTTGCGGAGCGCGTGCTGCTTGACGCTGCTCGTCCTGTCCTGGATACTCCTCCTTGTGGGCGGTGTATTTGCGGTAGTCGTCGCGGCGTTCTGGCGCTGCCACCGGTTCTGCCGTAGGCATCGACGGCGACACTGACGTGTTGCTGTAGCGCGGTGCCGGGATGCGTGGGCTGTTGTCGGTTTCTGTTGCCTCTTCAGCCTGCGCTGGAGCCTGCTGTTCGCGTGGCGGTTGGCTTTGTGCCTGCACAGGGATTTGACCGCGTGTCAGCGAAGCCACGGCTTTTGCATTCATGTTGTCGAGCATTGCGTCAAACATCTTGAACGACTCGATTTTGTAGATTACCAGCGGGTCTTTCTGCTCGTAGCTTGCATTCTGAACCGACTGGCGCAACTGGTCGAGTTCGCGCAGGTGCTCCTTCCATGCCTCGTCGATGCTCATCAGCAAGATTGACTTCTGCCAAGCCTTGGCGATGTTTTTGCAGCCTTCGTTGTACGACTCCTCGAGGTCGACAGTGATTCCAAACACACGCTTGCCGTCGGTGATAGGCACGCGCACAAGACCCTTTCCTCCGTGGTTTTCCACGATGTCGGAAATCACCGGCATGGCAGCCTCTGCCATCTTCTCTGTGCGCTGGTTGAATGTGGTGATTGCCTGGCGGTAGATGGCGTCAACCTGCTTGTCTGTGCTCATCTTCTTATATTCATCTTCAGTGAATGAAGGCTCGAAACCGAATGTGGTAAGCACATCCATGCGCAGATCCTCGTAGTCGCTTTGCGATCCGTAGCGCTTCACGATGTTGCCGGCAGTCTCGTAGAGCATATTCATGATGTCGATGCCTATACGCTCACCCATCAATGCATGGTGGCGGCGGGAGTAGATCACCTTGCGCTGTGCGTTCATCACGTCGTCATATTCAAGCAGGCGTTTACGGATGCCGAAGTTGTTTTCTTCCACGCGTTTCTGTGCGTTCTCGATTGAACGGGTCACCATGCCGGCCTCGATAGGCTCGCCCTCTTTAAGCCCGAGACGGTCGAGCATCTTGACAACCTTGTCGGTTGCAAACAGACGCATCACGGTGTCTTCAAACGACACGAAGAACACTGAAGAACCCGGGTCGCCCTGACGTCCGGCACGTCCGCGCAGCTGGCGGTCGACGCGGCGTGACTCGTGGCGCTCCGTACCGATGATTGCCAGACCTCCGGCGGCTTTTACTTCAGGAGTCAGTTTGATGTCCGTACCACGACCCGCCATGTTGGTTGCGATTGTCACCACGGCTTTCTGTCCGGCGCGTGCCACGATTTCAGCCTCTTTCTGGTGCAACTTGGCGTTGAGCACGTTGTGAGGGATGCGGCGCAGTTGGAGCATGCGGCTCAGCAACTCGGAGATTTCCACAGATGTTGTTCCGACCAGCACAGGGCGTCCAGCTTCTACCATCTTCTGGATTTCGTCGATTACGGCGTTGTATTTCTCTTTCTTTGTCTTGTATACGCGGTCGTTCATGTCGATGCGTGCCACCGGACGGTTGGTCGGGATGGTCACGACGTCGAGTTTGTAGATGTCCCAGAACTCGCCTGCCTCAGTCTCTGCGGTACCAGTCATACCGGCAAGCTTGTGATACATGCGGAAGTAGTTCTGCAGGGTGATTGTTGCGAAGGTCTGTGTCGCGGCTTCCACTTTCACGCCCTCTTTCGCCTCGATGGCTTGGTGCAGACCGTCGCTGTAGCGGCGGCCTTCCATGATACGTCCTGTCTGCTCGTCGACAATTTTGATTTTTCCGTCGTCGATGACGTATTCGATGTCGCGGTCAAAGAGGGTATAGGCCTTGAGCAGCTGGTTGACAGTGTGCACGCGTTCAGCCTTGATGGCATAGTTCTGTGCATACTGTGATTTCTTCTCGGCCTTCTCCTCGTCGGAGATGTTCTCGTTCTCCAGTTCTGCCAACTGTGTTGTGATGTCGGGCAGGATGAAGAAAGTCGGGTCGTCGGTCTTGCCGGTGAGCACGTCGATACCTTTGTCGGTCAGCTCGATGCTGCGGTTCTTCTCGTCGATTACGAAGTAGAGCGGATCGGTGACGATAGGCATCTGCTTGTTGTTGTCCTGCATGTAGAAAGCCTCGGTCTCGAGCAGGAGAGGCTTGATGCCGTCCTGGCTCAGGTATTTGATGAGCGGACCGTATTTAGGCAGACCCTTGAAGGCGCGGAAGAGCAGCAGTGCGCCTTCCTTGCGCTCATCCTTGTTGTCGGATGCAATTTTCTTCTTGGCGTCGGTGAGCAGCGATGTCACAAGGCGGCGTTGCGCGTTGACCACTGTCTCTACGTTCGGCTTGAACTGGTCAAACATCTGGTCGTCGCCTTTGGCAACCGGACCGGAGATGATGAGCGGCGTACGGGCGTCGTCGATAAGCACTGAGTCGACCTCATCGACGATGGCGAAGTTGTGTGGACGCTGCACGAGGTCGGCAGGCGATGTTGCCATGTTGTCGCGAAGGTAGTCGAAACCGAACTCGTTGTTTGTACCGAATGTGATGTCGGCGTTGTATGCGCGGCGGCGTTCCGGGGAGTTGGGCTCTGTCTTGTCGATGCAGTCAACAGAAAGACCGTGGAACATGTAGAGCGGACCCATCCACTCGGAGTCACGTTTGGCGAGGTAGTCGTTGACGGTGACCATGTGCACGCCGTTTCCTGTCAAGGCGTTGAGGAACACAGGCAGCGTTGCCACGAGTGTTTTACCCTCACCGGTTGCCATCTCGGCGATTTTGCCTTGATGAAGCACGATGCCGCCGATAAGCTGTACGTCGTAGTGGATCATGTCCCAAGTCACCTCGTTTCCGCCTGCCATCCAGTGGTTGTGGTAGATGGCTTTGCCGTCGTTGATTTCAATGAAGTCTTTGCCTTGGGCGGCGAGTTCGCGGTCGAAATCGGACGCGGTCACTTCGATTGATTCGTTTTGAGCGAAGCGGCGTGCGGTGTCGCGCACGATGGCAAATACCTCGGGGAGATATTTGTTAAGCTCGTCTTCGAGCACGTCGAGGATTTCTTTCTCGATTTTGTCGATTTTCTCCCAGTACGGCTCGCGGTTTTCATACTCCACATTCTCGATTTCAGCCTTGATGTCGGCAATCTCTTTGCGTTTGTCGGCAACGCTGTCTTTGAGTGCTGCGCGGATTTTGGTGATGCGGTCGCGCAACTCGTCGTTGCTCAAATTCTCCAACGTGGGGTAAATCTTGTTGATTTCAGCCACGATTGGTTGAATCTCGCGCAGGTCGCGCTGCGACTTGTTTCCAAAAATTTTTTTCAGGAAATCATTGAATCCCATAATGTATTTTAGTTTTTTGTTTATAATCGTATTGTCGTGCCTCGGGAAATCCATTGTCGCGCCTGAGGCACACGGCGCTGTAGTGCCGCTTAGTCTTTAAGCGACAACGGCATCATGCGCGCGCCGTTGGGCGAGCGTATTCTGAGGATGCGTGCCACGGTGGGCGCCAGCAGCGCCGCATCGATTGGCGATGTGATTTTCTGAGGCTTTACGCCCGGCGCAATGATGAATGCCGGCGCGCAGACAGCGTTGATGTTGACTTGTTTCAGCTGTTGCTGGTTGTTGTAGTCGTCGCGCACTTTCCATCCTGGCGCGATTTGCAGAAACACGTCGGCTGTTTCCTGCGACGTGATTGACTTGTGCAACCGCAGCAGTGTCTCGCTGACAGGATTGTCGAGCACCTCGTCGACGGAGTATGCCTCGTCTACGCCAGCCATACGGCGCAAGAATGCACCCGACACTTTGCGCAGTTCCTCGACTGAAACGTTTTTCTCTTTTGCAAGTTTCTCGTTGAGATAGATTTTCTCGTTGAAGTATCCGTTCACCCAGCTTCCGTTGCCGTAGAGTGCCATCAGGTACATGTTGAGCAGCGACACAGCCTTTTTCGACGAGAATTCGCCTGTCGGGATGTTGAACCGAGGGTCGGTGGCATACAAATCATCGAAATAACCGGTCGGCGTTACGAAGATGCAGGCGTTGCCGCCCACGTTTTTCTCAATGGCGGCAAACAGACGCTCAAGCTCGTGGTCGAGACGCAGATACTTGTCCTGCAGTTCGATGCGGCTGTCGTTGTCGGTTGCATATCCGTAGGGTGCTGCGGTGTATGCGATGTTGAGCATGTCGACCGTGGCGCGTTTGCCCAGAGCCATGTCGTTCAGACAATTGATGGCCACCGAGGTTATTTCCTCGTTGACGAGAGCCGAACTCTTGAATTTCTCTACGCCGTCGCCGTCCTTGAACGTGTATTTGAAAGGATAGAACGTGCGGTGGAGAGGAATGTCGGGATATTTGTTGATGTCCATGCTCGGACGCCAGGTCAGCGTGTCGAGGCGTGAGCGCAGAGGCATCAGCATGTTGCGGGTTGAGATGGTTGTAGGGTAGTCTTTGTAGAATGTAGACGAAGCCCATTTACCTGTTTTGTCGCTTATCCAGAAAGCGCCGTTGGCAGCGTGTCCTGCCATCAGAATGGCTTGTTGTGCGTCGGGGGCAATGGCGTATACGTCGCCGATGCCGTTGTTGTCCATACGCAGCTCGTCGCTGAGGGTCGACACCTTTATCGCCATTGGCGAGAGCGTCTCGTCGGTGGCGTTGCCAATAAATTTAGGGTCGTTGAGAATCAGCGTTACGCGGCGCGCCTCTTCGTTGTAGACTGTGGCGCCGGTGATGCCGTTGACGTTGGGATAAGTGCCGGTGTAGATTACGGCTGTCGACGTCGTCTTGTCGAGCTGTGCCATGTCAAACACCACGTTGTCCAGATGCGCGCCTTCAGCCATGAGGCGTTTGAAGCCTCCGTTGCCGAACTGCGACTGGAGCAGGTCGAGATAGTCGCCGCGAAGTTGGTCGATTGATATGCCCACAATGAGCGTAGGACGCCCCGACGACACCTGCGACAAGGCAGACATCGCCACGAGCGAGAATATCATTGAGGATATCAGTCGGTTTACTTGCTTCTTTTTTCGCATCTCTTATAGTTTACGATATAGCCTGCTGAACGCGCTAACGTGCAAAGCATCAGCGGGAAAAACGCTGCGTTTGCCGTTTGTGGCAAAGCCCGCCACGCGACAAGCAATATCAAAACAAGCGCAAAGTTAAGAAAATGATATGAATATACCCACTTTTTTGCTGATTTTATCCAAATTGTAATTGCCGGGAACAGGCAGAACGGGTTCAGCCAAAAGCCGAGCCAGTTGGGTGAGGTGGCTTCGTGTTCGGAGATGAAGATAAGGAAGAACACGAGGCATCCGGTAAGTCCGGTCAGCGTGAACCACACTGTGTCGAGCCAGCGCATCTGCTTGTGTCGCACCACGCCGAAGACTGTCGCACCGGCGATGAGCGCGAATGCCAGCCAGCATATAAACAGGGGCGACAGCAGGAATGGTGTGGGCGGCAGAACGGCGTTCTCGCTGCCTTCCACGAGTGTGCTTGTGCTTTCAACGATGCCCACGCGTTGTCCGGAGGCGGTTTTATAGGTCGCGCCTGCCATCTCCTTCATCAGGATTATTGGGGCAAACATCTGCTGGCGGACGGAAATAGGGCGGTCGATGCCTTGTCCGAGGGCAAGGTCGATGCCGAATTGATACCACGGGTAGTTGCAGCCATAGTGTGTCATGATGTCGCGGTAGGTGGCGTCGGGGTGCTCCGACGGCGGATAGGAGAGTCCTCCTACGGCTTGCTCTATGAGGTCGCGCGGCCGCGTGGCGCAGTTGTTGAGCACGTAATTATAGCGATATTCACGGTTTTCGGGCAGGCAAAGCCGTTCAAGTTCGTTGAATAGCCATAATGCCTGCTGCTCAGTCAGTCGCAGACGTTGTCCCACGACCTTGGAGCCTCTTCCGGCATATTCGGGTGTGAAATATTCAGTAGGGTATCCTCCTACGGCATAATCGGTCTCGCCTTTGACAAAGCGATAGATGAAATGAGGCTGGTTGAACGAGAATAGTCCGAAGTTATACACGCGGTCCATCGTCGCGCCGTCGGTGATACGGATGGCTGTGTGTCCGTACAGTTCAAACACCTCCTGTCCGGGAAAGCACGTCAGCAGGCTCACGTCGAGACGTTGCGCCTGTGCCGCCACGGGCATAGCGATGCAGATGATTATTAGAGCCAATAACTTTTTCATATTTTTATGATTTGTGCAAGCCTAAACTGATAAAATAGGTTGATAAACTCGATTATTTCTGATTACGGCGAAC
>ENA-USZI01000383-USZI01000383.1-human-gut-metagenome-genome-assembly--contig:-NODE-383-length-33063-cov-25.483084_pt1 | contig 33063 bp, 23 predicted proteins | sample MGYA00250042_ERZ773532 | MGnify/ENA primary metagenome ERZ773532 (study PRJEB29103, sample SAMN06112036) | human gut metagenome | biome: human gut; feature: ankylosing spondylitis patient; material... | reverse complement strand
CCGCTTTCCACTTCATTCCCCATCAGGGTCTCCCAGGAGCCATTGACCTTCTGCTCGAACGCTATCTTAGTGATCCAGGCGGGGTCCAGGTTCACCTCCGTATCGGCAGTTTCTGCCAGCAAGGCCGGGGCATCGGGGTCCTGCTGCCGGGCCTCGCCGACCCATTCCACCGTAGCCCCAAAGCCATCCTCATCTTCCAGCAGCGCATAGCTGCCGTCCAGCTCCTCCTGGGAGCCTGCCGGGTCCTCCGGGGCCACAGCGGTGGTCTCGGCGGCATAGGCGCCGGTCACCGAGATGACACTGGTCACGTCGGACATGGCAGCGGGCACCTCGGCCACCTTGCCGTCCACGTTGCCGGAGATCACGGTCAGGGTCCCGGCGTCGGGGTCCACGGCGGACACGACGCCCACCGTCTCGGTGGTCACAGTGCGGGTGTCCACCTGCGGCTCGGAAGCCGTGAGCTGGGCGGCGGTGTCGGGGTCCTCGTCCAGGTCCAGCAGGGCGATGCCATAGGAGCTCTCGTCCACGGCCACCTGCTCGGTGGTGAGGGTGTTGTAGATGACGATATCGCCGGGCCTTGCGGTGGAGCCGTCAGCGTCGGTGAGCCACTGGGAGCCGCGCAGGTCACTGTGCAGGGCCATCACGCCCGCACGCTGGGGCACCACCGTCTGGGGCACACCCGCAAAGTGCAGGCAGTAGGACAGGAACATCACGTCCCAGGCACCGTAGGGGTTGCCGTACCAGGCACCATAGCGGGAGTAGCCGCGCAGCACCTGCTGGTCCTCCACATCCAGCTTGAAGTTCTTGTCGCTCTGCTGGTAGTCCAGCTGGGACTTTGCCACGGTGAGCAGGTCCTCGGCCCAGTTGCCGTTCAGGGCCACGTTGGCCGCGGCCTGCCATTCCTCGGCAGTCTCCACGTCGGCCTGGGTATCGGCCAGGCACTCCACGGTGTGGTGGTGCTCCGGGATGGTGCACACCAGCTCCTCGGTGTAGCAGGCGTCGGTGTGGTGATGCAGCACCGGCTCGTCCGGGGTGGTCTCGGCCGGCTCAGGGGGCAGGTCCACCACGGGGCGGCTGGCAGGCATTTCCTGATAGGCGGGGTTGGGCTCCTCCACCAGTTCGCCCTCGTCCAGGCCGCACACCAGCTCATACTCGGTGGTGTAGCAGCTGTCGTCGTGGATATGCTCGAACTCGCCGCAGATGAGCGCACCGTACTCGTCAAAGCAGTCGTCGGTGTGCTCGTGCTCTTCCTGATAGCAGGTCAGCACCCGGTGCTCCTCGTAGCAGGCATCGGTGTGCTCATGGGGCACCCAGATGGTCTCCGGCTCGGTCTGCACCGGCTCTTCCAGCTCTTCCGGCTCGGCCGCGCTGTAGGCGGACACCGGATCGGCGCTGCTGTCCGAAGAGGTGACGGGCGTTTCCGGCTCGCCCTCCTCGTAACCGCAGGTGAGCACTTTTTCGTAGCAGGCCGCCGTGTGCTGGTGCTCCTCGTAGCCGCAGTGGTAGTCGGCAGTCATGGTGATGCCCACCCCATGGAGCTGCCAGTTGACGAACAGGGTGGTGAGCAGGGCCAGCACCAGCATCATGGCCACATAGCGCCGGGCCTGTACATGCTGCCTGCGGAACCGCTCGATCAACCCGTTGATGATATCCTTCATAGTAAACACGTCCTCTTGGTTCGCTCTGTGCCCTGGCAGCCGCACACCGCTGCAGGCCCACAGAAGGGTCAGTCCATCGTTTGCGCAACAAAAGCGTCACAAAATTTGTTCGATACATTGTCATTATACCATTTTAGGGCGTTCGTTTCAACTCAGGGGCGTGCTTTTCCGGCAAAAGAGTGCACACGATGCGCACCATGCAAGGGGTCAGGGGCAGCCACAGCACCGTGCAGCCCAGATTGAACAGGGTGTGGGCGTTGGCGATCTGCCGGGCCAGCACGGCGCTCTCCGGCCCGTGGGGCGAGACCAGCCGCACCAGCGCGGTGAACTGGGGCAGCAGCAGCCAGCACACCGCTGCCCCGGACAGGTTGAACAGGGCGTGGGCCGCCGCCAGACGTTTGGCGTCCCGGCTCTGCCCCACCGATGCCAGCACCGCCGTGACGGTGGTGCCGATGTTGTCCCCCAACAGCACCGGGATGGCACCCGCAAGGCCCAGCAGGCACCCGCCGTCCGGCCCGGGGCGGGCGGCCGCCCGCTGCAGCACCGCAATGGTGGCGGAGCTGCTCTGCACGGCAAGGGTCATGCCCAGCCCTGCCAGCAGGCCCAGGCCCGGGCGGTGCCGCACCTGGGCCATCCACTGCCGGAACACCGGCCCCGCTGCCAATGGCTCCATGGCCTCGGCCATGACCGCGATGCCCTCAAACAGCAGGCCGAAAGCAAACAGCGCCTGCCCGGCTGCGTGCAGACGCCCGCGCCCCGCGAACCAGAGCAGCAGCCCTGCCACCAGCAGCAGATACCGGGCATCCTCCAGCCGGAAGGCCAGCAATTGCGCGGTGACCGTGGTGCCGATGTTGGCTCCGAACACCACCGGCACGGCCCGCTGCAGGGTCAGCAGCCCGGCCCCCACAAGGCCCAGCACCAGCACCGTGACCGCCGAGCTGCTCTGCACCACCGCCGTGACCGCCGCCCCCGTGAGCACCCCGGCCAGCGGGTGGGCCGTGAGCCGGGCAAGGGCCTGCCGCAGGGTGTCCCCCGCCGCCTGCTGCAAAGCGTCCGTGAGGGTGTCCATACTGTATAAGAAAAGTGCCGCCCCGCCGAACAATTGCAGGATCATCCACAAACGCTGTTCCATGCCCGATGCCCCCTTTGCTTTATGTGTATGCGGGGCACAAACGTTTGTGAACTTTTGTGAAACAATCCCTGCAGGGGGTTGCAATCCGGCCTGCAAAAGGCTATTATTGTCAAGCGTTAACAGTTAACAGCTGTTAAGTAATTTTTGAGAGGAGGGATCGCGTGTCTGAGGAATCCACGTTGAGTTTCCGTGGGCTTTGCCGCTACATCCACCGGCTGAGCAAGGCATCCAAGGCCGGCATGAAGGCCGCTCTGGCCGACTGCCCCAAGCGCCACTTCCCCATGCTGGAAGGGCTGCTGGGCTGCATTCGGCTCCATGGACAGGACGGTGCCGTTTATATCTCCGATCTTGTTCAGGAGCTTCATCAACCGCTTCCTGCCATTTCCCGCACGGTGCGGCAGATGGAGCAGGACGGCCTTGTGGAACGCTTTGCCGACCCTGCCGACCGCCGCAAGACGCTGGTGCGTTTCACGCCCAAGGGATACGAGGCCTGCCGACAGTGCGAGGCTGCTCTTGGGGACTACTTTTCCAGTGTCATGGCCCGGCTGGAGCCGGAACAGCTGGCTCAGATGGAAGCGCTGCGCGGCGCGCTGATGGAAGCCATTCTTGCGGAAAATGCTGCGCGTACCACCAAACCGAAGGGAGAACCAAACCATGACAAAGATCTTTAAGCAGCTGGCCCGTCACTGGGCCGTCTGCCTCGTGGTGTTCGCACTGCTGTTCGTGCAGGCGTACTGCGATCTGTCGCTGCCGGACTACACCAGCAAGATCGTGGACACCGGCATCCAGCAGGGCGGCATCGAAAGCCCCCTGCCCGACACCGTGCGGCAGAGCACCCTGGATGCCCTCTCGCTGCTGATGCGCGAGGAGGACGCCGCTGCCTTCCAGAACGCCTACACCGCCGACGGCGATGTGCTGCGCCTGCGCACCGACCTGACCGCCGACGAGCGCACTGCGCTGGAAGATGCCGTGACCACGCCGGACATCGTGCTGTATCTGGCGGCCACCCAGGCAGCCAACACCCCCGCCGGGCAGACCGGCATGGGCATGACCGGCCTTGCGGACCTGCAGGCCTCCGGTGCCGACCGCAATCCCGACACGGAAGCCGAGACTGTGGCCCCCACGGCGGAGGACCTGGACACCGTGTGCGGCCAGTTTGCCGCCATGAGCCAGATGCCCGGCTTCCGCCGGGACGCCGTGCAGCAGCAGCTGACCGGTGCCATCGGCCAGCTGGACGACACCGTAGTGGAGAACCTGAAGAGCCAGGCTCTGCTGCTGGTGGGGCTGGAATACGAGGCCCAGGGCATTGCCCACGCTGTGCAGATGCACTATTTATATAAGGTAGGCGGCCAGATGCTGGCGCTGACCCTGCTGATGGTGGCCGTGTCCATCGCGGTGGGCTTCCTGGCCTCCCGGGTGTCCGCCGCCATCGGCCGGGACCTGCGCCGCGAGACCTTCTCCGCCGTCATCCACTTCTCCAATGCGGAGATCGAGAACTTCTCCACCGCGTCCCTCATCACCCGCACCACCAACGACATCCAGCAGGTGCAGTTCGTCTGCGTCATGCTGCTGCGCATGGTGGCCTATGCGCCCATTCTGGGCATTGGCGGCGTGCTGCATGTGCTGAACAGCAGCACCGGCCTTTCCTGGATCATCGTGCTGGATGTGGCCGTTCTGCTGTTGCTCATCCTCTTCCTGATGAGTGTGGCCATGCCCAAGTTCAAGATCATGCAGAAGCTGGTGGACCGGTTGAACCTCGTCAGCCGCGAGATTCTGACCGGCATCATGCCGGTGCGTGCCTTCAGCCGTGAAAAGTTTGAGGAGGAGCGCTTCGACAAGGCCAACAAAGACCTGATGAGCACCCAGCTGTTCACCAACCGTGCCATGGTTGCCATGATGCCCTTTATGACCCTCATCATGAACGGCACCAGCCTGCTGATCGTCTGGTTCGGCGGCAAGGCCATGGACAACGGCACCATGCAGGTGGGCGAGATGATCGCATTCATCACCTACACCATGCAGATCGTCATGTCCTTCCTGATGCTGGCCATGGTGGCCGTCATGCTGCCCCGCGCCGGTGTGGCTGCGGAGCGCATCGACGAGGTGATCCGCACCAGGGCCACCATCAACGACCCGGACGAAGCTGCTGCAAAGCCCGCGCAGGAGCACGAAAACTGGCAGGGTGAGGTAGAGTTCCACGATGTGAGCTTCCGCTTCCCGGGTGCGGACAGCGATGCGCTGGAGCACATCAGCTTTACCGCAAAGCCCGGCGAGACCACCGCCATCATCGGCTCCACCGGCTGTGGCAAATCTACCCTGCTCAACCTCATCCCCCGCTTTTATGATGTCACCGGCGGCAGCGTGACCGTGGATGGCATCGATGTGCGCAATATGCCGCAGGCACAGCTGCACGACCTGCTGGGCTATGTGCCCCAGAAGGGCGTGCTGTTCAGCGGCACCATCGACTCGAACCTGAAGTTCGGCGGGGAGCACATCACCGATGCCGATGTGAAAAAGGCTGCTGCCATTGCGCAGGCCACCGAGTTCATCGACGCAAAGCCCGAGGGCTACCAAAGCCCCATTGCACAGGGCGGCTCCAATGTGTCCGGCGGCCAGAAGCAGCGCCTTTCCATTGCACGCGCCATTGCCAAGGACCCCAAAATTTATCTGTTCGACGACAGCTTTTCTGCCCTCGACTTTAAGACCGATGTTGCCCTGCGCCGTGCACTGAAAGCCCAGACCGATAACGCTACCGTTATCATTGTGGCACAGCGCATCTCCACTGTGCTGCACGCAAACCAGATCCTGGTGCTGGACGAAGGCCGCCTGGTGGGCAAGGGCACCCATGCCCAGCTGATGGCTTCCTGCCCGGAGTATCAGGAGATCGCCCGCAGCCAGCTGAGCCAGAAGGAGCTGGACCTCAAATCTCTGAATACCGAAAAGGAGGGTGAGTGATATGCCAAGACCCGGACGCATGACGACCGAACGCGCCAAGGACTTCAAGGGCACCCTGCTGCAGCTTGTGCGCAACCTTGGCCGCTACCGCCTTTCGCTCGTTACCGCCATTGTATTTGCCATTCTTTCTACCATCTTCAATATTGCAGGCCCCAAGGTGCTGGCAAAGGCCACCACGGCTCTTGCCACCGGCTGGATCGCCAAGCTGCGCGGCACCGGCAGCATCGACTTTGTGTATATCGGCCGCATCCTGCTGTTTTTGCTGGGCATGTACCTGCTGAGCAGCGCCTTCAGCTTTATTCAGGGCTGGCTCATGACCGGCCTTTCCCAGAAAGTCTGCTACGACTTCCGCAAGCAGATCAGCGAAAAGATCAACCGCCTGCCCCTTGCCTACTTTGAAAAGCGCACCGTGGGCGAGGTGCTGTCCCGCATCACCAACGATGTGGACACGCTGGGCCAGAGCCTGAACCAGAGCATCACCCAGCTCATCACCAGTGTGACCACCATGATCGGCGTGCTGGTCATGATGCTGTCCATCAGCCCGAAGATGACCCTGATCGCCCTGCTGATCCTGCCGGTCTCGCTGGTGCTGGTGCTCATCGTGGTCAAGTTCAGCCAGAAATACTTCAAGGCCCAGCAGGCCATTCTGGGCGTTGTGAACGGTCAGGTGGAAGAAGTCTACTCCGGCCACAACGTGGTCAAAGCCTTCAACCGCGAGGCCGTGGTGCTGAACGACTTCAACGCCGCCAACGACAAGCTGTACGAATCCGCATGGAAGAGCCAGTTTCTCTCCGGCCTGATGATGCCCATTATGAACTTTGTGGGCAATCTGGGCTACGTGGCAGTGGCCATCGTGGGCAGCATTTTTGCGGCAAACGGCACCATTACCATCGGTGACATTCAGGCCTTCATCCAGTACGTCAAGAACTTCACCCAGCCCATCCAGCAGCTTTCTCAGGTGTCCAACATGCTGCAGAGCATGGCCGCTGCCGCTGAGCGGGTGTTCGAGTTTCTGAACGAGCCGGAAGAGGATCAGCAGGCAGACCCGGCCCGCCGCGCCGACCCCGGCTGCATCAACGGTCAGGTGACATTCAGTCATGTTCGCTTCGGCTACACCCCGGACAAGACCATCATCCACGATTTCAGCTGCGAGGTCAAGCCCGGCCAGAAGGTGGCTATCGTCGGCCCTACCGGCGCGGGCAAGACCACCATGGTCAAGCTGCTCATGCGCTTCTATGATGTGGATTCCGGTTCCATCACCCTGAATGGTCACGATGTGCGTGACTTTGACCGCAGCGCTCTGCGCGAGGGCTTCGGCATGGTGCTGCAGGACACATGGCTGTTCAAGGGCACCATCATGGAGAACATCCGCTATGGCCGTCTGGATGCTACCGACGAAGAAGTGATTGCCGCCGCCAAGGCTGCCAACGCCGACCACTTTATCCGCACCCTGCCCGGCGGCTACCAGATGGAGCTGAACGAAGACGCTTCCAACGTGAGTCAGGGCCAGAAGCAGCTGCTCACCATCGCCCGCACCATTCTGGCAGATAACCGCATCCTGATTTTGGACGAGGCCACCAGCAGCGTGGATACCCGTACCGAGCAGCGCATCCAGACCGCCATGGACCGCCTGATGGAGGGCCGCACCAGCTTTGTGATCGCACACCGTCTTTCCACCATCCGGGATGCCGACCTCATTCTTGTGATGCGAGATGGCGATATTGTGGAGCAGGGCACCCACGACCAGCTGATCGAAGCAGGCGGCTTCTACGCCGATCTGTACAACAGCCAGTTCGAGGACGTGGTGGAGTAAGCTGCCCGTCATCGCAGTATAAGCACAAAAATAGCACCTGCTGCCTTCGGAAAGGAAGGCAGCAGGTGCTATTTGTTTACCCTCTCAGTCATCGCTACGCGATGCCAGCTCCCCCGAGAGGGGGAGCTTTTCAGCAGTTACCGGTCAGCTGCAATAGAGCTCTCCCTTCGGGAGAGCTGGCGCGAATGCGCCTGAGAGGGTTTTCTTTTTTCTTTATTCTTCCACCGCTTCCAGCTTCAGGCCGAACAGCTTTTCCGAGAGGGACGGCAGCTGTTGCCGCAAGGCGCGGACATAGGCCATTACCACCGGATCCTCGCGCTTTTGTCCCAGCACGATGCCGAACCGGTGTCCCCTGCCCCAGTCCAGCACCCGCGCAAAGCTGAGATCCGGTCTGCGGTAATAGACTGCAGGAACCATCTTGAGCGCAGGATCCCCATAGGATGCGCTGCGGATGCCGCCCACCGGCGTAAAGTTCACTCCGCGCTCCAGCCCCTCCTGCAGCAGGCTGGTCTCGTAGACGGTCTGGTACATCTCTTTGACGGGCAGCCAGCGGTATTGCAGCGCCTGCTCCAGACTCAGCCTGCCCACCGGCATATCGGCGGGCGGGTGGATGGGAATGCACAGCTCCGGCACATAAAGCAGCGGGATGAAAGTGAACCCCTGCGCGTAAAATTCCGCACTTTCCAGCTGGAAAGAAAGGTCCGCGTCCCCTTTTTTCAGACTGCGCCAGACCTCGCTGCGACTGGCGCACTGCATCATAATAGACGTGTATTGCAGACACAGCTCGTTCGTCAGAGAAAACAGGTCGTACCCGAACATCCGCATGGCCTCATGGCTCCATGCAATGACCAGATGCCGTTCCGGCGGTTTTTCCTGCTGTTGCACTGCGCGGGCATGGCGCACTGCCTCCTGATACAAGGCCACCAGCTGCTTTGCCTTGGGGTAAAAGTCCCGGCCTGCCGGGGTCAGGATCACCCGGCGCGGTACATGCTGGAACAGTTCAAACTGCAGTTGCCCTTCCAGCGTGCGGATCTGCTGCGAAAGCGCCGACTGCGAAAGATACAGTGCCTCTGCTGCTGCCGAAAAACTGTCCATCTCTACGATCTTCACAAATCCATCCAGTGCACTCTGGTTCATTTGCGCGTCCTCGCTTTCTTACATTAGGATTTTCTAAATTATAATATAACATAATTGAATTGTAAAGTGCGTCACTCTACGCTACAATTGTTAAAGATTCAGCAAAGTGGTTTTCACCCTGCTGCACGATAAGAAGAGAAAAGAGAAAGAGAGCATCCCTATGAATAAGATCTCCCGCAAAGGCTTTCTGAAGATCGCCGCTGCCGCCGCCATGAGCGGTGTCACTGCCGGTGCTCTGGCCGCCTGCAATTCCGCCTCCAGCTCCACTGCCTCCGGTGCCGCCGGTCAGTACATTCCCGGCACCTACGAGGGCACTGCCGAGGGCATCTCCTCCACCGTCAAGGTCACCATGACCTTCTCCGACAGCGCTGTCACCGACGTGGTGGTGGACACCTCCGGCGAGACCGCTTCTTTCGGCGCTGCCGCTGCCGATGAGCTGCGTGAGCAGCTGATGGCTGCCGGTTCTGCCGAGATCGACGGCGTTTCCGGCTCTACCATCACCTCCGATGCCGTGATGAAGGCCGCCAAGAGCTGCTATGCACAGGCAAAGGGTGAGGCTGTGGTGTCCAGCGTGCAGCTGCCCACAGGCGACGCAAACGACTGGCTGGGCAAAGAGCCTGATATCGACGAGGCCGCCATCACCGAGACCGTGGACACCGACATCCTGATCGTGGGTGCAGGCAACGGCGGTATGTTCGCTGCCGCCTATGCTGCTGCCAACGGCCTGAACTTCCGTGTTATCGAGCAGAACGCCAACGTGCAGGACACCCGTCACTGGTACGGCGCTGTTGATTCTGCTGCCGCTAAGGAGGCTGGCGAACCCGCCACCGATAAGGCAAAACTGCTGAGCGAGATCTCCCGCTACGCCTCCGGCAAGTGCGATCAGCGCGTTGTCAAGACCTGGATCAACGAGTCTGCCGCCATGCACGACTTCATGCGCAGCATTCTGGAAGATAAGTACGGCTGGGTATGCGATTTCACCTCCGGCAGCGAGGCTGCATGGCCTGCAGAGAATGCCGAGCACAACACCGACTACCTCTACCCTGTGCAGGAGCACAACTACATGGCCAGCGAGAGCGCATCCGGCCTGCCCCGTAATGAGCTGCTGCTGCAGTACATTCAGGAGCTGGGCTACGATGTGGACTTCAAGACCAGTCTGGCCAAGCTGGAAAAGAACAGCGAGGGCCGCATTACCGGCATCATCGCCCAGAGCACCGAGGATGACCACTTTATCCGCTACAACGCCAACAAGGGCGTGCTGCTGGCCTGCGGCGGTTTCCCCGGCAACCCCTACATGATGGAGCAGCTGGACCCGCTGGGCACCAGCGTGACCACCGCCTGCTCCTACTCCCCCGCCGACAAGGGCTACGGCATCCGCGCTGCTGTATGGGCCGGTGCCAATCTGGACAAGGAAGCCGCTCCCATGCTGTTTGACCGCGGCGTTGTTGCCCCCGGCGTGGATGGCGGCTATGTGGATAGCGACTCCGCCTTTGGCGGCAAGGCCTTCCCCGGCAAGATCCGCCAGTACAACCCCGGTACCCAGCCCTTCCTGAAGGTGAACCGCAACGGCGAGCGCTTTGCCAACGAGAGCTGCCCCTACAACGATATCGTCTACGCTGCCGCCCACCAGCCGGGCCGCGTCTACGCACAGATCTGCGATGCCAACATTCTGGAGGACGCAAAACGTTTCCACACCATCGGCTGCTCTGCCCAGACCCGCAACGGCGGCGAGAAGTACATTCAGGGTAAGATGGACGAGGCTATTGAGGCCGGTGCATTGTTCAAGTGCGATACGCTGGACGAGCTGGCTGACAAGATGGGCTTTACCGGTGCTACCAAGGACACCTTCCTTGCTACCGTGGAGCGTTACAATGAGCTGTACGACAAGCAGAACGATGAGGATTTCGGCAAGCCCGCTTACCGCCTGAGTGCCATCCGCACTGCGCCCTTCTATGGCTGCTGGCTGGGTGCCTCTCTGCTGACCACCGAGCAGGGCATTGCCATCAACGAAAAGGGTCAGGCGCTGGACAACAACAACCAGCCCATGGAGGGCCTGTATATCACCGGTGATATGTCCGGCAGCTTCTTTGCCAACAACTACCCCTGCCTGATGGCTGGTGTGGCCATGGGCCGCACCCTGACCTTCGCCATGAAGGCCGTCAAGCAGATGGCTGGCCTGGATAACGCCTGATCCAGCGCGGTTTTCCAGCACAACTTAAGCGTTTTTCCATTTCTTCTTTCTTCATGAAGAGAGGCGGTCCCTGTTTGGGGCCGCCTCTCTTTGCCATTTTTTCGCCACGTGCCCCCTACACAAATCCCCACGATTGTGCTATGATAAAGCTGAACAGCCGGTTTGTGCCAGACAACCGGCAAAATCGAGGTGTTTGTACAAATGTCTGATTTCCTTGAAACTCTGCAGCAGGAAGGGGTAGACCCCGCTCTGCTGGAAGCAGTCCAGCAGTACCGCGCTGCCCATGCCCTGCCGGACGCACTGCGCCCGCGCATCCCTTCCCCTGCCTTTACCTACTACGGCAAACAGGTGTGGGAGCAGGCGCTGGCGGCGCTGCTCTGCGGCGAAAACCTGCTGCTGGCAGGCGGAAAAGCCACCGGCAAAAACGTGCTGGCCGAAAACCTTGCCGCCGCCTTTGGCCGTCCTGCGTGGGACATCTCCTTCCATGTGAACATGGATGCAGCATCCCTCATTGGCATGGACACTTTTGCGGACGGTCAGGTGGTGTTCCGGCCCGGCCCGGTATACCGCTGCGCCCAGTGCGGCGGCTTTGGTGTGCTGGATGAGATCAACATGGCCAAAAACGAAGCGCTGGCCGTGCTGCACGCGGTGCTGGACTTCCGCCGTGCCATCGATGTGCCCGGCTACGACCGCATCCCGCTGGCGGAGGAGACCCGCTTTATTGCCACCATGAACTACGGTTATGCCGGCACCCGTGAGCTGAACGAGGCACTCACCTCCCGTTTCGTGGTCATCCAGATGCCCACCATTACGCAGGACGATCTGGAAAAGCTGCTGCGGACGCAGTTCCCCGATCTTGCTTCCAAGTATGTGCGCCAGTTTGCACTGTTGTTCCTTGACCTGCAGAAAAAGTGCGACAGTGCGGAAATTTCCACCAAGGCGCTGGATCTGCGCGGTATGCTGGATGCCCTGCGGCTGATCCGGCGCGGCATCCCGGCAGGCGCGGCACTGGATATGGGCATCACCAACAAGGCCTTTGACTCCTACGAGCAGGGCCTGATCCGTGATGTGATCGCAGCGCGCATTCCGGCCAAGCTGGATGCCGCCAAGCTCTTTGGCTGATGGACGCCCAGAGTTACACCGCGCAGGAGCGGCGTGCGGCCAATCAGGTCTGGGCTGCTGCAGGAGCCTATGGCTTTGAGCCGCTGTTTCTGGCCCGCTATACCGACGGCACCACCGATTTTTACATGAACACGGTCGTGGGCCTCATCCACAAATATTACGGTGACGCGCTGATCCGCAGCGTCTTTGACGCATGGGACGGTGATCTGCGGCAGACGATGCTGGACGACATGACATGGCTGTATCTGGAAAATGCAGCCTATCGGCTGGAGCTGCCCCGCCGCCCGGTGCTGGAAGCACTGCGCCATGCCCATGCAGATTATTTCTTTGCCATCCAGTACAAGCTTTCGCGGCAGGAGTGGATGGCAAAGAATCAGCTGGTGTACACCATGCAGGCTGCACGCTGGCGGCGTGTGCTGGGCCGTGCCGACCCGGTGATGACCCCTTATGAGTCCGGCCTTGCTGCGGCTCTTTCCCCGGAAAAAGCGCCGGCAGCGGAACAGCTGAAATCCGAAATTTTATCGATCTACGCAAAATTCAACCTGTTCGACGGCACTGTGCACCAGAGAGCAGCTTTGCATCTGCATCTGGACGGCCTGCTGGCAAAGCTTGCCACCAAAGCCATGCCCACCCAGATGATCAAGACCGACCGCGTGACCGTGGAGCACTCAAGCTCCGTGGATGCCGTGGGCGGCGGACTGGCGGTGGACAAGCGCCGGGCCCACATCACCCTGAAGCAGAATGCCGCGCAGGACAGAGCCTACATCGAAAGCTGCTTCGGCCGCTCCCTCTACCCGCCGGAACGGCTGCGCAAGGCTGAGCAGGAGCTTTGTGTGGGCGACCATCTGGGGTGCCATTTGTGGTTCAGTGCCGGTGTGCCAAGCCCGGAGCAGGCCCCCACCCCGGAGGCAAAACATCTGGCTGAACAGGCTGAGCTGCAGGCTGACCGCAACCGCGCTTATTACGCCAAAAATCGGGAACTGCACCGCAGTGTGGTGCTGCGGCTTACCGAGCAGATCCGCAACTGCATCCTTGTGCACCAGCAGCCCAACGCCCGTGTTGCCCGCAGCGGCAACCTGAACGCTGGGCGCATCTGGCGCGCACCACTTTTGAACGATGACCGGGTGTTTTTGTGTGCCGAGGAAGAGAACCAGCCCTCTTTTACGGTAGACCTTTTATTGGACGCATCCGCTTCCCGCCTGCACTGTCAGGAAGTGATCGCGGCTCAAGGATCCATTTTGGCCCAGAGCCTTGCGGCCTGCGGTATCCCGGTGCGGGTGTCCAGCTTCAGCAGCCTGCGGGGCTACACCGTACTGCGGGTGCTCAAAGGCTTTGCAGACAAAAACCTGCAAAACATCAACCGATATTTTGCTTCCGGCTGGAACCGTGACGGCCTTGCCCTGCGGGCCGCAGGCGACCTTTTGCGGTTTGCGCCCGGTCCTGCGCCGCGGCATCTGCTCATCGTGCTGACGGACGCTTCGCCCAACGACAGCCGCCGCATCCCGCCCAGTGCAGAAAACCCGCTGGGCTGCGGTTACGAGGACGCTGCCGGTGTGGCTGACACTGCCGCGCAGGTGCGTGCGCTGCAGCGCATGGGCATCCGGGTGTCGGCTGTGTTCATGGGTGAGGACAGCTCTGCCGGTGCCGCTGCACAGATCTACGGCAAAAACATGGCCCGTATCCGCGGCATGGACCAACTGGCCCGCGCGGCCGGGCGGCTGATCCAGAACGAGATCCGTGAACTGGGCGATTGAACCATATTTTACCAGAACAGCCCACAGATGGGAGGCTTTGGCCTTGCCGTCTGTGGGCTGTTTTTGATACAGAACACAACTGATTCACTCTTGCAACAACCATGTTTCGGGTCACTGTTGCAGGATGCGCGGAAATATTTTGTTTTTCAGCAAACTTATAGTTGTTTTTTGTTGCGAAGTATGCTATACTATGTTCAGTCAATAAAACATTCCTGCGTAAGCCGCCTGCTGTGCACCGGGTCGTTTGGCGCAGTGCCCATCCGTTATACAACGAACTGCTGTGTTATAGTTTCAGGAGGGAACCGATCATGGATGCCAACCGTTATTTTGATGCCATGCACAACGCTATGTCAGCTCAGCACCCCGGTGCGCAGCTGCTTTTAACGGTAAAGCTGCAGGACACCTGCGGCAACGATGCCTGCCTGGAGCTGAAGCAGCTGCCCGGTGAGAGCACCTCCATTCTGTGCTACTCCACCATGGGTCGCCGCTGCCTGAACTTCCAGCTGTTCCGCAAGGGCTGGCAGCTGTGCCACAACGCCGATGGGCAGCTGGTGGGCCGCTTCCCTTCCAGCGCCGACGGCCTGATCGACGAGACCGATTTCCGCGCCTACTGCCGTGAGGACCGGCTGGATATGGCCCGCACCCAGCGCATCACCGCCGAGCTTCGCCAGTGCGCCGGTATCAATTATCAGGGCAGCATCCCGCAGAACGCCCGCACCGGTGCCGTTATTACCGTGGAGAGTTTTGTAGGGGCCGGTGCTCGCTGGACCTACTGGAGTCAGGATGTTCTGCCAAGCCTGCCGCTGGGTGCCATCCTCTACTGGCTGGCGGATCATCTGGCCGGTGCCGAGCGCCGCACCCTGCAGGCCGACCCGCAGGCAGCCCGCCTTGCCGCCCAGTGGCTGGCCGGTGATACAGCCGTATTCTTCCATCCGTCGGTGCCGATGACCGCCATGAATACGGTCTCTTCCGGCTCTGCGCCCGCACGCCGCCGCACCACTGTGCCCGCTGCCCGCAACAAGAGCTGGCAAAGCATCATGGCCGTGATGGCAGGCATGTGAACGAAAAAGCAAGGAAAGACCGATCGTCTCTCCTTGCTTTTTCAGTATTATTCGAGGTACGGGTCCAGCAGGGCATCCACCGTTTTGTTCCGCTTGGGGTTCGGCTTTTTGATCACATGGCCGCGGCAGACCACCAGTTCCAGATGCTGCAGCGCACGCAGGTCTTCCAGTGGGTTGTGCTTTGTCACAATAAAATCTGCGCTCTTGCCCGGCTCAATGGAACCGGTTACGTCTCCTACTCCGGCCAGCTGAGCATTGCGCAGGGTGGCCGTGTACAGGGCGAACTGGTTGCTTACACCGCAGTATTTGTGGAAGTAGCACAGCTCCCGCCAGAAATCGTACTGGGTGATGTACGGGCAGCCTACATCGTTGCCCAAGGCCACCGGGATGCCGTTGGCAAGGGCGGTCTTTGCGCTTTCCACCACACCGTCAAACACGATCTTGCCGTTATACTGGTCCTTTTCCGAAGCGCCGGAAACCGCTGTATCGAACAGCGCATAGGGCAGCGCCGGGGAGATAGTGGTGCACACAAAGGCTCCCCGCTCCTTGTAAAGCCGGATGGTCTCATCGTCCATCTTTGCGCCGTGCTCAATGGAATCCACGCCGTTTTCCAGCGCCGCCTTTACGCCCTCCGGCGATTCGGTGTGTGCTGCTACGGTGTAGCCCAGCCTGTGGGCTTCGTCGCAGACGGCTTTGATCATCTCCGGCTTCATTTTCAGCTCTCCGGGCGTTCCCTTTTCGGTGGCATCCAGCACACCGCCGGTGATCATCAGCTTGACAAGATCCACCTTCTGTCCGCTGGCCTTTTTGAGCTGAGCAAGTGCTTCGGCATTGTTATGGGCCGCAACTGCCACCGAGCCCGCCATGTGTCCCCCGGGCACCGAAATGCCTTCGTTGGCAGCAAGGATGCGCGGTGCCAGCAGCTTGCCAGCTGCAGCATCATCACGGCAGCGGGTGTCAAAATCTGCAATGCCGCCCACGGTGCGGATGGTAGTCACGCCACCCAGCAGTTCCAGCTTCGCGTAGCTGCATACCAGCCTGTAGGCCACCGCACGGGTCAGGCCATTGCTCAGAATTTTGCGCACCAGCGCAGCATTATCCCGCGGCTTTGCGCTGGGCTTGCCGTTGCCTGCCAGATGCACATGCAGGTTGATCAGGCCCGGGCACAGATAGCCTCCGTGCAGATCGATCACCTCATAACCGTCCAGATCCACGCCCTCATCGACAATGGCAATGATCTTATCATCCTCGGTCAGCAGGATCTTGTGCTCTACCGGCTGCATCTGCTCGGTGCCATCCAGCAGGATCCCGTTCGTATAAGCACGTTTCATTGGGAACATCCTCTCTTTTTCAGGTTTTTCGGACAGGAGTTGTTTTGTTCCAGTATAGCACGTTCCGGCAGATGGTGCAATGCAAAAACGGGCAGGAAAGGTTCAGCCCTCTCCTGCCCGCTCGGTGTTTTTATTTACTGTGCGGCTGCGCTGGAAGCTACTTCGGAAGCAGCAGCCTCAGAAGATGCGGCTTCCGAAGAAGCAGCTTCGCTGGATGCGGCATCTGCGCCGCCGGTCACGCCGCCCTCAACGACCAGCTCATCCTCATAGTCAAGGCCGTAGGTATCCACCAGAGTCTCCTCATAGTCCTTGTGGAAGAAGTTCTCCTCGCCCAGAGCCTTGATCTCCTCGTTCAGCCAATCCAGAACGGTGGTGTTGCCCTGGCTCACAGCAGGAGCAATGGTGTCCTGACTGCCCAGAGAGGGAATGCCGACCGTGTAGCCGGTGTTCTGCTTTGCAAATGCAATGACCTCGGTGTTATCGTTGGCCCATGCCACGCCGTTGCCATTCTCCAGTGCATTCTTGGCCGTTGCATAGGAATCGTACTTCTGCAGCGGAATGTCGGGGTACTCCTTGGTCAGGTAGGTCTCGGCGGTGGTGCCGGAAATGACGATCATCTGGTCGTCAGCGTTCCAGTTGTCCAGAGTGGTGATAACGTTGCTTTCCGGAGAAATGACACCCAGAGCCACGTTCATGTAAGGCAGAGCAAAGTCCACTTCCTCTGCGCGCTCCGGGGTCACGGTGAAGTTTGCCAGGATCACATCCACCTTGCCGGTCTGCAGATACTCGATACGGTTGGCTGCCTCGGTGGAAACGAAGTTGATCTCTACGCCCAGATCCTCGCCCAGACGGCGTGCAAAGTAGACATCATAGCCCTGATATTCGCCGTTCTCGTCCACGTAGCCGAACGGGTTCTTATCGGAGAACACGCCGATGTTGATGGTACCGGACTCCTTGATCTGATCCAGCGTGCGGTAGACCACGCTGCTGCCAGATGCTGCGCTGCCGGATGCTGCAGTGGAAGCAGAAGAAGAGCCGCCGCATGCGGTCAGAACAGCGGCAGCGGAAACTGCGCCCAGACCCAGCAGGAAGGAACGACGAGAGATCTTAGACTGTTTCATAATGATTACTCCTTTACAAAATCTTTCCCATTTGGCTGCGGAACACCCGCAGCCTTTATCTTGATCTGTGACTCATTTCACAGCATCAAACGTGAAGGTGCGCAGGAAGCGTTGCGCGCGCTCGGTCTTGGGCCGGTCAAAGAACTCGGCCGGTGCAGCTTCTTCCACGATCTTGCCGCCATCCAGAAAGATGACGCGGTTGGCAATGGCGCGGGCAAACTGCATTTCGTGGGTGACGATGATCATGGTCTTGCCCTGCTTGGCAAGGTCCAGCATAACGTCCAGCACCTCGCGCACCATTTCCGGATCAAGGGCAGCGGTCACTTCGTCAAACAGAAGGATCTCCGGGTGCATACACAGTGCGCGCACGATGGCAACGCGCTGCTTCTGGCCGCCGGAAAGCTCCCGCGGGTAGCTGTTTTTCTTGGCAAGCAGGCCCACACGGTCCAGCAGAGCTTCGGCCTCCTGCTGCACTTCCGCTTTGGGGCGCTTCTGCACCTTGGTGGGTGCCAGAAGCACATTGTCCAGCACCGTCATGTGCGGGAACAGCTCGTAGCTCTGGAACACCATGCCGATGCGCTGGCGCAGCTGAGTCAGATTTTTACCGCCGTAGGCAACGGTCTCATTGCCCAGCCGCACCCGGCCGCTCTGGGTGGGCTCCAGACCATTCAGACAGCGCAGCAGGGTGCTTTTGCCGCAGCCCGAAGGGCCGACCACCACGATGACCTCGCCGGGCTTGACAGCAAAGCTGATATCATCCAGCACGGGGGTCTCGCCATAGGCCTTGATCAGATGTTCAACAGTCAAAATAGGTTCTGCCATGTACGGTCACTTCCATTTCTTTTCGAGATAGGATGCCAGCAGACTGATGGGCCAGCATACGAAGAAATATAACACGAAAACCGTGAGATAAATGCCAAACGCTGCGTTGGGGCTGGCGGTGCGGTTGGCCTCGATGATCTGCTGTGCTACCTTGATCACTTCCACCACACCGATCATCAGCACAAGGCTGGTGGTCTTGATCATGCGGGTGATCAGGTTGATGGACAGCGGGATCAGGCGGCGCACCGTCTGCGGAATGATGATGTACCAGTAGGTCTGCGCACGGCTCATGCCAAGGGCCTCGGCGCTCTCATACTGGTGCTTCGGAATGGCGATCAGCGCACCGCGCACAAGGTCGCTCATTTCTGCGGTGCCCCACAGCACAAACACGATGATGGATGCCGTCTCGCCGGAAAGGTTCCACCCAAAGGCACGGGTGGTGCCGAAGTAAACGAGGAACAGCAGCACCATCTGCGGCATGATGCGGACGAACTCCAGATAAAGCCGCAGAACCGCCTTGATAATGGGGTTGCGGGAGGTCATGAGCACGCCCAGCAGGATGCCCAGCGGCAGGCTGATGATCACCGAGACGGCGCTGATCTTGAGTGCAACGCCAAGGCCGCCCAGCAGGCGGGCCATGTTTTTGCCCTTGAGCAGGACATCAAGACCCAAATCCAGCATAGCGCAGCCTCCTTTCGATCAGGCTGCCCACAATGGACACCGGCAGCAGAATGATAAGGTAGAACACCACCAGCAGGAACAGACATTCGATGGTTTTGGAGTACATGCCGATGAGGTCCTTTGCCGTGAACATCAGGTCCATCAGGCTGATGGCGCTGAACACGCTGGTCTCCTTGAGCAGGAAGATCACATTTGCCATGAAAGCCGGCATACTGGTGGACATGGCCTGCGGCAGAATGATGTAGCGCATGGTCTGCCAGCGGTTCATGCCAAGGCTGTAGGCACTCTCGGTCTGGATGGGCTCAATGGCTTCCAGACCGCTGCGGAACGCTTCGGCCATGTAGCTGCCGCCCAGAAACGCCAGACCGGCAATGCCGCAGATCTCGGCATTGGTGCGGATGCCCACCTTGGGCAGGCCATAATAAATGAAGAACAGCTGCACCAGCAGCGGTGTGTTGCGGGACAGCTGGATGTAAACACCCACGATCTGCCGCAGAACGGGCACCTTGTCATACTGGATCACTGCGCAGGCAAGGCCAATGATGATGGCAAAAATGATGCCTGCAACGCCCAGCCGCACGGTAAGTACAGCGGCCTTCTGGTAGAGCGGCAAATATTGCTGGATCGCATTCCAGTCCATTGCCGGATTCCTCCCTTGTATCCTGATTTGCGGGTCAAAACAAAACGCCCGGAAGCTCCCTCTTCAAGTAAGCTCCCAGGCGGTCAGCGACAGATCCTTCTGCGTGTTCCCACACAGAATATGCAGATATGCTCACACGGCATACCATACTGCAGGGCGGCCGGTCCGGGAAGCGTTTGCGGTACAACAACACATTGCGCAACAACACATCATAGCCGTTTCCTCCCTGAATGATCTCAATTTTCGGATTTGCTCGACCCGATGCACGTAGTTTACACCCTATTACCCATTATGTCAATATGATTATGGGACTTCTTTCGATTCTTTGCTCATTCAGCCTAAAATCATATCATTCTATGTGTAAATTTTATTCATTTTTCAACTTGACCGTATGCGTCGTGCGGACAGCAAAAAGCCCTCCCGTCGGGGGGGGGGGGAGGGCCTGGCCGGATAAAGATTTTTTAGGAAAGTTTAAGAAACAGCCGGTTTTGCTTTCTGCTGCCATATGCTCCCCTCCCGCCTTTTCTTTTATAAATAAGTATCATGATCTCCCGGGAAAAGTGCAATCAAAAGGCACCGGCTTGTGCAAAAAAGCCGGTGCCTTGGGGCAGGAATATTTTACAGGTTCAGCAGCACATTGGCCCGGAAAACGTTGCCGCCCGTTTCCACCGTCAGATTGCCGTGATACCTGTGCACGGCAGTTTCGACGGAAACAAGGCCGATGCCCTGTCCGTCATGCTTGGTGGAGTGCAGAACGCCGCCCTGCTTTTTCAGCACGCCATCGTAGCGGTTCTCCACCATCAGGCCCATCATGGCCGGGCTGAGCATCCGGGCCAGCACCTTGACCTGCCGTTCTTCCGGCGGCAGCTTCTGGCTGGCATGGAGCGCATTTTCCAGCAGGTTGCCAAGAATGGTGCACAGGTCGGCTTCCGGCAGGGGCAGGAGCTTGGGCAGTTCCAGCTTCCATTCGATCTGGATGCCCTGTTTCCGGGCCTCGTAGTCGTAGTGGCCGGCAAGCGCATCCACCGCAGCGTTGACGCACAGGGTGGGTCTGGCATCGCTGAGTTCGCTCTCGTACTGGCTCAGGTAGCTTTTCAGTTCATCCAGCCGCCCGGCCTCGGTCAGGCCAGAGATCACATGCAGGTGCTGGCGGAAATCGTGCCGCAGGTGGCGGGTCTGTTCCAGATAGCTGCGCAGCTCCATATAGCGGCGGGACTCCACGGCCAGCAGCTGGTTTTCGCGGTCCAGCTGGGAGCTGCGGGCATACTCCTTTGCCACGCGGTACATCTCGTACAGCAGCAGAAAGATGCCCAGCAGCGAGATGCTCACTGCCAGCACCGCGATGATGCGGATGCGGTTCATCAGGATGACGCCGATCTCCTTCGGCATACAGAACACCAGAAACGCCGCGTACAGTGCCGGCAGCGGCCATGCCGACTCCCAGAAAGCTTCGCCGTGGTACTCCTGCAGCAGCCACCGGCTCCAGCGCACTGCCGTAAAACGGAAGATGGCGCTGAGTATCACCGAGAGGGTCAGGCAGATGACCGAGGTGCTGGGCAGAAACACCGGCTGTGCATTGTCCAGCTCAGCTTCCGCGTTCAGCACAATGGCAAGCAGGGTGCACACAGACATCATCACTGCCGACACGGAGAACAGAAACATGGTCTGGCTGATCGATACTTCCCGGTCGGTGCGCCAGCGCAGCAGCCAGAAGCTGATGATGAGCAGCGGGATGAGCAGGAAGTTCGTTTCTATGTCCAGCATGCAGCACACCGCTGCGCCAGCCAGACCCATCAGTGTGATCGCCGACGCACCGATGGCATAGGTTTTACGCGGTGCACGCAAGTGCTCCTGCAGCGAGGCAAGGCAGAGGTATTCTGCCGGATACATCATTGCAAATTCCAGAAAAAAACGTCCAAACAATGCAAAATTCACAAGCGCTCTCCTTTCCGGGTCAGAATTCCCGCTGCATACCACGGAACTGGTACTGCGTAAATTGGGCAAGCAGGCTGTTTTTGTCCTTCTGCCGCACCGGCAGATGGGTCCCATCCAGCATTTCAATGCAGTCGCCCTCAAACCGCAGCACCTTGGACATGTTGATGATCACGCCGCGGTTGCACACCAGAAATTCCGGCTGGGTCTGAAGCTGTTCCTGCACCTGTGCAAAATTTGCCGTGGCCCGGCACTCGCCGTCATCCGTGACCACACGCACATAATGGTTCTGTGCCGTAGCATAGTAGATCTTGGTCAGCGGCAGCCGCACGATCTGCCGGGCAATGCGCACCTCCAGCTCCGGCTGCTGGCGGCACAGCACCCGCCGCAGCTCCCCTGCCAGCTGCTCAACCTTTTCTTCCTTATAAGGCTTGAGCAGATAATCGAATGGATGTACCGGAAAGGCATCCCACACGTACTCCGGCGAGGATGTCACAAACACGATCAGCAGGTCCGGGTCGGCCGCACGCAGCCGCTGCGCCGTCTCAATGCCATTGGTGCCCTCCATGCAGATGTCCAGAAACACCACCTGATACCCTTCGCGCCAGCCGGCCCGCAAAAATTCATCTCCGCTGGCAAAACAGCTGCAGGATATGTTCTCGTTTTCAAATGCCTTTTTCAGCAGCTGTTTCAACCGTTCGGCATCCGGCTTGCTGTCTTCCACGATCGCCGTCTGCAGGTTCATTGCTGCACCCCCTGTTCCTTCTGCTTCCCTGTTTTTTTATATTATAGCACAAGTTCCGCCTTCCGTGGTCTGCCATTCGCGCACAAAACAGCCCGTTTCGCGCAGGTTGCGGCAGTGGGCAGAAATTTTTTTGTGTTTTCCTGCTGCAATGCAAAACAAAAAAGGCACCACACAATGTGTGATGCCTTTCTGATCTGGTGGAGAATACCGGGCCGATTCTGATCACGGTGACCCTCTTGCAGTCCATGCACGGCGCTCTCTTGGGTGAGCTAAGCTCTCACTCGTTTGGCAACAACAAAAAAACACCACACGTTTCTGTGTAGTGCTTTTTCCTTCTGGTGGAGAATACCGGGATCGAACCGGTGACCTCTTGCATGCCATGCAAGCGCTCTCCCGAACCACGCGGTTACACACCCCACACAAAGCTGTGGGGATAGATGATGATTTACGTTGTAACGGCAAAAAGCCTCGTCTACAAAAGATGTATGGCAAAACTTTTACCGCTTGCATAAACATTTACACAGATATAAACAACAAGCAGCCCATGGAAACCATGAGCTGCTTGTTGCCTATTGAGATGTTTCAACAGATGATGATGAAGGAGAAAAAATGATGAGGATGTCTTGTATTAGCCCTTCACGCCGCCAAGTGCCACGCCGCGGACAATGAACTTCGACAGCAGCAGGTAAACGATGATAACGGGCAGGATAGCGATAGCCACCATCATATACACCTTGCCCATATCGAACTTGAGGAAGTCTGCACTGCGCAGCTGTGCAATCAGGATGGGCAGGGTCTTTTTGTCAGCAGTATCCAGCACCAATGCGGGGATAAAGTAGTTGTTCCAGCTGGACACGAAGGCGAAGATGGCCTGCACAGCCAGCGCGGGCTTCATGATTGGGAGCACGATCTTATTGAAGATATAGAACTCTCCGGCTCCGTCGATGCGGGCCGCTTCCACGATCTCCATCGGTAGGCTGGAATCCAGATACTGCTTCATGAAGAAGAACACAGCCGGAGCTGCAATGCTGGGAATGATAAGTGGGATAAAACTGTTCTTCAGGCCCATTTTGGTGATCAGCTGCAGGAAACCCAGTGCAGAGACCTGCGTCGGCATGGTCATAATGAGCAGGATCAGAGCAAAGGCGGCCTTCTTGAACTTGAAGTTATAGGCATAGATACCATAAGCCGTCAGAGCAGAGAAGTAGACGCTAAGTGCCGCCGAGCAGGCAGAAACAAACAAACTGTTGCGCACACCGGCGAGCACTGGGATGTTGGCATCGTTGAGCACATTGGTCAGGTTGGTCAACAGTGATTTGCCCGGTAAGAGCGAGAAGCCTTTCTGGATTTCAAAATGTGAGCGGGTGGAGTTGATCACCAGCACATAGAAGAAGAACAGGCACAGGAAACTGATGAACAACAGCACCAGATAGCACCATGCACGGCGTACATTCAGAGATGTCCTTTCAGAGTGAGCCTTCGATGTGTGTGCCATATTCAATGCCCTCCTTTTACAGCTTTTTCAGCTGCTTTCTTTGCGGCTTTCCGGGCCTGGCGTTGCTCCTTGCTCAAGCCGTCATCCTCTTTGGTCAGCGAGAAGTACACGATGACGCACAGCACTGCACACACGAGGAACAGCACCACGGACACCGCACCGGCCATGCCGTAGTTCTTGCTGAACAGGTGGTTGTTCAGATACATGATCATGGTGGTGGAGGTGCGGTCGGGACCGCCCTTGCCGTTTGTCAGAATCTGCGGCACATCGAACATCTGCAGGCCGCCGATCATGGAGGTGATCATGACGTAGATCAGAATGGGACGGATCATCGGGATGGTAATCTTCCAGAACATCTGGCTTGGTGAGCAGCCATCCAGCTCAGCCGCTTCATACAGGGTGGGGTCCACGCCCATGACCGCGGCCATCAGCATGATGGTGGTGTTGCCGAACCACATCAGGAAGTTCATCAGACCGACCAGACCGCGGTTGCCCCACACGCTGGTCAGGAATGTGATGGGGGCCTTGATGAGTCCCATGCTCATCAGTGCTGCATTGACCGGGCCGTTGTCCGAGAACAGGGCGAAGAACAGCATGGCGAAGGCCGAGGCCATGATCAGGTTGGGCATATAGATGACGGTCTTGAAAAAGGTCTGACCCTTCAGCTTCAGGCGCAGGTCAGTGAACCATGCGGCCAACACCAGAGAAACCACGATCTGCGGGATGAAGCCGATGATCCACAGAATCAGTGTGTTGCCAAAATACTTGGGCAGATCGGTCGCAAACAGAGTGATGTAGTTTTCCAGCCCCACAAAGGTCGGACCAATGACTTTCAGACCACTGCGGTAATATTCAAAAAAGCTGTAATAGATGGTCGATGCCATGGGGATCAGCTGGAATACCGCAAAGATGAGAAAGAACGGTGCAATAAAGATGTATCCCCATTTTGCGTAGCTGATAGAACCTTTCTTTTTCACTTTTCCTTCCATAGGAAAGTCCCTCCTTCACAAAAGAGGGCGAGTGTTCTACTCGTCCTCCTGTTTTGAAGCTGTTGTACGGATCAGGCGGGCCAGACAACATCGGTCAGCTCAGGGTATTTTTCCTTGATAGAGGTCTCGAAGTTTGCCTTTGCAGTGTCTTCATCCACATTGTTGGTGAAATAATCCTTGAACGCATTCTGGATGCTCTCATTCATGCCCAGATCGTAGGGGCCAGCATTGGACATATCAATTTTCTTTGCGGCCTCTGCGAACAGAGCAATATGGTTCTGGCCGCCCAGGAAGTCAGATTTGTAATCGCTGTTGGCGATTTCTTCCATGGCTTTCTCGCAGTTGGTGTAGTCCTGCGTATCCATGGTGATCTGTTTCATGATAGCCTCGTCACAGGTCAGCTTCTGCATGATATCACGGATGAGGTCGATGTTGTCGCTGCCGGCTGCACCGCAAATCCAGGTGCCGCCCCAGTAATATGGCATGGGGCCTTCACATACGGCATAGTCACCGTAGATGCCGTTGCCCACTTCTTCCTTACCGCCCTCAGCGACAGGGGTAGCCAGAGAATTGCCCAGCAGGGTGAAGTTGATGCCCCAGGTGGAGTAGAAGAAGCCGAACACCTTGCCGGTGGGACCCTGATCGGCCGCCCACTGGCTGTCCCACAGGCTGGACTTGTTGTTGTAGCCCCTGTCGGTGTACTCCTTGGTCTGGTCGATCCACTTCACGATGTTCTCATCGACCGTAACGGTGGTACCTGTCACCCAGGGAGCCGACATGTTGTTGGAGAAAACACGGAAGGAATCATCATAACCGGACAGCATCTTATAGCCCTTGTCATGAGCCTGTGCAGCCACGTCATCGAACTTATCCCAGTCGGACAGATAGCTCTGAACCTCGGCAGGGTCATCGGTGCCAAGAACATCCTTTGCGATACTGCGACGGTATGCGAACAGGCCCGGAGTCGCCTGCCAGGTGGTGCCACGCTGGCTGCCGTCCACCGAAACAATGTCTTTGGTATACTGATACTGGTTGGCGAGGTCCTCGTCGGTCAGCCCGATATCCTTTTTGATATCCAGAGCATAACCGGAATCAATGTACTTCAGTGCATAGTCGGCTTCAATCAGGAAGATGTCGATCTTGTCATCATCGGCAGCGGAATCCTGGCTCATCAGAGCCTCATCCAGCTTGTTCTGGTAGTTGTTGTCGGCGTTGGGGTTGACCGTCCATTTTACAACTGTGCCGTCCTTCAGGGTAGTGGTGGACTTGTCGGAAGCGATTTCGGAAACTTCTGGATAGTAGTCGTTGAAGCGGCCCTGAAACTCATCGTTCCAGCACCAGATGTTCAGTACCTTACCTCCGGAGGTGCCTCCGGCAGCTGCGGGCGAACCAGCAGCCGTGCTGGCACTGCTCCCGGCAGAACTGCCACCGCAGGCAGACAGAGCAGCACCGATGGTCACGGCACCGGAAGCCAGCAGGAAATTGCGACGAGAAATCTTTTTCATGGTCAAGTACTCCTTCATTTATTATCGGATACCCATTCTTTGCTCCGCTCTTGGCGGAATCTGTAAGGTGAGTATAGCGTTTTCCGAAACGTGTTTCTATAAAAATGATTGTAAAAATATCAAATCCATGCTACAATAACAAAAACATTCAAAAAGTTGGAGGTCTTTCGTGTGAAACTCACAAAGGAATGGGTCGAAGCCGAATTAAAGCGGGCGGAACAGCAGGAACCGCACCGGCCGCCGGAGGAAGAATACGCTTTTTACATGGCGGTACGCGATGGAAACATGGAATATGTCCAAAAAAATTGCGCCGCCGAAGTGTTCAGCAACCCGGTCGGAATGGGAGTTTTGTCAAAAAATCCGCTTCAAAATATAAAATATCATTTTGTTATCACGACATCACTGGTCACCCGGTATTGTGTCACCGGCGGCATGGAAGCAGAACAGGCCTACCGCCTGAGTGACTTCTATATCCTGCGGGCAGATGCCTGCACGGATGTTGCATCCGTGGTCGCCCTGCACCACGCCATGGTACTAGACTATACCGGCAAGATGACCCTGCGCAAAAAGGCCGATATCGTATCGCAGCCAGTTTCCCGCTGCGTGGATTACATCTATGACCACATCAATGAGCGCATCACTATACAGACGCTTTCGGAATATACCGGGCTGTCAGTCAGCTATCTTTCCCGCGTGTTCAAGCAGAATCTTGGCATCTCCATCAGCGATTACATCCGGGAGAAAAAAATCGAAAAGGCCCAGAATCTTCTGCGTTACTCGGATGCCAGCCTGATCGATATCGCCAATTATCTGGCGTTTTCTTCCCAGAGCCATTTCATTCAGGTGTTTGAAAGCCTTGTGGGAGTGACCCCCAAAAAATACCGGGACAAATATTTCAATTCTATGTGGTGAAAAATATTTTTTCAAGAAGAAACCCCGGTACTTTCCTGCTTTTGCAGTTGAAAAGTACCGGGGTATGAACTGTATTTTTCCGAAAACGTTTAATCGAGTGTCACATCAATGTGATGGAGCACATCTTCCGGCAGCGCATTCAGGACAGCCTGCGTGATAAGCAGTCGTCCATTCGTCAGCGGAAGTTCAGTTCCATCCAGAGAAGCACGGATCACACGGTACTCGCCCTGCGGTTTGTGTGCAGGGTTCCGGAGGGTGATGTGCAGTCTGCGGTCTGCAAACGGCAGCGAGAGGGAGACCTCTCCTTTCTTTCCGAATTGTTCTGCCTGCAAGGCAGGTGCAATGAGCAGGTCTCCCAGTTCGCCGCGTACACCATAGACCCAGCAGATCATGGTCAGCATATACCAGCTTGCCGCACCGGTCAGGTACGGATACAGGCCACGTCCATCGTTGTTGAAATACTCCGGCAGACCGGGGTACATCCGGCTGACAGGAAGATTCATTGCCGTGTCCAGCAGGGTGTCCAGTGCTTTTGCACCCTGCCGTGCAAACCCACGCTGATACAATGCGTTCGCATACATAACAGTCATGTGGGAGAAAACAGCACCATTTTCCTTTTCGCCGTAAGCGAAGCCGAACATTCGCCCGAGGTCAAACTTTTCCTCGTGGAAGTCCGTATTCAGCCGGTAACCACCGATCGTTCTTTCGTAGAGATAGTGGTCTGCACTGGCGCAGATATCCCGCACCTGTTCCTCATCGGCGGTGCCACTCATAATGGCAAACACCTGACTGGGCAGCATCATCCGTACCGTGCCGTAGACAAGCCCTTCCACCTGTTCCCCGTGGTCGTCATAATAACCATTCAACCAGCCATTTCCGACACCATCCGTGACCCATTCTGTTTTACGGATATGCTCCATCATCCAGTCCGCTTTCTGGTTCAGGTCATCCTGAAGAGCGTTTACCGGAAGGTCTACTGTTTTTCCGCTGTTGGCATGGGCACAAAGCTGCTGATAGTCGTTCAGGATGTGCTGCTTCTGTGCGGCATTCCCGTAGTATTCCGAATGCCCCAGCAGATGCGTCAGTTCTTCCGCAACGGCCACTTTCTGCACATCCAGTCTCTCCTGCATCTGGCCGAGGATCGCTGCGATTTTCCGCAGATTTCCGGCATAGGCGCTGGTAAAGGCCACGCTTTCGCCTTTGTTTGCAGCCATGTCCAGTGCATCGTTCCAGTCTGCGTTGTGCAGACGCAGCTCATTGTGTGTGCCCACATCGTAGAATGCGCAGAGATTTTGCAGTAGAATGTGCTCCAGAAGAGTTCCTTTATAGAGTTTTCTCTCGGCATCCTTCTGCCAGCAGCCTTCCGCAGGTGTCCATGCGTCATCGTGGGCGGTGCCGCGGCAGATCTGTTTGTCTTTGAAATAAGGGGCCTTTTCCAGCAGAATCTTCAGGTCACCGGTCTGGTTCAGATAAAACTCGGTCGTCAGCAGCGGCCAAAAGGCATGGTCCATCCAGACACGGGTGATATTGTTGCGGTCAGCTACAAATTCGCCCTGCTTTTCGCCGATGATGGTCGCATTCGTACCGTCCAGCCGGACGCCTGCATAGTTATCCACGATCATCTGCCGGACACCAGAGGGGTTCATAATGAGCAGCGCAAGACAGTCCTGCCAGAGGTCACGCCAGCCGCGTCCACCCTTGCCGTAATCGTGATACGGCAGGAAGGAACAGCCGTAGATTCGGCGCAGGATGGGCTGGAAACAGATCCAACGCAGGTAGTTGTCCTTTTCACGGCTGCCGGTCTCAAACGAAACATTGACCTGCTCCTGCCAGTGCTTTTTCACTTCGACAAGGATCGTTTCTGCCTTTTCGGCAGTGTCACAGGCCGCCAAGATCTGCGGAAGCGTTGTTTCGTTCCCGGTCATGCCGAAGCGCACCACATACTGCACCGACTGACCGGGAGCAAGAACGACCGGTGCAAATTCCATGCCGCCCACAGCCTCTTTGCCATGGATCTCGGTGCCGGGAGCCACACCCTCCACTGTATGGTGGGCAGCCTCCGGATTCAGGAAGGTGCCGCCTTCTCCCAGAAATCGCTCAACGGTCGGATAAATGACGGCGGGCAACTCTCCGTTTGCACCATTTGCCGCTGCAAAATAGGTGATGTGATTTTTCTGGTGGCCACGCTCGTCGAACGAAAGGGTAGGCTTGACCGCAACGCCGTTCGGCAGGACGCGGATGCGATGCAACAAGCTGGTCACATGGCGGTGATCTCGTAGATTGTCAGCACTGCGCCCATACAGCGGGATCACCGCTACCGGCGTGAAATGCAGAGGTGTATCCGTCGTATTTTCCAATGTGACCAGCATGATCTCCTGTTCACCGGAAAGGGTCACAAAGGAATCTGTCCGGGCGTGCAGTCCCACCGTCTTTCCCTCACGGATCAGGGTGTGCCACATCAGCCCCGCTGTAACCGTGTTTTCTTCCTGCTTTGAGCTGAAACGTTCTGCCTCCTGCACAGCAGAGCTTCCACAGACCGACCAGATACTTCCGTCCTCCATCCGGCACCAGAAATTCCGGGTGTTGCGGTTGTTGTGCAGATTTTCAATGCTGGTCGGCTCCAAAACAAAGGTGTTCTGGTCGCATTTGCTGTCACCGCCCAGATTCGGGGTCACACAGTCCTTCAAACCGTTTTCACCCGCAATTGGAAACGCCAGACCTGTCACATTCTCGGCGTCCGTCAGGGTAAAGCTTCCATCCTGCCCGGAAAACTGAAATCTTGCCATCTCTGCCCTCCTTACATCGTCAGAACGATTTTATTTTCGGCCATGAGCTGCTCCGCGGGGATGTAATTGCTCGGAAGCATTGCTCCGTTCAATGTCAGGTTCGTGCAACCAGTCTCTTTATGGTCGGGATTCCGGACTGTGATATGCAGCTTGTGTCCACGGAAGGTCTTTTCCATGGTAAAGCCATCCCATTCTGCCGGGATGGACGGAGCCAGACGCAGACCATGCAGGTCCGGGCGTACGCCCAGAATACCTTCCACAGTGCCCACCATCATGGTAGAAGCCGTACCGGTCAGCCAATGGACATGGCTGCGGCCAAAGTGGGGGCTGTCCTTGCCCTCTGTAAATTGACCGTAGCAGTATGGTTCCAGTTTACGGATCTCGGCCCGGTCGTTCTGCTCAGCGGGGGAGTTTTCTTTGTAATACTCAAATGCACGGTTGCCATGACCGAGAAGTGCTTCTGCCAGTACAAGCCATCCCTGCGATTGAGAGAAAATGCCTGCGTTTTCCTTGACACCCGCGTTGTAAATGACCGCTAGTGCGCCATCGAACGCATGGGCATGATACGGCGGCTGCATCAGCATAGCACCGTAATCGGTGTTCAGACCCTCATGTACCGTATTCAGAATCGTGTCGGCCTGTTCTTTGGAAGCCAGCCCGCTGATGACTGCCCAGCTCTGGGGATTGAGCCAGAGATTTGCCTCCGGGTCTGTGCGCTTGCCTATGGTCTCACCTGCTTCGGTAAATCCACGGATAAACCGGTCCTCGTTCCAGCACAGTTTCTGCACAAGCTGGCCGAATGCTTCCTGCTGACCGATCAGCTTATCTACTGCGGCGGTATCCTGCTTTTCTGCCGCCAGTTCTTTCTGGATGGACATGGCGAGATAGAGCTGGAACGCCACGAAGCTGGATTCACCGTTTGCGCCCAGACGCAGGCAGTCATTCCAGTCTGCATACAGGCCGGCAGGCATCCCATGAGGGCCAAGGTGTTCCAGCGAAAAGTCAATGGCACGCTGTAAATGTGCGTAGACTGTTGCCTCGCCGCGATTGGCATAGGGAATCACCTCATCCAGAAATGCGGTATTGCCGGTCTCGGTGAGATACTTGTAAACAGTGGGAAACAGCCACAGTGCATCGTCTGCACGGTAAGCGGGATGCCCGGTCTCCTGTACATAAGAAGCATCGTCCGGGGTGTCCTCATGGCCGGGGTCATGGGTGAACTTGACCAGCGGCAGGCCGCCGCCGTTGTCCACCTGCGCCGACAGCATAAAGCGGATCTTGTCTGCTGCCTGTTCCGGTGCCAGATGGATCACACCCTGAATGTCCTGCACAGTGTCACGGTAGCCGTAACCATTGCGCAGACCGCAATAAATAAAGGAAGCCGCACGGGACCATGTAAAGGTCATGAAGCAGTTATAAGCATGCCATGTGTTGACCATGCTGTTCATGGCAGCGCTGGGGGTATTGATTTGGAAATTTTCCAGTTGACTATGCCAGTGTGCCTTCAACTCTGCCAGTTCCTGTGCGCAGATGTTGGCCGGATCGGCGTACCGTGCCATCAACTCTGCCGTTTCTGCACGATCTTTCATGCCCACAAGGAAAGCCAGATGCTTGGTCTCGCCCGGCTGCAGGGTCAAAACAGCAGATAACGCCCCACAGGCATTTTCGTTATAGTTCATGCTGCCATCCAATTTGCCGGAGACTACACCCACCGGGTCACCGTAGCCGTGATAGCGGCCCAGGAAGGACTCCTTGCTGCCGCAATATCCGCTGACCGGATGGCCAGCCAGCCCGAATAAGCGGTATTCCACAATCTTATGGTCTACCTCTTTGCCGTTCTCCACGGCATCCAGATTGCCGTGGATCAGCTGATGGATGTGGTCTTTTTCAAACACTGTGCGGGTGATGAACTGCGAATACTGCAAATTCACCTGATCCTGTTCATAGTTGCTGTTGTTGGTAAACTCCGCATAGCCCGTCACTGTCAGTTCCCGCGCAACACCGGAGTCGTTCCGTACTGCCAACGCCCATACCTCATGGGTCTTGCCCAGCGGCACATAGTAGAGCACCTCCGAGGAAATGCCTGCATACTCTGCCCGCATTTTCGTGTACGCTGTCCCATGTCGGCACTCGCTGTGGTACTGAGCCAAATCTTTGCCCACCGGCTGCCACGAAGCAGACCAGTAGTCTTTGGTCATGTTGTCCCGGAGATAGATATATCGCCCCGGCTGGTCGAACTGGTTGAACACATAGCGCAGAATCCGCCCGTTTGCACCGCTTTTGGCAAAGCTGTAGCCGCCTGCGTTGTTTGAGATGATTGCACCATATTCAGGACTTCCCAGATAGTTCACCCACGGTGCAGGAGTGTCCGGGCGGGTGATGACATATTCCCGTTCCTTGTCATCAAAATAGCCGTACTGCATTCCGAAACCTTCTTTCGCTTTTTGTTGATTCCCTCCAGCTTTTTCAAACCGAAGGGCAACTTTTCGTGAATTATGCAACTTCATCATACACGAAAGGAAAGATTTGCTCTACAAAAATGATTCCTTTTTTATCGGATTCATGACATCATCTTACCCATGGTTTCGTAATGGGCATAATTCTCGCTTTGTACGATTGCAAGTAATCTGCGCAGCCTGCATCCAGCGGATGCAGTTCACGGGTTTGGGTATTCCCAACAAGCATTTTGCAAAGCAAAATAAGCAGATGTATATACGTCTGCACTGCTTGCGTACTCTGTGAAGGAGTTCAACCTTAGAAATTTTCGTTTGAGGAAACTTCTATTCCGATACTCAAAATTTCAAAATCAAATTCATCATTCATGCCGTCAGTTTCAAAGCAAACTTTGAAGCTGGCGGTTATTTTTGTGCAAAATCAAAACAACGAAGATAAAGCAAGTTGTATTGAAAAGCGGAAGTACGACCTCCTAAAATTTCAAAGAAGATTTTGCTACAATAAGGACATCCAAATGGTTAGCCGGAACTAAAGCTTCCGGTTTTTTTCCCTAAAAGCCGAAAAAAGACCTCAAAACCGGAACTAATAGTTCCTGTTCAGCAGCAAAAGGATACGGTATACTTATTCCATGAACCTTGAAAATCGAATGACCGTCTGCATGGAATACCCGGCGATGACCCCGGAAGGGCGAGCCGGAAAACGCCGCTGGAAAGGGGCGGGAACACCATGTAGAGAGAACGGCGTAAGAACAATGATATTCTATTTCATTTCAGAAAGGATGATTTGCCTATGACAAAACTGAGCCAACTTAAAATTGACCCGGAGTT
>ENA-USZI01000378-USZI01000378.1-human-gut-metagenome-genome-assembly--contig:-NODE-378-length-33253-cov-20.331655_pt1 | contig 33253 bp, 10 predicted proteins | sample MGYA00250042_ERZ773532 | MGnify/ENA primary metagenome ERZ773532 (study PRJEB29103, sample SAMN06112036) | human gut metagenome | biome: human gut; feature: ankylosing spondylitis patient; material... | reverse complement strand
CTCTTTTTTCTCTTGACGGAGGGCTTCCGCCCTCTTCCTTCGTCTTGTCTCTTTATCGCATCATTTCAATGTTCTCTGCGCCGTTTCCTTTTTGGAAAGCGGTTACAAAGGTACTGCCTTTATTTTTAACCGCCAAATTTTTCGCGAACTTTTTTTTCAAGTTTCTTTTCAAGAACCCCGCGTCCGCACCGGTCCGACGCCCTCCGGCATCACGCCAAAGCTTCACGACCACCGGTCTGTTTCGCTTTTGCGGTTGCAAAGGTACTGCCTTTTACCTTTCCCGCCAAACTTTTCCGCATCTTTTTTTACCCCCCTTTTTCAACTTTTTTCACAACACATTGATTCTCCGTCACTTATTCCGGAAACTTTTTTCACCCCGTTTTCCTTCTTTTGCGACAGAAACAAGCCCCAATTATTTACACACATTATTATATATTTAAGAGCAGAATTATATATTTAAGAGCAGACATATTTTTATAAACATTCATGGCAAAATATTCTTATAATACGTCAGATTTCCGTAAATTTGTACAAGAATAGAAAAACGAGAACGAATGAACGAGGCTAAACTTAGTCAACTCTACTTGCGCGACACTGCTTTTCAAGATTTGATGCAGCGCCGCATCTACAACGTGCTTCTCATCGCCTCGCCCTACGACGCCTTCATGATGGAGGAAGACGGACGCATCGAAGAGCAGCTGTATTTTGAGTACACATCGCTCAATCTGAGTTCTCCCCCTCGCGTGGCACAGGCAAGCAGCTACGAGGACGCCCACGATCTTTTAAGAAGCAAGTCGTTCGATTTAATCATCGCGATGCCTGGCAACGACATCGGACTCACATTCCGCGAAGCCAAAAACATCAAGTCAAGCTATCCCGACATTCCGTTTATAGTATTGACTCCATTCTCACGCGAAGTGTCGCGGCGTCTTGCCAACGAAGACTTCTCCGGCGTCGACTATGTGTTCAGCTGGCTCGGCAACGTCGACCTGCTTCTTGCTATCATCAAATTGATGGAAGACAAGATGAACAGCGACAACGACATTCTTGAAGTTGGCATCCAAACCATACTGCTTGTGGAAGACTCCGTGCGCTTCTACTCATCAGTGTTGCCCCACCTGTACAAGTTTCTGCTGAAGCAATCGCTAATTTTCTCAACCGAAGCGCTCAATGAGCACGAGCAGATGCTCCGTATGCGCGGACGCCCAAAAGTTATTTTGGCACGCACATACGAGGAGGCGATGACTTTGTACAACAAGTACAAGAACGAGATTCTCGGCGTAATCACCGACGTGTCGTTCAGCAGAGACGGAGAGAAGGACAAGCACGCCGGCATCCGCCTTGCCAAAGAGATAAAGGAAATCGACCCCTATGTCCCCATCATTATGGAATCGTCAGAGACCGAGAATGCAGTCTACGCCAAAGAAATGGGCATCTCGTTTCTCGACAAGAATTCCAAGAAGTTTCCTGTCGACCTTGGACGCATCATCACCGACAATTTCGGTTTCGGTGATTTCGTGATACGCAACCCCGAGACCGGAGAGGAAGTGATGCGCATAACCGACCTGAAAGAGTTTCAGGACAACCTATTCAAGATTCCAGACGAGTCGCTGCTGTACCACGCCTCACGCAACGACATCTCGCGGTGGCTGTATTCGCGCGCGATGTTTCCCATCGCCGAAATCATTCAAGCCCATCGTTTCCGCGAAATCAGCGAGGCGGCAGAGGTAAAGAAATTCTTCTTCAACCTGATTGTGAAATACCGCAGGATGAAGAACAAAGGAGTCGTTGCCATTTTCAAGAAAAACCGCTTCGACTACTACTCCAATTTCGCCCGCATCGGACAAGGCTCACTTGGCGGCAAGGGACGCGGCCTGGCTTTCATCGACTCTATCATAAAGAAATATCCGATATGCGACAATTTTGACGGTGTCACAGTGTCAATTCCGCGAACGGTGGTGCTCTGCACCGACATTTTCGACCAATTCATGGAAGAAAACAACCTATATCCCATCGCCCTGTCTGACGCCCCCGACGAGGAGATTCTGCGCTGTTTCATAAACGCAAAACTGCCGTCGCAGCTTAAAGACGACTTTCTTGCCTTGTTTGAGGTTATCGACAAGCCGTTGGCGATACGCAGCTCAAGCCTTCTCGAAGACTCGCATTATCAGCCCTTTGCCGGCATATACTCCACATATATGGTGCCGCGTCTCGACAACAAGGAGGAGATGCTGCATCTGCTCGGCGACGCCATAAAAAGCGTCTATGCGTCAGTGTTCTATGCCGACAGCAAAGCATACATGACCGCCACAAGCAATCTTATCGACCAAGAAAAGATGGCTATAATCATACAAGAGGTGGCTGGCGCGGAGCACGACGGATACTACTACCCATCGTTTGCAGGAGTGGGCCGCTCGCTCAACTATTACCCCATCAACGACGAGATGCCCGAGGACGGAGTGGCAGAAATTGCCGTAGGACTCGGAAAATACATCGTTGACGGAGGTCTGGCACTGCGTTTTTCGCCAAGACATCCCGACAAAGTGCTGCAAACAAGCACTCTCGACCTTGCCCTGCGCGACACACAGACACAACTCTACGCCCTTGACCTTAAAGACGTTGAAGGCGGATTCAAGGTCGACGACGGGTTCAACATAAAGAAAATACGTGTGCAGGACGCGGCAAAAAATGGCTCATTGCGCTATATGGTGTCGACTTTCGACCCCTACGACCAAGTGATTCGCGACAGCGAATACGGCAACGGACGCCGCGTGGTTACATTCGCCAACGTACTGCAACACAAAGCATTCCCGCTTGCTGAGATTGTAGACTTCATGCTTTCCGAAGGAGAAAAAGAGATGCGTCGTCCGGTGGAAATCGAATTTGCCGGATGCATCGACAAGCACGGAGAGACAAAAGGCAACGTATATTGGTTGCAGATACGTCCAATTGTCGACCGCAAAGAAATGCTCGATGAGAAAATCATGCATACATCCGACAGCCAATTGATCATGAAGACATCCAGCGCTCTCGGACACGGCATGATGGACGGTGTCACCGACGTGGTGTATGTCAAGACGCAGAACTTCTCCTCGTTCAACAACCCTATGGTGGCACGCGAGATAGAGAAGCTCAACAAGTCATACGTAGAAGCCGACAAGGGATATATTCTGATAGGTCCCGGACGATGGGGCTCAAGCGACCCCGCACTGGGCATCCCCGTGAAATGGGCGCACATCTCAGCCGCACGCGTGATTGCAGAAACGGCACTGCCGGGATACCGCATAGAGCCAAGCCAGGGCACGCATTTCTTTCAGAATCTCACATCGTTCGGCGTCGGGTATTTCACCATAAACGACAAGAACGGCGACATCTGCGACATTGAATATCTCGACAGCATGCCTGCCGTCTACGAGTCCGACCATTTGCGCTCCGTGCGTTTCAGCCGACCGCTGCAAATCGGAATAAACGGCAAGACGGGATTAGGAATCATTGTAAAACCAACAACAGAAGATAACTGAACATATGTCAATCATAAACAACCTAAAAGCAATGTTGGGTTTTCCCGACAAAGAAGAAGATATGGGCAACGAGAACTCATCGCAGACAAACTCGCCGTCTTACATCAACCCGTTCAAAAAAGAAAACGAAAAGCCATTGCCACCGCCTGTTCCGGAAGTGGCTAAAATCTCACAGAAGGATGTTGAAGACGCCATAAGCGATGAAGTGGTCGACAAGGTAACCTCTGTGCTCAACACGTCATTGCCGGAATACGTGCGCGAATGCATCGACAAAGACGCGCAAGCCAACTACGTGAGATGCCTCATCGGATCAACGCTCACCGACTTCCTGCAGCAAATCAAGCAGGAGGCAGAGGAAGTCGCTCGCCAGCAATGGCAAAAAGACCGTATGGACCTTGCCAACAAATCGTCGGAGGCTTCAAAGCAGATGAACGAATACAAAACGAAAAACGAAGAGCTGCGAAACCGCATTCTAAGCCTTGATAGGCAGAAAACCACGCTCAACGACCGCATATCGACATTGGAAAACCGCGCTGCCTCAGCGGAGGCTGAACGCGAGCAGTATCAGCTGGAATGCAAAAGTCTGATGAACAAAATCAAAGTGGCGGCTGTCAACGATGAGGCGCTGCAGGCATTGCGACAGGACAACGATGACTTGCGCGCGGCAAACGAGAATCTGCAAAACGAAATTGCCGAAATCAAAGCCGACGCCGAACGCAAGGCCACCGACTCGGCGGCTCAAATCCTTGCCGCCAAAGCAGACGTGGCGAAGAAGGAGGCGCGCATTGCCGAATTGTCATCACAACCCGACAACGCAAACGAGAAGGAGGCGGAAATCGAGCGTCTAAACGCCGAACTCGAGACCATAAAAAGCAACGCCAAAACCGAAGCAGAAGCGCTGACGGCACGCATTACAGCTCTCTCGCAGGCCACCTTAGAGCTGGAAGAGACAAAACGCAAACTCGCCGAAGCCGAAGATGAAAAGTTAGCGCTGAAAAATGCCCCAGCGACAAGCAGCGAGGAACTGGAAAAGCTCCAAAACGAACTTGCCGTGCGCAACAATGAGTTGGCAAGCATGCGGTCCACAATCCAAAGCCAGAACGACGAGCTCTATGCCTTGCACGAGAAACTTAACGAGACCGGCGACACCGCAAAGATGGCTGAAATCGAAGTCACTCGCGCCAAGCTCGAAGACACCGTGGAGAAACTCAACAATGAGCTGTCGCAAAAACAATTGCAAATCGACGACCTCAACAGCACGAAAGACGAGATTTCTTCTGTCTACGAGCAGTTGAAAAAGGAATTGGAACGCAACAAAAAGCACTATGCCGACAAGGAGCAGGAGTTCCGCCAACAGATTGTGGCGCTGAAAGACGAGCTGGAATCAGCAAAAAACGAGATTTCAATCCAAAAGGCAGAAAAGAAAGCCAAGAAAAAGGCTCAACACCATGCGGCTCCGCTGTCGGGAATATCTGCCATCGACTACACAACCGAATATTCCGACTGGCTGATGCCCACACCGCCGACAAACGCAATTCCAATCGTTGCCGAAGAGCCTGAAGAACCCGAAATAGAGAATCATAAAGAACCGGAAAAGAGTCACGCGAACCCCAACATTCCAGAGCAAATGGAACTGTTTTCATAACTATGGACTATACTACCTTATCACCGGAACTTGAAGAGCGCGTGCAGCGCGCTGTCGACAATTTTATGCAAGGCTATGGCTGCTGCCAATCAGTGGTGGCGGCTTTCGCCGACATCTACGGACTCAGCGACGACCTCGCAAAACGCATTGCCGCAGGTTTCGGCGGCGGCGTTGGGAGGCTTCGCATGATGTGCGGCGCCGTGTCGGGCATCGTGTCGCTTGCGGGACTCGACTGCGGTCAGACCGACGGTGCCGACCGCGAAGGCAAATCGGCTTGCTACAAGGTTGTACAACAGCTTCTTGAGAAATCGCGCGAGCAAAACGGCTCGCTCATCTGCGCCGAAATTCTCGGACTGAAAGGCCACGACAAAGCAGTGTCGACCTACGAGGCATCGCCTCGCACAGCCGAATACTACAAGTCGCGTCCTTGCGCTGCCAAGGTGGAGAGCGCAGCCCGCATCTTCGCCGAATATCTCCAAGCCAAAGCTTCGTTAACATAAAATAACAGCATCAACAAAAAAAATATTTAAATTTCCCCCCCCCCCATATTTGTATTCTTTGTAAATTTGCATCCGCTATTAAAAGCAGGTTAGATTTTAATCAACACATTAACAATTAATATAGGTATGTCACAACACCATGCTTCCCAATTTTTATCAGTGTTTGTGGCATAAAAAGGTTTAAAAGAATAGGTAAAAAAGAGTGAGATATACCAAACTGATAATTACACTAATTATTGGTTTCGCAATGGATATGGCTGCTGAAGGAATAACCGCCGACAGCATCTTTATCCAAAATTCGCGCCCAATAAAATTTGTTGTAAATAGAATCAACATCAGCGACCAAGATAGGGAATGGATTACTGATGTGCTTATCCCAGAGCTTCAAAGGCTGGGAGATAGGGGTATTGTTTTCGGACGTGCCGCCGCTTCTCCAGAAGGTCCATACGACAACAACCGTCGTCTGGCAAACCAACGTCGCGCATCGGTCGACGCTCTGCTTCGAAGCTACGGCATCGGCACCGACCACATCCAATACGACGTTGTGGCTGAGGACTACGACCTGCTCTACACCATGATGATGCTAAAACACGACGCCAAATTCCATGACGTCGACTCCTTAATCACTCTCTACGCCAACGACACCCAACGTCTTAAGGCGGCTATGAAGCGGCACGACGGCGGCAAGCTATGGCGCTACCTGCTGAAAGAATATTTCCCGAAACTGCGCGCAGTGAGAATAATTGTCGTTGACAAAAGGCTTGCCAACATCGACAGCAACGACCTGGCTCCACGACCTATAGCTGCAACCATTCCGGCAACTGTCGCCGACTGCCATCTGCGCATCCAAAATGCCGACATCACACCGGCATACATCATCCCAGCGACAACGCCCGCCTCGGCTTTGCCGCGTCGCGAGGTGCTGAGCGTGAAGACAAACGTGCTGTTTGACTTTGCCTACATGCCGGGCTACGACCGCTTCTGCCCTATTCCAAACGTTGCGTTGGAATATTATCCGCTTCATGGTCATTTCACCTACGGGGCAAGTTTCGACTGCCCGTGGTGGCAGCACTATGATGAGCATAAATATTTTCAGGTCAGAAACTATCAGCTGCACACCCGCTACTATCTGCGCAGCGGCGACATCCGCAAACGCAAACCGGGAGAAGGCGCGGCTTTCAGAGGTTTATACCTCAGTCTATACGCGCACGCGTACCTATACAACATCTGCTTCGATGAGAAACGCGGATGGGAAGGCGAAGGCTGGGGCGCTGGTTTGGGTATAGGCTACGTCGTTCCGTTGGGGCGTTCCGGACATTGGCGGCTGGAGTTCGGACTGCAGGCGGGATACCTCAGCACCAACTACGACCCCTATCAGTGGAAATGCCCTGTAGACCCCGACACCGACAAAGAGCAATATTACTACAAGTGGTACGGCGATGCCAAGGATTTCCAAAAGAGGCAGCACCGCTTCACGTGGCTTGGCCCTACCAGAGTGGAGATAACGCTCAGCTACGACCTGCTCTACAGACGCAACAACAAGAAAGGCGTAAGTTTCAGAAACCGAGAAACGACAATCAACTATTAGACAAAACATAGCAACAATGCGCAATATAACAAAACTCATATCACGAATCATCCTTGATGCAAGCCGCAAAGCCTGCAACAAGGCTGTCGTCATGTGTTTTGCATTGTTATGCCTTGTCGCAACGGGATGCGTGCGCGAGCCTAAGCTCCATCTCCACCAGGGCGGCGCCGACATCGATATGGAGATACCGACCGTCGACCTCGACTTGAAAGTGATATGGAACTACATTTTCAAGTACGACACCGAATACGACTGGCAAGCGGAGTGGATCTACGGATGGGACAACACCGACAAGGAAATGTTTGGCACTATCGGCTACACAGAGCCTGACGCCTTCGAGGTGCGCCGCTATTTCACCGGCAACGTCCAGTTCGGTGTCCACAATGCCCCTTACAGGCACTCAATCGTCGGCAACCACGTCCAAGCCAAATACGATTTCGGTTTTTGGGACATCCTTGCATGGAACAACATCAACACTCCCGACGGGGTACAGAGTGTGCGTATCGACGAAAACACCACCTACGACCACGTCACAGCTTACACCGGACAGACAATATACCCGGCGCTCTACAACTCGCCGCAGTTCACGCGCTCCTTCTATCAGCCGGAGGAGCTGTTTGCCGGATACCATGGAGGAATTGAGATAAACAAGAATCTGGACGGATTCACGTTCGACGAGAACCGCAACTGCTGGGTACGGCAGATCGAGATGGAGCTGCAGCCAGTGACCTACATCTATTTGGTACAAGTGATTCTGCGCAACAACGACCACAACGGCAGAAAGGTGACAGCCGTAGAGGGGAACGCCAATCTAAGCGGCATGGCTCGCTCCGTAAACCTCAACACAGGCGTGACGGGGGCTGACGCCATCACCGTGAACTTCTTCATGCGGATGAAGCAGGACGTTGCCGACAAGAACGGTGACAAGGTCGACGTGATAGGCGGAAAGGTGCTTACTTTCGGCATCCCGAAACTAAACCCGAGCAAACTTGACGCGCGAGCATATCTGGAATCGCTGCAGAAAGTGAGGGACGCCGACCTTAACAACCGCCACTATATTGACGTGAAAATGCAGTTCTACAACGGCAAAGACTCCACGTTCGTGTTCGACGTCACCGACCAAGCGCGACGGCTGTTCCGGGGAGGGGTCATAACGGTGGAGCTCGACATGGACAAGGTGCCGGTACCCAACCGCTCCGGCGGCTCCGGCTTCGATGCCGTGGTGGAGGACTACGAAGAGAAAGAATGGATATTCGACATGTAATCAATACGTAATTCAAATATAATAAACAATACAAACTATTTTAATTTTTTTATTTTATGAACAAATTTTTTATCGCAGCCGCTTCGGCATTGGCTCTCGCCAGCTGCTCAAGCGACGATTTCTTGGGAGAAATTCAGGGAAATGAGCAAAATGGAGCCACCTCCGCAATCAACTTCGGTGGCGACACAGGCAAAATCACACGTGACCCATCGACCGGCAAGACTGCAGCAGAACTTCTCGAAAACAACTTTGTAGTTGTCGGTTTCAAAGGCAGCAAGACAGACGCAGCCAACAATGATGTATACGCTTTCGACCACTACAACGTGAACTTCAAAGAAGGTTCAGCATTCACTACCGAGTCAAACCGTGCTGGATGGGAGTATGTAAATCAGAAAATGGAAGTAAAGGGAATAGACGCTTCTCTCGCACAGAGCGGAGCAACGCAGCAGACCATCAAGTATTGGGACCACTCTTGCAAATCCTACGATTTCATAGCTTTCTCAATGGGTAAAAAAGATGCGGCGTCAAAATACGCCACTCCGACACACGTCGACAAAGGCCACCTTAAGGACGCCGCCTACACTCTCTCCGGCAACGTAAACACTCTCAGCGAGTGCTACATTTCCGACATGAAGACCGTTACTGAGCCTAACTACAACAAGACCTCTGTATCAATGTCCTTCCGCCACCTTGCCAGCAAGGTGCGCATGGCTCTCTTCGAGATTGTTCCAGGTTATGTGATCAGCGACGTGAAGTTCTATACCGACGCAACTAGCACCACAACCGACAACACGGAAGGCACACTCATCGGAAAATTCAACAATTCCGGAACATTGACAGTGTACTTCCCTACAACAGGTACCAACCACGCTACTGAGAAAGACTACAACAAAGCTCACGTAAAATTCACTGAATCAGCAACTGCAGGTGAGACTGGCGTATTGAATCATAAAGGATTCGGCGCTGTCAACTACAACAACCAGGCCGAAGGCACGATTTCTGCAGGTACAACTTACCTCAGCCAAAATGCAGCGACACCTTCTTACTGCGGCACCGGCTATCAGAACGTGCTCCCGTCGGAAGGTGCGGCAAGCGCCATCACTCTGCGCATCGACTACAAGCTCACTTCTGTCGACGGTTCCAACGAGACAATCAACGTGAAGGGTGCCACTGCAACCGTTCCTGCCCAATACACTGAATGGAAGTCTGGATATGCCTACACTTACATCTTCAAGATTTCTCAGGACACCAATGGCTCTACCGGCGGCACAAGCACTGGTTTGACTGCCATTTCATTCGACGCCGTTGTTGTTGACGACGAGGCAAACGGTCTCCAGGAAACAATCACTACTGTTTCTGACAACAGCTTCACTACATACGGCTACAAGGACAACAAAGTTACTACCAACGGCAACGAATATGTCAACGGCACCGACATCTATGCAACTGTATATGTTCCTGCTGCAGGCGAAACCGCTGCAAAAACCGTCGCTCCTCAGAAATTGTACACCGTAACTCTCGAAAGCGGTGCTACTCAGACTATCAACGAAGCAAGTGTTGCCAACGCTCTCGAGAAAGGATCAAACGACACTGCTAAAAAGACTTGGACTGTTACCGACTACGCTGGCAAGAAGATGATTGTGACAGAGACTGCTGATGGTTTTGCCACTACCGTAACAGAAGTTCCGGCAGGTCCTGGCTACACTCTCAAAGTAAATGCTCTCAAGTGGACAGGTGTTGCAACCGACCCGGCTACAGAAACATACTACGCTGTTGAATACGACAATGGAACCAAAAAGTCATACAAGATTGTCAAAGTTGTCAATAACTAATTATTTCTCCATGGCTCACGCCTTGGATTCTGACTAAAAACATTGTGTCTGAGGTGTATTTTCACACGCCTCGGACACATTTATATGTCGGACGGGGGTTTCTCCCCCGCCCGTCTTTAAAAAAACAAGAAGACATGCAGAAACATCGCATCCTAATATTTCCTCTGTTGGGACTTTCCCTATTCTCCTGCTCGCAATCCGAGCCGGACGAACCAATAGTGCCCGAACCGGACAATACACAGACAAGCATCGCCTTCAGCAGCACCAACAACAACTGGCAGGATGCAAAAACAAAAGCAGCGGGCAACGGTCTCGAGACTATCTTCCAGACGTTCCGCACATGGGGATATAAAACCACAACAAACTCCCCGAACCCGTCATCGCCGCAAATTGTGATGGACGGCTATAAAATGTCATACAATCAGGGCTCTGCCGGCAGCTCTACGACAAACACTGCCGACTGGGAATATGCTGGCATTGAAAATCCTATAAGTGCCACCCTGCAAACAATAAAATATTGGGACTACTCGGCAACGAGCTACCGCTTTTTCGCATACAGTCCCTTCAATCCAGATGTAAAGACTTCGGTCAGCTCGGGCGACAACGCTACCGCTACCTTGTCTTTTAATTTTGAATATTCTGAAGCAGCAACCGCTACTTCAACACCATACGCAAGCCGCCTTTGGCTTGCCTCCCCTTCGTCGACGTCGCCGGCATACGGGTCGTGCGTCACTCTGACTTTCGCGCCGATAATCGCAAAGGTGCGCTTCCGCTTCACCTATCCTGACGGAACGACCAACGTTGCGATAAGCAACATCAAGTTCCGCGACAGCCGTTTCGTCGACACCCCGGCAAAAGCCGACACCCCTCTCCGCGGCACCATCGACGCCGCCTATCCGCTCACCGGCATTCCGACAGGCACATATCCTACTCTCACGATGTCGAAGTCGGAAGCGGCTGATGCGTCCGGACTCCTGGTCCTCACCACTCCCTACGAGGAGGCTGGCGACCAGATACACATTCTCAAAGACCCTACTCTCTACAATAAATGGTACTACGTGCCGCCGCTCGCCAACATCCCCTACGAACAGGGAGCATACACCATAACCATCAACATTGGCGGAAAAACGGTGTCGGCTACAGTGCCGGCGCAATACATGCAGTGGAAAGCAGGCAGCCAATACACTTACATTTTCAAACTGTCAGACACCGGCGACAGCATCTCTTTCAACGATTTGATGGTGGAACAATGGCTTCCCGGCGCCGACATTAAAAACAACGGCTCAGGCACTGAAGACTGGTAAAAAGAATTGACTACAAGAATGAAGCATATCTCAAAAATAACCGCTATCGCGCTTCTCGCAACGCTTTCTGCATGCGAGGGTTCCGACATGCCCATACAGCAAGCCGACAACCACGGATACATCTCATTCTCGGCGCAACCGCAAAAAACAGCTACACGCGCCAACCCCTACGAGGCTTACGACCCTACGCGCCATCCCGCAACGATGGGCACGTTCGGATACTACGACATGCCGAAACGCTATGCGTCGGCTGCAAACACCATATTCAACAATGAGACTGCCACCTACAACGTGGCGACATACGGCTGGGACACTGCGACAAAGAAGCGCTGGACCGAATACACCAAGGCTTCGTCGTTCGACTTCTTCGCATATATGCCTTACAACGACGGCGCAACACTTTTGCGCACCGCCAACAACACATATACCCTCTCGTTTCCGTTCGCTATGAGCGACGGCGGCGACCCTGTGCCGGTAATCTACGACACAAAGGCGGCGCCGATCATCTGCGCCGTCCCGAGCAGCAAAGGTGCCATCTCCGATAGCAACGGAGGCGGAACGGTCAGTCTGAAATTCGACCAGACACTCACCGGCTACAAGCTGCTCTTCATGCTCGGCACCAAGATGAACGCCATCCGCCACTTCCGCATCAAGAGCGTTACGCTTTCAGGCAGCTTCTCCACATCGTGCACAATATCGCGTTCCTACGTCTGGAATACAGCATCAAAAAGTTGGTCTGCCTCTGCAATAACATGGAGCGACATCAAACGTCAGTCGTTTGTAGAGACACCATTCCCTATTGCCTACAAAGGCTACGGCTCCGCGGACTACGACGACAACACCCAGACCGTCATTGTCACATCTGCCGGCTACACGCAATGGGGTGCCGACATCTACACCATACCCGATGCCAAATTCCTGCCTGTCATCAACGTCAAATACGACGTGGAATTCATAGCGGAGGACGGCACCACCATCGTCACCCGAAAGAACGTAACATCCGGAATAACCATCAACAAGGATAATTTCAGCAGCCTCACAACAGGCAAAACAGCAACGATAAGCCCGATACGCATTCTCATACAGCCACGCTACCTGTATGTGCTTGCCGACGAAGATGCCTATACGGGTCAATTATTGATAGACTAACAATAGATAACGACAATAAAGTGTTTGAAAAATGAGAAAACATTCAACACATAGCATATCACGAGTTTTTTCCTGTCTGCTCATACTTCTGATTGCCGGAGTCAATCTGACCATGGCTCAAGGATTAAGCAGCAACGACATCAAAGCTTCATGGGATTTCAAAAACGGGACTGTCGCATATTCCATCGTTTCCGCCAATATCCCGGCTGGAAGCACTTTCTCATGGAAAGTGGACTCCAAGAATGTCACCGACGGCATTTCCGACAGCGGACAGACCGTCACACTGCCGCTGACCAACAAGACCAAGAGCGGCGAGGTGACAATCACGTCTGCCGGCAATGCCCCGCAGACCATCGCTTTCAGCATCGAGCCGAAAGCCTATGGCGTGGACTACGACGGCAACCATTTCTATGCCGACAGCTACCAGCTCTATCCCGACGGCTCCGAGGGCGACGGCTCCAAGGAAAAGCCTTTCCTCATCAGCAACGATATGGAATTGGCAAGGCTGGCGCATGAAGTCAACAATGGCGCAGCTCAACAAATGTTTTCTCAGAAGTATTTCAAACTCACCAAGGACATCGACCTCAGCAAGGGATTGTGGACTCCTATCGGCACGGCTCAAGGCATCGCGAAGGCTACCGACGGACATTTCTTCGCCGGAAAGTTTGACGGCGACGGACGCTCCATCAGCAACATGCTCATCAGCTGGACTTTCAGCGACCTAAAAGAAGCCTCGTGGGGTCTGTTCTCCCGACTCAACGGCAAGGGCAACAACGAGAATGAGTATGCGTCTGTCTCCAACCTTATCATCGACAATGCCAGAATAGAGAAGAAGGCGGCACACACGCCTCTCAACAACGCCAACTACACGGTAAAGATGGGTATTGTGGTTGCCGACATGACCCAAAACGCAGAACTCAGCAACATCATCATCCGCAATTCCAAAATATCCGACAACAACGAAAGTTACACGACAAAGACAAAATTCAGAATTGGAGGTATAGCCGGCTATCTCAACAACTTCGTGAGTCTGAGAATATTCAACATCTCAGCAGACACGGAGATTGATATGTTCCAGAACGCTGCTCTCAACGGGGTGGAAGGACAAGTGACGATTTCATGCGGTTTCGGTGCGGCAAGCAAACTTGCCAACCAAACAGGCTATGCCGTATGGCCGAGAAACATCTATGTGCACGGTGCCGGCTTGAAGACAAGCGCCAACACCACCCAATGCAAAAAAGCCAGCGTGATGGCGTTTATAGCCGCCGACAACTTTGCAAGCAAGGTGAAGGACACATGGTACTACACTCCTGCCAACAAGGCTGCCGACACCTACGCCTATAACCAATACGGCGTTGAAAAAGACATTTCGGCAACCGACGCAACCACAGGAGAGCCGTTCGGAAAGACGTTTGCCGGGCTCAACAACCTGTACATCACCCAAAACAACCTCGACAAGAGGCCGTGGTCATATTCAAACTCTTCCAAACGGTTCTCTTTCAGCTCGATTGCCCTGAAGGCGGAGCGCGGCACAAGCGATGTGCTCACCGTGACAACAGAAGACGGAGAAATCACTTCCGATGTCTACAACTGGTATGCATCGACCGACAACACTGAGGGTGAAAAGGTGAACAGCTCCGCCTGCAACCCGTTCATCCTGCCGCGACAGATATACTCCCAGTATGTCTATGCCATGACCGTCGACGGCAGCCAGCGCACCAACACCGTACTCGTCGAGGCTATCGGCATCACTGCCGAACTCGATTACGAAACCAAGCCCGGCACATACATCATAAATGTGACGAACAACACGAAAGAGAATTTCACAAACGACGAACTCGGGCTCGACATCACATACGAATGGTACAACAAAGGAACCTTGCTGTCGGAAACGTCCAACGAGTTTGTACGCCCGGAAACTGCCACCAACAAGGACCAATACAACTGTACGGTTACCGTAAAGAGCGGTGGCAACATCATTTTCCGCAAAAACATCAAAGTGACAATCGTGGTGTACCTATGTCCTGAGGCGGTGAGCATCAACGGCACAACCTACGCGCAGGGCGATGACAACGACGACGAGGAGTGGGGCTACTCCCCGACACAGGCGATGAAGACGTGGAAAGGCGCCTACAGCAAACTCGCCAAGACGGGTACTTGGGATGAAAACATCATCGTGCTGATGGGAACAAGCGGTGCCGACGTGACCAACAATCAATACACGGGCTTCAACATAACCAGCAACAACAGAGGCAAAAATATGCTGAAGCTTGACGAATGGACTAAAGCAAAGGGAGAGTCCACTCTTTTCCGCAACGCCACCATCACAGGCGAATGGAACGGCACCGACTACAAAGGCACCATCGAGATTTCGGGTGCTGAAAGAGGTCTGCCGATATGGGGCGACACCCGATTTGAGTATATCACATTCAACAACGACCCTGTCACAAACAACGGCGGTGATTTCTACAAGATTATCTACTGCCAGTACAACAGCCTTGAGATGGGCGAAGGCATACAGATGACCGGTTTCGGGCAGAACTCGCCTAACTACGGAACCATCGACGGCGCTGTGACCACTGCATTCCACATCTTCGGCGGTTTCAACAACGACGGCCGTTTCTATCCGTTGGACAGAAAAGAGAGAATCGAGGCTTTCGAGCAATCGATGCCTCACGGCAAGGAGGGTTTCAAAATATCCATCAAGTCCGGGTTATACTCCGCAATCAGCGCGGGCGGACGTCAGACATCCTCCGAGAAGGACTACAATGGAGTGATGGGAACTCCCAATCAGCCCATAAAGTGCACAATCGAGATGGACATCGACCGCAAATGGAACGATGCCCACAACCCGGAAAGGGAAATCAAGGGAGAGACAAGCAAACGCAAGAGCGACTACGATGCCGGTATCATTCTCGCCGGAAGCCACGAGGGTGCCATGTATGCGGATGTCGACATAATAATCAGAAGCGGAAAGGTGGCGCGTGTCGTAAACGGTTCGCTGGGTGCGCAGCGCGACTTCATCCTCCCCTACAACGGCACTGACTACCACGTGCCAAACAACACCTATATGGGACGTGCAAACATCATGCTCGACCCGGCGTCTTCAAAACACAACAACGACGAGTGGATTGACAACCGTGTAATTGTCACCGAGCTGTATGGCGGCAGCACCGGTCGTGGACATACCGGCAACGTGATTGTCAACAACCCGTTCTATGGCTACAGCACAATAACCATCAACGGCGGCTTATTCGAAATTCTCCCTACCGGCAACACGAAGACTGACAACATCTTCTGCGGAATCTACGGTGCGGGCGCAGGCGGTATGAACGGCATCGGCGAAGGCGACGACATCGCCGACAGCCACACTCCCGACAAAAGCATTGCCTACTGGAATGCTTCGGGCGACGTTATGCTCTACGGTCCGTATGCCGTTGCAAAGGACCGTCTGGTGACGTATCGATGCTACAACAACGACGATTTCGAGTCGTTCACCTATGTCGACCCAACCAACACAAGCACCAAGATTGTGATCAACGGTGGAGAGTTCGGCTCAACGACAGAGCCTATCGACGGCATTTATGGCGGAGGAAGCGGATTCATGAGCAAAGGCTTGTGGTCGAGCACGGCTGCCACGCCAAACAGTTGCGGTGGCAACGTGTACGGAAAAACCGGAGCGACTGTGGCGTCGCTCACCATCAAGGGTGGAGAGTTTCACTGCAAGAACGGCGTATTCGCCGGCGGACGAGGCACTGACTTTTTCTATTCGCAGAACCCCTACGGCGGCAATTCCGGCGACTACAAAGCTCTTGGCAAGACCTATGGCAACGTGGAGCTCAACATCAATGGCGGCATTTTCCACTGTCCGGTATTCGGAGGCGGATACGGTGTGGCCGACGCCAAGGAGATGGGCACATCCAACGTAGAGACGCTTTCCGACATGGCACGCATATACGGACAGTCGAGCGTGAACATTATGGGCGGCACTTTCTACAAAAACATCTATGGCGGAGGCGACATGGCGATTGTTGAGTTTGACGGCAACGCCACAAACGTTGTCATCGGCGACAGCGCCGACATCCGCGGCTCTGTGTTTGCCGGCGGCAACGGACGCCGTCTGCGCCCTGCCTCGCAAGCGTTTGCCGACGGCGACGGCTGCACACAGCATCCTGAGCTGGTAGGACTGGTTGTCGGCAATACCAACGTGTCGTTCGCGGGCAGCACACAACAGGCTCCTTTCATTTACGGCGACATTTTCGGTGGAGGCAATCTTGCACAAGTTGCCAACGACACGTATGTGAACATATATGCCGGAAACATCGCCGGTCAGGTGTTCGGTGGCGGAAACGGCGACATCACAGACGGCACGGTCACTTCAGCCGACGTGCTCGGCAACACCAACGTGACCCTGGCGCAGGACGAGGGCGGCACACAAAGCGCAGGCCACGGTCCGATTGACGACAGCTTCTCGATTAATGTGATATGGTTCAAGATGTGGGATCCGGTTGAAAACATATTCTACATCTGGGATCCCGACATCGACAACGCCGGCGACGAGCCTGCCACGGAGGACACTGTATACGAAAAATCAAAATTCTATGCCAACGGCAAGTTCCTGAATCCCCACAACATCTATGGCGGCGGCAATCTTGCCTGCAACGTGGGCACATACAAAGACGCCGACGGCAATGTGACAACAACCCCTGCCGACGGCACCGGCCTTGCCACCGTGATGATGCAGAAAGGCATGACGCCTTACGAACTGCTGATAACCGACGAATGGAAACAGTCGTACACCGACAACGAGAATCCTCACTTCAGCGTCTTCGGCGGAGGATACGGACGGCTGACGACCGTTGGCAGCACCGATGTAACCGTCAACGTTGACGGCGACTATGGAAAATACGGCCCCAACGCTCCTTCTCTCGACCTTTCGATGGGAGTGCCCAACTTCACCGTATGGGCTGTGTTGGGCGGCGGATATGCCGGCACTGTGGCTGGCAACACCAAAGTCACTGTCGACGGAAAAACGTTTATCCGCCGTGTGTTTGGCGGCGGCTTCGGCGACATTGCGTCAACCGAGGACAACACCACAGGTCAGATTGGCGGCAACACGGAGGTATATATGTGCGGAGCATTCACCCATGGCGACGTGTTTGGAGGAAGTGCCGGACTGGAGCCCGAGACAGCCTCTTCAACCCACTTCATAACCGTGGCGCGTGTCATCGGCACAACCATGGTGGAGGTTGCCGACGACGCCAACATCTACGGCAACGTGTACGGCGGCGGCGACAATGCCAATGTGGGCATTTTCCAAGAGATGAAACCTTCCGACTACTACTCGCCCGACTTGCTGACAAGCGCTTCGACGCTCAACCAAGCCGACGGCACATTCTTAAGCTACAAGGCTGAGGGCTACCGCTCGTTTGTCAACATCCGCGGCGGCAACATTTTTGGAAACGTGTATGGCGGAGGTGTGGGCTGCAAAAAGGCTGAAGCCAACCAATACTACAACATCGGACGCATCAACGGCAACACTCTTGTGCATATCGTCAACAGCAATCCGGGCGTTGACAGCGGCACCGACAATGTGGTGCCATGCGTTTGGGGCGACATCTACGGCGGTTGCGAATACGGAACGGTCGACGGCAACACTTTTGTGCACATCGAGGGCGGAATGATGGGCGGCAATGTATATGGCGGAGGATACGGCGACATTGACATCGACAACGAGCTGACTGCAGTCGACGAGGTGCTTGGCAAGAAGGACGTAGCCGACACCGGCACTTATGCCAATATTCTTGGCAACACGAAAGTGCAATTTGACGGAGGCTCTTGGATGTGGAACCGCAAAGCCGACATCAACGGCAACATTACCACATGGCTGGACGCCGAGTCTGACAGCAGCCCTATCTGCAACGACAATAACGAATTCCGACGGATTGCCTATGCTATCAACGAAGCACCGTCGCTCGACAACATCGGCGACCCGCTTGCGCAGGAGGCCATCAATCGAATCAGAAACAATGAGAATACCAAGAAATTCTTCGATCTGGACAGATTCACCTTCTCCACCACCTACAACATCTTCGGCGGAGGAAACCGGGCTTGCCATGTCGGCTCAGCCTCTGTTGCCAACACCGGCAAGACTGTCGTTATAATCAACCACTCCCCCCTCGACGACATAAAGGACTCAAAGGGGAAAACCATAAGTATGTTTGAAAACACCACTGTACAGGGGCTCTGCTGGTTCCTGAACAGCATTCACGTTGAACACCCCTCGTTCTCGTTGTTCGGCGCGGGGTATGGTGTCAACACATCCGTTGGAAAAACCGAAGTCTATGCGCAGCCTGGAGCAAAACTTGACGACGACGGCATAATAACAATCGACGGCATAAAATACCGCTATCTCTATCAAAACAAGGACTATAAAACATATCTCGACCTTGAAAAAGATATCTACGACGACTATCTCAAGTTGTCGAAAGAAGACAAGAAACTCTATTTCGGCAGCTATGATGGCGGCGAGAACGATCCAGGCGTATTCCGCCGCTATCATATCAGCCGCTTTGCATGGAAAATCGGTGTGCCCGGACTCGTGCTGCTTCAGATTCATGGCGGCGGCTATGCCGGATATGTAACGGGCGACACTTATGTGGAAACCGACTGTCAACTTGGCTGCCACGACATCTTTGGTGCTGGTTTGGGAGCGCTGCCCTATGGCGACTTCTCCAGCGGAAGCGGCTATGACTTCGGTTCGGTAAAAGGCAAATCAATGGTTTTCATTAAGGGAGGCGATGTCAATCATAGTGTCTACGGAGGAGGCTCCGGTGTGGAATCGGTAAAAAGAAACGGCGTTTTCATCGATTTCCCGGACATGGCGCATGTAGAGAAAACCGAAGTGCACATCTATGGCAAAATGTACAAATTCCGTAATGGACTCGGACTGATTGAACGCACATTGATATTCGGCAGAGTCTACGGCGGCGGCGATTTGGCGAATGTAGGCAGCAAAAAAGCCGACGCTGCGGTGTTCACCCGCGACAACTATCTATCCCCGACAAACCGCACCACTCTCGTAAACATCCGTGGAGGATCATTGATGTCGCAGGTGTTTGCTGGCGGCAGGGGGCGTGTTGTCACTGAGTGTGCCGACAGCAAGAGTCTCGGAGGTGTTTACGGCAACTCGTGTCTCATCCTCGACCGCCCGGTGATGCACTACCCCTATTGGGACGACACAACGAAAGAATATCTCTCTCCAAGCGATGACGCCAACATGGTGCATCCCGATGTTGACAACGATACCTACCCCACTCTCATGGAAGACTTCTTTGGCGGCTGCCAGAACGGCACTGTGTATGGCAACACCCTGCTGACAATCTACGACGGATGGTTAGGAAAAAGCGCTCACGGAGGTGGTCTGGGAAGCGTCGAAACCGTTACTGAGAATGGCAGCGAAAGCGTGGCGGTGACATCTGCCGACGTAACCGGCAACACCAACCTGCTGATTCTTGGAGGCAAAGTGCAGGCACATGCATTATGGAACGTACAGGCACGCACATGGAGTCCTGCCAGCATCGTAGACGGAACGATTTACTCTCCGCAGTACGACCCTAAAGCACGTAAGTTCAAAGTGAACCACAATATCTACGGAGGCGGAAAAATAGCATCCGTTGTGGGCAACAACTCCTATATCACCATGACAAAGGGACTCATTTACAACAGCACAGAAATGGTGGCTGGACGTGACACCGGCAAGAATTTCTTTGAAAGCATTGAGTGGAAAGAAATCTACGAAAAAATCGGCACACCGCAATTCAGCGTGTTCGGCGGAGGATTCGGTGAGAATGCCATCGTGATGGGCGACACGTATGTGAACGTGGAAATGGAAGGACGAGGAAGCATCCTCGAAGGCATCGACATCGTGAAAGGCGAGGAATACAAGCACTTTTTCAACGGCTACTCGGTGATGGACATCATCGGTGGAGGATATTCAGGCAAAGTGGTCGGCAACACGCACATCGTGGGCTCCGGTGGCGTATTCTGCCGTCGTGTGTTCGGAGGAGGCACCTACAGTTCAGTCAACTCAACCGACGTGGAGCTGAAGGCCATCGACTGCCACGACATTTTCGGAGGCGGATTTATGGGCGATGTGCTTAAGAGCACAACTGTGAGAATTGGCGACAACAAGCCGGCTACAAGTCCCCATACCTACAGCAATGCCGACATTTTCATTCATGGCAACGTGTATGGCGGCAACGACGTGTCGGGATATGTCAACGTGGGACTGAACAAGAATGGCTACTTCATGGACAACGGCGGCACAGGAACCACCATCAACATCTACGGCGGTCATCTGTTTGGCAACGTGTATGGCGCAGGCAACGGAAACTACCTGTATGCCACCGACCGAAACGGAAACAAAAATGTGACGGTCAACGAGTATTATCCCATCAATCCCAACGACCCCGACTCCGAGACGGTGCCGTTGGTCTACACCGTGCCTATGCGCGAGAACATGACGCAGTTAAAAGCCACAAGCGACGCGGTGAAGATGGTGAACATCAACTCATGGCGTCCGCTGACCAACAAAGTGAGCATCAACATCCATGGTGTGTCGACATCCGACACGGTACGCATCGACGGAAACGTGTATGGCGGCGGCAACTCCGCAACCGTGCTGAAGATGCTTGCCTACGGGGCGTCGGAAGATGCCGACAAGTCTGTCGGCGACATCAGCGTCAACATAGGAAGCCACGTACGTATCGGCGGCGTGTTTATGGGATGCAACGGCGAGGAGCTGTTTGTGACGTCGGAGGACAACGACTTCATGAATATGTTCCAGAAGCTGAACGGCGACATCTACGACTACACCCAGGAGCTGGATCTTGCTGAGCCTATCGACTGGATCAACGACTCCGAAAACGCAAACATCAACACAGTGTATCTACCAACGGAAAAAAGCAAACGTCCGATTGTGTATCCGCACCTACTCGACCTCTACTTCCAACCGGTGGAGACCGACATACAAGGCTCGCTCAAATGGAACGGCAGCGAGACTGGAGAAGGACTGACAAACTGCATCATCGGCACGTTCTGTTGCGGAGGAAACCGCGGTAATATGAACGTTATGCCGAAGACAAGCGGCAAAATAGGAAATGTGCTTGAATACACATTCCCTGAGGGACTGACCATAACCGACAAGATTGTGGGCGGTTGCAACAACACCAACTACGACTACAAAGGCAAGGCCAAGCACAGGGGCGGATATCTGCTCGGCGATGCCGACACTGAATATCCGTTCATCAAACTCAACGTCCGCAACAAATTTATGCCTAAAGAGAAAAACGGCGCATACGTCGGCGGAAATGTGTATGGCGGATGCTTCAAGAGCGGAACAATCGTTGGCGACGTCCTCATCAACCTGCAGAGCGACATGCTGGCGGGAAAGGACAGAGACAAGCTGGAGAAGTCGAACGAGCTGCTGGTCAAGGCTGCCGAATATTCCGCACTCAACGTTTACGGTGCCGGATACGGTATGGAAAGCTTCGTATACGGAATCGCAAACGTGACAATCGGCGAATCGGTGAAATGCTCCGAGCCAAAAATGGACGGCAACAAGTTTCTGCCTTGCGGCGTGGTCGACCCCGACAGCAATCCGGAAGGTCTGGGCGTCTCTGCCAACTTCATCTACGGCGGAGGCCAGCAGGGCAACGTGGTGGGCTACTCGACTATCAAGATGCTCAACGGCCACATATTCCGCGCCGTCACGGGCGGCTCGTATTCGGGCTATGTGTATGGCTCCACTCAGGTGATTGTGGGATATCCAACCTACTACTCGACCAACTCCCAAAACCATACCCGAGGCAGATATGAGCTTAAACGCGCCGACCGGAAGAATCTTGGAGTTGAGAACGACAACGGAAAGGAAAAGACACCTGCCATCAAGCAGCACATATATCTGCTTAATGACGAGTGGATATCGCAGGGCGTCTACGAAGACATCGTGGCTATCGACAACGGCAACGGCATGCGCGACACGATTACCGACGCAAACCGCGCCCACTACTTCAAGAAGATAGTTTCCGCCGCGCCGTCGGTGGGCTGGGAAAACGTCAACATCACCATAGACGAGGCTGTCTATGGCGGCGGATATTCGGTGGCTCAAGGCTCGGTATTCGCCAACAACACAACCGTGCTGAAACTAACCGACAAATACAATCTCGACTATGCCATAATCGCCAACGGCAACGGCGATGATCTTAACTTGTTGCCCGGCGGCTCTACGGCTGGATTCTGCGGCAACACGCTTGTAGTTGTCGGCGACAACAAGGACAGTGAACATATCACCATCTCCCACCAGGACATCAGACCGGTGCAACTGCCCGACGGCACCGACCTATACGGCTATTACTACAAGCACTATGCCAGCGACGCCGATGCCGCCAACGGCATATACACATACCGCTACATTTCGCTGCAGGACAAATATTTCTTCAAATCGGGCGCAACACCGCCGTCGGGACTTGAGGGAATCAGAGAAAATGAGTTCTACGAATACGACAGCGAGGGAGGCATCTTCGGCGACGGACACCTGTCGTATGCCCAGGGCTTCCGCAGCGCCGACCTTACAGGATATGGATTTGCCGGACACACCATCGACAATCCGAAGATTCTGAACACATTCCAGCGGCTCGACATCATCCGTCTGGAAGACAACTGCTTCTCGCTGCTCGGCGCCCGCGACTATACGGTTAACGATGTCAACAAGACGCCCTACTCCATCGCCCGTGTCGGAGAAATCAAGATGGTGGCAAACGACATCCGATTTGACAGCAATGGAAATCTGGAAGCGAAGCCCGACAACAATACGGACTTCAGATACAGCACGAAAGCCCGCAATTATATGGGATTCTCAAACAATATCCTCTATGTAAGCGCAATCACGTCGAATGTGGATTTCAACAGCGGGATGTGGCGCAACCGCAACGGTCAGCTTGCCGCCGCCTCTACCGACAACACTGCCTTTGCCGGCATGTCGTACCAGGGCGTCAAGCAGCACTACATCGACGACTATAACGCCAACAAGGACAAGGAAGACGCCGAGGATCCGTTCGGAGAGTTCCAGAAACGAAACGACGGAACGGCGATGAACATGATCGGCATCGCTTCGGGATACGCAATGAAGATTCAACTTTGTCATGAAACATACGACTCCGACCGTAAAAAAGTGGTGGAAAACAAACTGTACGGCCCAATCTACGGCGTTGTGGAAATGAACCTTATCAACGTCCGCGAGGATGAGGGCGGAGGCTATGTGTATGCCGACAACAATCACAAGCGGCATGACGGCGACTCCCACGAGGAGGACTTCCTCGAGACCACCGGCAACTTTGTGTTCCCATACCACAAGGGCCGATACATCGTCGACGACTGTTTCCCGACAGGATACCACGCCATCACCGCGCCCGGATCGGACAAGACGGTCGACGACGTGAAGGTTCACTATTGGTATGTCACCGGATTCCATTATTACTACAATGTCAACATCTCCGGATACACGTTCAAGTCGTCGAAAGAGAATCCGATCGAATTCGACAGCGACAACAAGGACGGACTCACCGTTCTCGCCGGATTGAAGAGCACCCAGCCTATAAGCATCTTCAACTGGAAGATGCGCAGCGGCCATCCCGACGACAAGAGCCAATACTCAAGCGACCTGGAATATCGAAACTATCTCACAGGAACCGAGACCAACGAAACCGACAAGACATACTATTCCGACGCAGTTGCCGGAGGCTACAAACTATATGTCGGCGGCGCGGAGAGCAACAACTTCTCAGGCGCAACCTCCATCGACGATCCCGACAAGGCGTCGAAAGGCTTTGCCGCACTGCTGTCGATGAGAGAAAAGGGCGACGACGAAGCCACCCTTTTCAACAACTCGCTGCCCGCAGGGCTGAAGGAGGATGCCAAGATCTCATTCCGTCTGGTGGACATGGTCGACAACACAAACTACGTTGAGCCCGACTACTTCGACAAGCACCTCGGCAGAAAGAGTATGGCAACGCTCGTGCTGAAGGCGCCAGCCTACGAGGAATATGTCAGTGAGACCTACAACAAGCCGATATACACCAACACAGGTAAATTCTACAAGAAGACCGAGTCTGGCTACGAGCTGGTGGAATCGGGCAACCTCGATGCCAACAACACCTACTACCAACCTCAGACCGAAGAGTTTGTGAAGATTGAGAGCCTGTTCACCTACGACACTGCCAACAAAACGTATGAAAAGGTGGACAACATCTCCGACGTCACAATCGACGAGAGCAACCCTACGATATACTACGTTCAGCGCGAATACACCTACACAATATATCTGACAATCGAATATGTGCAGGGGCCAACCGTCAGCGGACAAATCACTATCGGAAACTGCGCGCTGCCGGGCGAGATGGTGCGCGTTACCAAAGACAACATCGTGGTCAGCGCAGACCAGTCGTTTGCGGTCAACGGCTACTACTGGCGCATCGGAAAGCGGCAAATGGGAGCCGACGGCAAGTGGGAGTTTAAAGACACCACGCCGTGGACCAAAGAAAATATCAGCAACAACGTGGCAACAGGCTACGACACTTTCAACCAAGCCGATGAAAATGGCAAAGGTCTGTTTGCGGGCTGTCACTACGACAAGACCGACGACCTTCTCGACGTCCCTGCTTATTACTATATGAACGGCTACGGAATACAACTCGGCGTCTCGATAACGGGACTCAACGACATCCTGGAGGTGGACATGCACGACGCCGACAAGTTTGTCGTGCACAACTACCACCGCATGGATCCCCACAAGGCTGGAATAAACCTGCACCTTGCCGAGGCGATAACCCGCGTCAATGAGGAAAGCCTTGACACTACGGAATCAGACCCGTTGCCGGAACCGCGAATCTACATTTCAGACAAGAGCGACCTCTCTGCATTTGTCGCTTTCGTCGACTCTATCGGAACTGACAGCAACGCTCCGCGCTATGGCGCAAAAGCTCAGTTCTTCCTGCAGAACGACATTGCTCTGGAAGCAACCGACAAGGGCGGATACTACATTTCCGACTTCGCGGGAATACTGCATGGCGACGGTCACGTGATCAGCGGCATCCCTTCGGGAAAATCTCTTTTCAACAACATCGAAAGCTCTGGCAATATCTATAACCTCGGACTTGCTTCCGGAAAAATATCCAACTTGACTGCCGACGGCAAAATCGGAAACTACCACTGCTGCTTCGAGTATGCGCCGGCATCGGGCAAAAGCGGATCGACGCCTGTTGTCTATCGCTGGGATGGCTCTCCATACGAGGGATACACCACGGAGGATTTCCGACTTGGACGGGTGGCATACGACCTCAACGAGTACTATCTACGCGCTCGCCACCGCGACGCGGCGACAACATCAAGCACTGAGGCTGACGCCGACAATGAGATTCTGAAATACGTGTCAGCCTACTATGCCAACGGCGACTATCAGTATGCGTGCCGCACGGATGCCATCACCGGCAACAACACCGGCATCACATATCTGCGTATCGGCAAGGGTGGCGACATCCCCAACTACGAACAGGTGGAGACCCGTCACGACAAGACGCACCCGCTCGACGCGCCGCGCGTAAAATACAACGCCGACGGCAGCATCCCGACACCTGTTGTCTACACGCCTCTGTTCAACGCCAACAACAGCGGCACTGAACTTATGAACGACTTCCTCTTCTGGGGACAGTCGCTTCAGCACAACCCCGACAACTACCCACGCGATATCGCTTCGCACCAGAACAGCTATATGAGCAACCGCGTGTACCGCACAGCAGCCTACTACGGCGACACGACGCTCAACGCGTTCCACTACAACGCCTACAACAATGGCTCAATCACTATGAGCACCTACGTGCACGATTCTGCTACCACGGCTGTCGACTTCACTTGCCTGCACGACCTTCCTGCAGCGACGGAAACAGTCGGTGGCATCTTCTACCCTCCTATGGACGACAACGCCAGCCGTTTCAACGACTTCGTTGTGAAAGAGGACGCAGGCATCACGCAGAATCTCCTTGTCTACACCGCCGATAATGACGAGGCAACAGGCAACGAGGCTTACGACGTGGTTGAAAAAGCTCTCAACTACAACGAGACTACAAGAGAGGCTTTGATAAGCGGACACCATATAACCAAAGGCTTCAACGGCTACAGCACCTCTCTGCTCCACCTCGTGGAGCGCACTCCCGACAACGAGAACGGAGATGGAGAGACTTGCAACAACAACAATCTCTGCGTGCCGATTGCGTTCAACGTCAACGACCGCGCATGGTATGTGCGCAGACCAATGTACTATGCAGAGGACAGCAAAGGCGCATGGGAAGGCATCTGCCTGCCGTTCACCGTCGACAAGGTCGCCGCATCGCTCAACGGAGAGATAACGCATTTCTACGGCTCGCCGTCGGACGCGGAAACCGACAACCCAAGTCAGAACATCCACTCGCTACACCATGAATATTGGCTACGCGGACTGACGTCGATTGCCACCGAGGGAAATGTGCCGTCGGCAGTGTTCCAACGTCCTGGTGCAGCCTTGTTCTCCCCTACCGACGCTTCGGGCAATGCCTTGACAAATGGTGTTTCCTATACTTTCGCGAATACGTTCTTCGTCGACAACTACGCCGACAAACTCTACAACCAGTATGCCAACCCATACTATGCGACGTCACACAATTACCCCGACTACCTGCGTCTTGCAGGCGAAGTGCCCTACATCGTGCGCTTCCCTGGTGCGCGCTACTATGAGTTCGACCTCTCAAGTGCGTTCTACAACGATATTTTCGGGGCTTGGGAAGACGCTCAGACCGTGACATTCAACGCCTACGGCGACAACCACACCGGCGACACGTCGTACGGCGCAATAACCATCCCGGTCACAAAAGGTATGGCAACTATGGTAGGCGGAAAATACTCTCACCTCGGCACTTTCTCCGCCATCAATGTGAGCAACGGCAATGTGTATGGAATGAACAACAGCGGCACGGCTTTCGACGATGCTTCATCGCTGTCGACAGTGACGCCGTTCCGCACATATATGTCGCCGACGGCAACGAGGTCAAACGCCAATTACGACTACACTTCGGTGATCAACATCGCCGAACAGAATGCCGACAACATTATGCCCGACATGGAAGAGAACGAGGATGACACACAGACAGAAGACCATATAACCGTCCGCGCAATCGGCAACCAGCGTGTGCACATCGAAAGCACGATGGCAACAAGACTGAATGTGGTAACGGTAGCGGGTCAACTCTACCGCATCCTTGACGTGCAGCCCGGCATTGCCACATACAGCGACTTCCAGCCCGGGCTCTACATCTTCGGCACCACCAAAGTCATCGTCAGATAACCCCGTGCGCCCAGGAGATAGCACTGCTTATACAGCCTTGATGAATTGCGGCAACGCTGGCTGTTCCAACTGCCAGCGTATGTTCATCGGGAAATCGCCATATGAGTCAAGATAGTCGAGCATGCCCATACAGTAATACGGAGAAGTGTTGCCGAAACCGTCGCGCTTGTTCTCCCTTACAAACAGCATAAAGCGCCGTCCGTTGTTGTGGACATAACGGTCGCCTCTGTTCCCATGTGAATCCCGATTCTGCGACTGCCAATGGAATCTGTCGGCACTGATAAAGTAGTCGTCATACTGGGTCGTTGGCGAAAAATCTTTATCTGATTTGTTGAGCGTGACAAAAAACAACTCCGTATCGCAGTCCTCCACATATTGCAATCCTGCCACATGACCTTTCCTCTGCTTATTTTCATCCTGCAGGCCAAATATAATGAATATCTCCTCACGGCTGTAGCAACCATGCAATTCAAGAGCTGATGGATAAGCTTCACTGAGCACAGATGTCCGGAATTCAAGGTTTTCCATAATATAGTCGGTCAGCTCCCTTATTTCTTGAACGAACAACGGATAATTTCTTATCGTCTCAAGCGCCTCCTGCATATTTCCGAATCCAAGATTCTTGACAGGTTCTTGAAACAACGCATAATAAAGCATCGTGGCGAAACAGCGTTCTCTATCCGACATCTGCCAGCTGCAGCCGTCGTTCAAGAACCTACGGATAAATCGGATTTGGGAAGCAGAGTTAATATGCGTCAATCGCCCTATCCCCTTTTCAAACAATTTAGTCAGACGGTCTTCGTCATAAGTGCATTTTCCCGCCTCCTTTTTAATTTTTGTCCAGCAATTCTTATTATACAGCACTCTGACATCAAAGCTATTGTCCTTCAGAAACTCAGATATAGTCGGTGTGCCATCACACTTTCTCAACATATCAATCAATATGTTTTTACGGAACGTTGCCTTCTGAATATTTTGCAAGACGTATTCCCGAGCTTTGCGCTCCATAAAAATAGCACAGCCATGCGGTAAATCCGGGAAGTTTTCCTGAATCTGCTTTTTAACGTCAGCCTTTTTTTGAAGCGACAGAGCTCTGAATTTTTCAGAGAAATCATAACGCCTGTTCATTTGAGCGACAAAGTCGAACACCGTCAGACAGTCCTTGCTCTCACACAAGCGCAAGCCTCGTCCCAATTGCTGTAGAAACACCGTCAAACTGTCGGTTGGACGCAGAAACAGCACAGTGTCGATTTCCGGGATATCAACACCCTCATTGAATATGTCGACCACAAACAGATAGTTGATTTCACCTTTTTGTATGGCATAATTGAGCCTTACCCGCTCTTCCGCACTTACATCCGATGTCAGGCATCCCGACCGCAGCCCATTTTCCGCGAAGCGCTCCGCCATGAATTGTGCATGCCTCTTGTCGGAGCAGAAACACAATGCCCGGCAATTATGTTCGTCGGGCAAATACCGTCCCAGTGTCTTAACTATCAAGTTTACACGCTCCCCGTCACACAGTTTGTCGCTAAGCTTATCGACAATCAGCTTGTCGCCACGCATCAATCCATCTTCTCTCAAATCTACAGTGTCCGAAATACAGAAATATTGGAACGGTGTCAGCAAGCCCTCGTCAAGAGCCTGTGGCAAACGGATTTCAGCACTTATCCTGCCTCCGAAATCCGGCAACAAACTTTGACCATCCATTCTCTCCGGTGTAGCCGTAAGTCCAAGAAGAATTTTCGGTTTAAAGAACGAGATAATATTCTTATAACTGTCGGCCGCGGCATGATGCACCTCGTCAATAACTATATAGTCATAATAATCGGCGCCTAATTCTTTGAACGTGTCGTCCATCCGGTTATTCAACATTGTTATCGAAATAAACAAATGATCCAGACCTGCGACGGGTTTAGACTCCCCATCCCATCGTTCTCCGAAGTTCTGGTCACACATCACGCTCCGGAATGTACGTTCCGACTGTTTCAAAATCTCTTTACGATGAGCCACAAACAACAATCGGCTTCTATTGCGGTTGTGTTCGTGGAAACGCTTATAGTCGAATGCCGCAACTACAGTCTTTCCTGTTCCCGTAGCCGCAACAACCAGATTGCGCCAAATATCGTTCTCCTCACGTTCCACCTGCAGTCGGTCAAGTATTTGTTTCTGATGCGGAAGCACTTGATAACGATTAAACATCTCAAACTGCTTTTGCGGATCTTTGGCATCACGTTGTCTCTTCAACTCTCTGTTGAATTTCTCAATCCCCCCAATTCCGAAATCCTCAAAATTTTCACTGTTCCAATACATATCAAATGTGGCAAGAGCAGATTTGATGATATGCGGATTTTCTACATTCGTCACCCTTAGATTCCACTCCAAGCCATCTGTCTGAGCCGACTTGGAGAGATTTGATGACCCTATATAAGCCGTGCTCAAGCCTGAATTTCTGACAAAAATATAAGCCTTGGCATGCAACCGCTCTATCTCGGTGTTATAGGAAATCCTTATCTCCGTATTTGGCAATGACGCCAGTTGCTCCACCGCCTTTGCCTCTGTTATCCCACAATAAGTAGTCGTTATTATCTGCAATCTATGTCCATCAACCTCACAAAACCGCCTTAAATCTTCAAGCAGCATCCTTATTCCCGACAATCTAAGAAACGACACAATAATGCATATTCTGTCGGCGGATGCAATGTCTCTGACAATCTCATGTCCAAGTTGTACAGCCGATTGCCCTCCCGTGAAAAGATTGCTGACACGGAAACCCGTGCGCGGCCGAAGCGCCTCCCTCTTGACAGCTTTACGCTCTGCCGCTTCCCGCCTGTCCATGACTTCCGTAAGAAGATTGGTCTCGACAATCGCAGATTTGTCGCCAGCAAAGATTTCCGTATCAAGGATTGCATTAACCAAATCTTTTTTATCCTCCAACGACTTTTCGCTGTCATCCAATTTTCTTCTGACTGCCTCCGCAAGATATTCTGCAAGCATCCTTGACGATTCCGCAGAATCCATCGCATCTTTGCTGCAAATCAGTCCATTCTCTTCACTAACTTTTATGTCGGCAGCCAATTTGCTGTCTATCAAATTTTCATATATCCCTTTTTCAAGCTTCATAGCATTATATTTAATCCATTTACAATCAACTTTTTTCTTCAAGAACCTCACTCCACCACCGACGTTCGCTCGCCGTCGGCAAAGCGGGTGACGAGACTGTCGCCGGTACGGAGCGACGAGACTGAGGTGACCACATGTCCGTCGCGAAGCGTCAGCGAATAGCCACGGCGCAACACGCGGTCGGGCGACAGCAGCTCGACCTGCTTCTCAAGCCCCGTCACACGCTGCCGCTCGTTAGCCACACACTGCCGTGCCGCCATTGCCACCCGTTGTGAGGCAAACGCCAAATCCTTGCCCGCGCCGTCGATGCGCCGTGCCGCCACAACAGGTATCGCCGCGGCAATCTGCTGCAGACGGGCGCGGTGGCGCACCACAATATTATCAGCCATCAACGGAATGCCGCTTGAGAAATATGCCAGCTGCTGACGCGCGCCCGAAAGCATCTGCGTGGCAGAGTCGACCACCATATCTGTGAGTGCGTTGACATGGTCGAGAGCCGACTGCGCTCGGTCGAGCAGCCATTCTGCGGCAGCCGTGGGCGTCTTCACCCTCACCGACGCCACCGAGTCGACCACCGTATTGTCGCGGTCGTGCCCGATGCCGCATATCACCGGCAACGGAAACTGCGCTACGTTGGCAGCAAGGTCATAGTTGTCGAACGAATTCAAATCGCTCGTCGAGCCGCCACCACGGATTATCACCACACAGTCGAAAAGATCAGCATAGTCGTTGATGCGCTCCAAAGCGGCGATGACCGACGTCACCGTGCTCTGCCCCTGCATCACCGCCGGGAAAAGACACGTGTAGAACTTGATGCCCGACGGGTTGTTGTGAAGCTGATTCATAAAATCGCCATATCCAGCAGCGCCAGCGGCAGAAATCACAGCGACACGCTGAGCGACGTCGGCCCACGGCAACTGCTTGTTCATATCAATTATGCCCTCGCTCCTCAGCCGGTTGAGTATCTCCAGGCGCTGACGGGCCATGTCGCCGAGCGTATAAGTGGGATTGATGCCGGTTATCACAACCGACAGCCCGTACTGCTCATGGAAATTGGCACTGACCTCAACCATCACATTCATTCCCGACGCAAACGGCTGCCCCGTGGCTCTCTCAAACTCACAACGCAGACGGGCATACACACTCGCCCAGACAATGCCACGCATACGGGCAAGCGTCTGCCCCGTCTGTGCATCCTTCTGCACCAACTCAAGATAGCAGTGACCGCCGCTCTGACGCACGTCGCTTGTCTCAGCCACAACCCAGCATCGCTGCACCGACGCATCGTGCAGCAAGCCGCCGATGCGCCGATTGAACTCCACCAATGATATCGCAGTTTCTCCCATATCCTTATTTTTCACCATAAGACAGTGCAAATCGAGCGCAAAGCATCCATACTTGATTGGGCCTGCTCTGCCGAGATGCATATGCAAACATACTTAAAATTTGCCGCATTGCAAAACTCCGCAACCACAACGTTCCGCAACCACCGCTGACAGACAACGACTTGCATATATTGTGAAAAATAACTGCAAAAAAACATCCCAAAAAATTTGGCAGACTGAAATATCTGATATATCTTTGCACTCGCAAAAGCGAACCACTGGAGAGGTGGGTGAGTGGCTGAAACCAACAGTTTGCTAAACTGTCGTAGGGGTTATTCTCTACCACGAGTTCGAATCTCGTCCTCTCCGCGGAAGAAATACAGAAAATCGTCCGACTAAAGCCGGACGGATTTTCGGAGAGATGGCAGAGTGGTCGATTGCGGCGGTCTTGAAAACCGTTGAGGGTCAAACCTCCGGGGGTTCGAATCCCTCTCTCTCCGCTGAACGTGCTGGACAGAAATGGTCAGCAAACGGACAAAAAGCTACAAATCAATGATTTGTGGCTTTTT
>ENA-USZI01000362-USZI01000362.1-human-gut-metagenome-genome-assembly--contig:-NODE-362-length-33710-cov-9.426218_pt1 | contig 33710 bp, 27 predicted proteins | sample MGYA00250042_ERZ773532 | MGnify/ENA primary metagenome ERZ773532 (study PRJEB29103, sample SAMN06112036) | human gut metagenome | biome: human gut; feature: ankylosing spondylitis patient; material... | reverse complement strand
AGGCATACGGCCTGATCGACGGTGTTGTGATCCACAAATAATGCGTAAGAAAAGACTCCTGTAAAGACACAGGAGTCTTATCTTGCTTTAAAAAGGAATTTTAAATGTCTGCGAGAGACGGACATTTACGTTTAGAAAGGAAACAAAAAGATATGGCAGATAAAGTAAAAGAAGGAAAGGTAAGATGCTCCTTTTGCCATAAGACTGAAGATCAGGTACGCAAGCTGATCGCAGGCCCGGACGTGGTATACATCTGTGATGACTGCGTGGCAATCTGCTCGGAGATCATTCAGGAAGAATTTGAGGATCTGTACGGCGAGCAGGATACCGACGAGATCAACCTGATCAAACCAAAGGAAATCAAAGCATTTCTGGATGACTACGTAATCGGACAGGATGAGGCGAAAAAAGTGCTCTCCGTTGCTGTTTACAACCATTACAAACGAGTGCTTTCCGGTGCATCCTCCGACATCGAACTGCAGAAGAGCAACATTCTGATGCTCGGACCGACCGGTTCCGGAAAAACGTATCTGGCACAGACACTGGCCAAACTGATCAACGTTCCGTTTGCAATTGCAGACGCAACGGCACTCACCGAGGCAGGTTATGTCGGCGAGGACGTAGAAAACATTCTGCTCCGCCTCATTCAGGCAGCAGACTATGATATCGAGCGCGCTGAGCACGGCATCATCTACATCGATGAGATCGATAAAATCACAAGAAAATCCGAAAACGCTTCGATCACACGAGATGTTTCCGGCGAGGGTGTACAGCAGGCACTGCTGAAAATCCTGGAGGGAACTGTAGCTTCCGTTCCGCCGCAGGGCGCCACCAATGTGAGGTGGACTGCCAGATGCAGGATGGGGTCCTCCATGCTGTCCAGAGCCGCTCGCATTTCCTCTACTGTCCAAATGGTGCGCTCCTGCGTGGACTTCTTGGGGCTGTCCACGGGAACAGGACTTTTGACAAGAATGCCCCACTCTACGGCATACTGGAAGGCTGTACCCAGCAGCCGGTGCACCTCATGGATGGTGGTGCCGGAAAGGAATCGCTGCTTCTGTTTTTTGGTCAGTTCCTGCTTTTTGCCCTCGATATACGAGCCGCAGGGCGTTTTACTCAGGGTCGTGTAGAGGTTTTCCATGTGGTAGGGCTTGAGCTTCTGCATCTGCATCTCCCCGATATAAGGGATGATGAGGTTCTGGATGAGGGCCAGATTGGACTGGTAGGTCTTGGGTGCCCACTTGTGCTTGCTGCACTGTTTGGGCAGCCAATCCATCAGGAACTCTGCCACCGTCACCGAGGACGGGATCAGAAAAGTGCCAGCCGCCAGCTCGTGTTCGATTTGCTTCTTTCGGTTCGTTGCCTCCTCTTTGGTGGAAAAACTTTCCCATTTGTCGCAGCTCTTGCCGTGCTCATCTTCGTAGGTGTAGCGGACGCTGTAAGAGTTGCCGCGCTTCGTAATATATGCCATACTGTTTGCCTCCTTATCAAGCTGCCCGATAGAACCACGCATCGAAACTGTCCTTCGGCACACGGATGCTTCCGCCTACCCGCAGGACACGGAACTCGGTGGTGCTGTTGCACAGGTTGTAAGTAGAGCGCAGGCTGATGGCCAGCATTCGTGCGATCTCTTCCACCGTGTACACCAGCTTCGTGGTTTTCGGGCTGTCAGTCGGAGACTTGACGGCATTGGTTTGAGTGACCACCTCCATTGTAGTCGTGGTCGAGTCCATTTGCAAGGACTCATTCGTATAATCTTTATATTTCACATCTTCGGTCATGTCAGGCCGATTCATATTCATAGGCAGACCTCCAATTCCTTGTAACCGAACGCCTGTAACCGGGCAGGAAAATTCTCTTTTTCTGCACACAGAGCATCCGGTGAGCTTTATACTTTTTCTTATCTTTTTAAGGTTACATGGTTACAGAAAGAGGAAAACGCAGCAGTCATGCGGATTTTTCGGTGTAACTGCGGCGTAACCAAATCTGTAACCAGACGTGTAACCGCTGTCCATCAGAAGGGAAAGCCCAGTTGCTTGGCTTCCGCATCCGTTATTTCGGAGAAATTTTCAGCCCCGGTTTCGGGGCTGGTTACGCGCTCCCAGCCTTTCTGGACACCGTACTTCGGGTAACGCTTGGCGGTCTTGTGCGCCTGCCAGCCTTGGATATCGCCGCGCGAAATTCCTGTGTTCATAATCTCGCAGATAGCACGGGTCTCCCACTCTGCCGGGATGTTGGTGTTGCCCAGCGCCTCCGCATAGAGCTGCTTGGAACACACCCGGTCCCCTGTGTAGTCCTCCAGAAAAGCATAAATCATGCCAGCCTGTGCATCCTCCTGCATGAAGTCCTGCTGGTGGGCTTGCAGCGTTTCCTGCATGGCAGGGCTGAATGCCAGCTTATAATTTCCGCTGTTGTAGATGGTCATGGCTTCTGCCCAGAGCTGGTCGATATAGGCGCGGGATTCCTCCTCGTTGTCCAGAATGTGGACTTCGGCCAGTTCTGCATCCACCGGGACAGGAATGAAGCGGCGGTTGCCTGTGCGGTCACGGGGCAAAAAATCCTGCCGGTTGGTCGTGCCGGCAAAAACGCACTGGCGCAGACGGTCGGCAGGATGGGTCTCGTAGGGGACTTTATAGGTTTCCTTCTGTTTGCTGAGAAAACTCTTGATTTCCTCAATGCTCTTGGCGTTGGCGGTGGTGATCATCTCTGACATTTCAATGATCCAGTGACCTTGCAGTTTGCGGTACACGTTGTCATCGTCCAGCCGTCGCAGGTCATCCGAGAACCACTCATCCTTGACCGCCAGCAGCCGGAAAAAGCTGGATTTCCCCACACCCTGACCACCCACCAGACAGAGCATAGTTTCAAACTTGCATCCCGGTTGGAATACTCGCTTGATGGCTCCCAGCAAGAAGATCTTCATGGCTTCGCAAGTGTACTCGTCCTCCGCAGCACCGAGAAAATGGTGCAGAACGTGGGCTATCCGCCCCGTCCTATCCCATTTCAGGCCGTTCAGGTAGTCCCGGATGGGATGATAACGGTTCTCGTTGGCAACAATGCGGATGGCAGATTTAATTTTCTTCTCACTGGAAATGCCGTACTTCTCCATCCGACGCAGGATATACTTCATGTCAGTGTCGTTCAGCGTTTTACCGGAACGGGGCCAGCCCACAGGCTTTACAATGTCGATGCGCTCGCTCAACAGGTTCAGCCGGATGGCATCGGCAAGCACATGGTCGTTCTGCAAAATCGTGATGCAGTTTTGGATCGTCCGCTGGATTTCGCCGTTGGAGTGCTTGGCTAGCATATCCTTCACATCCTCAAGGGTTCGGGGAGTGCGTTCTTCGTGGACTTCTTTGCTCAATAAGCATCACCTCGTACTATTATTGAAAACAATTTTCTGATTTTTCGGCGGCAGGCGGTGCGGACGGCTTCCGTTGGGTCTGTTCCGCCTGCAGGCGGAACAGCAGTTGCAGAACGGAATCCCGTGCTTTCTCCTTGACCTGTTCTTTGCCCTTCTGCCGGACTTCCGGCTTCAGCAGAGCTTCCTGCAAACGGGCAGAAGCGGTCTGCATCGTCTTGAGGAACTTGTTCAGAACACCGTCCAGATGCTTAGCGGTGTACTCCCGTGTAGCTTTCGGCGCTTTACGTTCCGGGGACAACACCCACTTTTTCGTGTCCTCGATCATCCGCATATCTTCCTTCCGGGTCTCCGTTCGGACAGCATCTGTCACGACTTCCACCGCCTTGTTATAGGCTGCTGCCGAAACATCATCGATCAGCGCTTCCATGTCGTTGACCTTGAGGGTCAATTCGTCCAGCTTGTTCTGCTGGGCGGTAAGCTGCTCCTTCTGCTTGGCAAGGATGAAGTCCTGCTTTTCCAGATATTTGCGGTTGCCGTATTCTGCTTTTTCCTCCAATTCCAGCCCGTGCCGCTTGGCAATCTCGAACAACATCTTTCGACAGGCGGCGTCAAAGGTGATTTTGCGGTTGTTCCGGCGGCTGAGGGGCTTATCCGGGTCGGGCAGATCGAAGCCTAACGCTTCCAACGCCTTTTCCTGCTGGGGTGCTACTTCTCCGTACTTGTTCTCGCAGTCGAACACATGACGCTCATGGATGTGGGGTGTGCTTTCATCCAGATGCAGTGCCCAGTCCAGCACATGGACGTGTTCGCCAAATTTGCCCTTGAACTCCTCGATAAACTCGGTGACGATGTTCAGCAAATCCTCTGCGGAAGCGTGTTCGTCCAGCGTCCCAAGCTGGTAGATAGTTTCTTCCGGGCAGGTCTTGCGGCTGGACAGCAGGTCAGGAATGGAGCGGTTACGTTCAGTGTGCCGGATTTTGGCATTGCGCTCGTTCTGGCTTTCCACAAAATTGGAATATCTACTCTCGTAAAATTGTCGTTCTATCTCCGAGAAGGTCGCTGCCAGATCATCCGGGTCTTGTGGGGCGATAGTGGAGCGAAATCCGTGGAAGCAGTCCCAGTAGATGTTGCCCTTGGCTCGTTCCGGGTCGATGTGCTCGCCGTTGGCAAGGTTGAAACTGCGGTCATTGTGCTTTGGGTTATAGGTGCCGTGGGTTCCGGCTCGTCCGTTGTGTCGTGTTAATTTCAGATAGGCATCCCTCCGTTTCAACAGCTTGGCGTGGAAAAACGCAGCAGCGGAGCTGCTGAATCTGCCGCCGTTTTGCGCCAGATAATACCCAGTAGGATATGACGCACAGCATCATATCACTGGGCAAGGCGTTCCCCCTTGACTCCCTTCAACGGGCCATTTTGACCCGTTGATTTTGGCAAGCTGGCGGTCAAAGATTTGCGAATCCCTGCCCACAGCTCGTCCGGCTTTTTCAGTTGGCCACTTTGACCAACTGATTCCGTTACGGGTAAAATCAAGTGCCGGGTGGCGGCACCTGATTTTCAATAGACCTTGCAGCGTTACGGAAAACGATGTGCTCATTTTGACCACTTGGTTTTCCGTAACAGGTCGATGAATTTCCGTTCCCGCGTTCGGGAGGAGATTGAGTTTCATTTAGCAGATGCGTTACGCTTAACCAAGTGCTCATTTTGAGCACTTGCAGCATCCGTAACACGTTTTCGATAGTCTTTTTGCCGACAGGCATTGCTGCAATAACGGGCACCTGCACGTTTGGGCGTGAATTTTTCGCCGCAGCACTGGCAGACTAAATCTTGACGGCGCATTTGGCGGTATTCCCGCTGCCGCCGATTGTTGGCCTGATTGCCGCACCAGTAGCTGTGACAGTATTTCTTGGTGTAGATGGTGGTGTAGAACACCCGACCGCAGCCGCCGCAGATAAGTTTGCGGATAGCGCATCCTCCGGTGGTAAAACCCGTTTCCTCATACGATTCTTTCAAATAATCCTGATTGTTCTGCTCCCATTCTTCGTTTGTCACATACATGGAGAGGACCCTCCTTTCACTGGCGTTACAGAAAATCAATGTGGTCAATTTGACCACATTGTTTTCTGGTAACTGAGGAATCAACGTTTAGCCGTTCTCCCTGCATGGATTTCCTGCCCCCTTCCGGCGGCGTTTTCCGGCTCTCCCACTTGGGGGTCATCGCCGGGTATCCCATGCAGACGGTCATGCGGTTTTCAAGGTGCGGTGCCAGATTTGGCAATAAAAAATCGCCACACAACAACCTGAACCTGACCATCCCTTCCGGGATGGCCTTGGTTCGGGTTTGTTATGTAGCGATTGAAAGTTATAAAACTGCTCCGGCGTTCGTATTGGCCGAGCTGAATCATTTATGAATATGTTATATTAAATTGTTGGGATAGATTACCACAAAAATCGAGTTGTGTCAACAAAAAGTTTCGAGAATGCGTTGTTTTCAGCGATTTGCAAGAAAATGCAAGGGAAACTTTGGTAAAAAGAGAGAGGGCTGGACGGTGCCAGCCCTCTTGACATAGCTATAATTCTTAAAAAAGGCGTCGATACTGCAGGACGGGGAACGTACACCGTTGGTTCCTCGGTAAGCCTGCGCTGGGTGGGCAAAGACCGTCAACTGCCATGCCCATCCGCGCATTCTTCTGCCGCAGAACAGGTGCTTGCCGTATTTGCTCGCAGCCCCTTTTCCGCATCAGCCGGAACCAAGGCGTAACACACGAGACTTTGCAAGCAAAGTTGTGTGCCAACGAGCGTTCCGCCGCTCTTTGGAATCTTCCCGGCAAGGCACTGAGGAAATGAATGTCCAGATTGCCAATTGGTCAATATCAAAAGAAAAATACCGCTCACGCAGCGCAGCGATGATTTCGTCGGGTGAATCGGCGGCAAAATTGATCGGGTGTGTTGCGGGGCGGTAAATCTTTTCATGGAGAACAAACCCTCGCTGGTTCGCATTTTATTACGAACTCGGTGGGATTTGTGACAGAGAGTGTCACAGTTTATAAGGTGCGTCAATATGGTTTTGCAAATTTTATTGCAGGAATGCGGTGATAGCAGGGCTTATACGGAATAATAAAACCTCCATCTATAAACAGTAATTATCGGTATGCGCAGTTTAGTCCTGCTTTATCATATGGATACACTGTCAGAAGTGCTTTGCTTTCTGCGATTTACCGACGATGTTGCGAACGGTATTCCGCCGGGGTGATGCCATACAGGCGGCGGAAAGTCTTGAGGAAGCTGCTGTAATCCGGGAAGCCGCTCTCTGTACAGGCGTTCAGGACGGAAACGCCCTCTTCCAGCGCCTTGCGACAGTGCTGCATCCGCAGATAGGTCAGGTAGTTGTGGATACTCTCCATAGTGCACTCTTTGAACGCGCGGGAAAGGTGCTCCCGGCTGGCGTAAAGCTCCTGCGCCAGCTGCGCGGTGGTGAGGGTGTGATCCTGATAATTGGCCTGAAGATACGCAACAGCGCGTGCAACCAGTACACTGGTGCTGCTGGGTGCAGCAGTCTGTCCGCTGCCGGTGGCCTGCGTGATGAGCAGCATCATCTCGCTGGTCTGCGCCTCAAAAACGATGTCCCGGATGGAATCCGGCAGCTCCAGACTTTGCGCCATGCGGATGAAAAGCCCCTCAAAATCCCACTTGCGGCAGGCTTCGCTGTCCAGCACAGTGACCTGCTGCAGCCAGCCTGTGTTTTTCAGGTTCGCGTGTCGGCGGGCAGCCTGCCATAGGGCATCATCGATCTGAACGACCAGACGATCCGACTGCGCATCGTCAATACTGAAGCTGCCGGAGTGATAGACCTGAGAGGGGAAGTAGACCAGCTCCCCCACATGGACCAGATACACGCTGCCATCCACCGAGTAGCGCACCGTGCTGCCGCCAATGGGGAGCACCAGTTCGTGATACGGGTGGGAGTGCACCACAGACTGCCTGTTTTCCCGGTTCGTGTACCATGTGACCAGAAGCCGGGTATCGCGCAGCTCCATCCGCGCCTGTGCTTCCGTAAGGACATTATCGATATAATGTGAGACCCGTTCAATGCCCATAACCGCTCCTGTTCCTTGTTAAAAAAACAAGAATCATTCTTTTACGTCGTTTTTTGGCCTAGTATATCAGCATATATCACATTTTGCAATATTTAAATCACAAAATCTGCGGAAAAACAGCGGAATTTTTAGTATGATAAGGGTGCAAGAGGACGAGATTGACCAAATGCACAAGACTGTTTCAATATTTTTGTGCTAATTGACAAATATATTGGTTGCATTTCGTGATGGTTCCATCCCAGTCTGATCGATGATGAGGTGCACGATGAAAAAGATCATTTCCGTTACGCAAGAGTATCCCATGGTAGCGCTTGCATCTGATATTACCTATATGCAGAAGTCGTTCTGGTGCGGCTGCTCCGCTTACCCACTCAAGCTCAGCTTCATGCGGGCGCGGCATCGATACGCATTTGATCCGGAACATGAGAACTATCCCTGCATTGTGTTCGTCTGCGGCGGTGCGTGGGAAAAGGTGGATCGCAATGTCTGGATGCCCAATCTGGCGTACTATTGCCAGAAGGGCTATGCAGTGGCCAGCGTGGATTACAGTTGCCTGCCGGTAACAGTGCACCCGGAACAGGTCACCGAGATCAAAACGGCCATTCGCTTCCTGCGGGCGCATGCGGCCGATTTCCGTATCGACCCGGAACGGATCGCCGTCATGGGCGAAAGCGCCGGAGCCTATCTGGCAGCGCTGACCGGCCTGACCGGCGACGAGAAAGAATATCAGAATGAGTATTATCCGGAGCAGTCGGATGCTGTGCGTGCTGTGTGCACCTGGTATGCGCCGACGGATATCCATCGGATGAATACCGACATGGTGCATATGCAGATCGGGGATTTCCCGGTGCTTCCCTCGCTGGTAAAGCAGAGCACGCCGCCATTTCTGATGCTGCACGGTGCAGCTGACAGCACGGTTCCTTCTCAGCAGTCTGAAATGCTGTACGAAGCGCTCCAGGACGCAAAGGTGGAAAGCGATCTGATCCTGCTGGAGGGCGCGGAGCATGCGGACTATATGTTCCAGCAGCCGTCCGTCAAAGAGCTGGTCTGTGACTTTATGGATCGGCACTTGAAATAAGGGAGGAATCGGATGCAAAGCTCGAAAAACCATTTTGAGGCCGCAGTTTTGTTCGACCGGGCCACGATCCTGCGGATGTTCCGGACAGAATATTATGCTTTTGAGCGTTTGCAACTGCTCACGCGCCTGCTGATCGCGGCCATTCTGCTGTTTATGGCATTGTTCGGCGGGATGCCGCAGATCGCCGCGATCCCATGCCTTGCGGTCGGTGCGTGGCTGATCGTCAGTTTGGATTTTCCGAGCAAAGTCCGTGCGGAGAGAGTATTGCAGCAGCAGGGAGAGCAGCCGTCCAAGGTGCGGTATCGCTTCAACGATACCGGAATCTATGTGGAAAACGGTGCCCACCTGAAATACGAACAGGTCGGGCGGCTGATTGAAGATGACGAATATTTTTATATCTTTCAGGACCGGCAGTTTGCCGTCATGGTACCCAGAACGGCGCTGCTGCCGGACAGCCCGGAGCGCTTCCGCAAATACATCGCCCGGCAATGCGGGATGGAGTGGAAACGCGGCGGTTCTCTTCTGATGGTGGATCGGAAGGATTTTGCCCAGATGTTACAGGACAAGATTTCCCGCTGGTTCGGACGTTAAATGGATAGAATTGCGCTGACAGGCGCTGTCAGATATAAAGAAGAAAAAGGAGAATACCGATATGTTTTTAACCTGTCACTATTTCAGCAAGGTGCTGATGCACAACACCGAGATCAATGTTGTGATCCCTACCCCGGAGGGTAACGAACAGATCACCGAGGCAGGCCCTGCACAGCGGTACGATTACGAGAACGGCCTGCCGGTGGTTTATCTGCTGCATGGCGCTTACGGCGACAACAGCAGCTGGGTCCGTTTCAGCAATATTGAGCGGTATGCACAGGCCCACAACATTGTGGCGGTCATGGCATCGGTGGAAAACAGCCTGTATCAGGATATGGTCCATGGCAACAAGTATTTCACCTTTATCAGTGAGGAGCTGCCCAGCTTTATCACAACGCTGTTCCCTGTGAGCAAGAAGCGGGAAGATACCTATATCTGCGGTTTCTCCATGGGCGGTTACGGTGCATGGTTTGTCGGTCTGTCCTGCCCCGAGAAGTATGGCAAGATCGCAGGTATGTCTGCTGCCATGGATGTCGCCGGACTGTCGGACGAAGTGCAGAAGGGCAACATCGAAGCACCGTTCCCTTTCCACGACATCTTTGAGGATCCGGCTCATCTGGCTGGCAGCGACAAGGATATCTTTGAGCTGTATCGCCGCGATGTAGAAAAGGGCTGTGTGCCAGAACTGTATCAGGCCTGCGGCACGAAGGATTTTCTGTATCAGATGAACGAAGACGCCAACCGGCGTTTGACAGAGATGGGCGCAAAGATCACCTATTCGGTCACACCGGATGCCATGCACAACTGGGACTACTGGGACAGCGAGCTGCCCAAGATTCTGGACTGGATGATGCAGAAATAATCATTTTTGGAATGTTGCGCCGGAAGCGTACCGGCGAGCAGATAGAGAATACAGAAGAAGAAAAATATTTTTCAGGAGGAAACCAAGTATGAAAAAGATCAATCGTCGTGAGTTTATCCGTATGTCTGCTGTTCTGGCGGCAGCTGGCGCTCTGACTGCCTGTGGCGGCAGCAAATCCGGTTCCACCGCTGGTTCCGGTGCTGGTGCTTCTGCAGAGGGCGTGAAGGGCCTGACCCTGAAGCTGAGCCACAATGCCAACGAGAAGCACCTGATCCACAAGGCTATGACTCAGTTTGCCAACGAGGTCAACGAAAAGACCAACGGTGACATCAAGATCGAGGTCTACCCCAACGCAACGCTGGGTGGCGAGAAGGATAACCTGGAGCAGATGGGTATCGGCGCTCTGGATATGGCTAAGGTGTCTGCTGCTTCTCTGGAAACCTTTGCTCCCGTCTACGAGGCATTCTCTGTTCCCTATATCTTCAACAACCGCGATCACTTCTACGGCTTCATGGACAGCGATCAGGCCAAGGAAGTTTTCCACTCCACCGAAGCGCAGGGCTTCATCGCTCTGACCTGGCTGGATTCCGGCACGCGTTCCTTCTACACCGTCAAGACCCCGGTCATGACCCCGGCTGATCTGAAGGGCCTGAAGATCCGTACCATGGATTCTCCCATGGCGATCGAAATGATGAACTGCTTCGGCGGCTCCGCAACGGCTATGCCGATCAGCGATGTCTACACTGCAATGCAGTCCGGCGTTATTGATGGTGCAGAGAACAATGAAACTGCTCTGACCGTTGGCGGCCACGGCGAGGTGGCAAAGTGCTACAGCTACGATGAGCACACCCGCATCCCCGATATCGTCCTGATCAGCACCAAGGTCTGGAACAAGTTCTCTGCAGAGCAGCAGGAAATCGTGCAGGCTGCTGCCGACGCTGCAAAGGAGACCTACAAGGCTGACTGGCAGGCTGCGATCGAGCAGGCTGTGAAGGATGCCGAAACCAATCTGGGTGTCACCTTCTATCACCCCGATTCTCTGGCTCCGTTCCAGGAGGCCGTCCAGCCCATCTACGACCGTCTGGCCAAAGAAGAGCCGGAAGTCTGGGCACTGTGCGAGAAGATCCAGGCATTCCAGGCCTGATTGCCTTGTCCTGCATCTGCGGACCCCGTATCATTGCATCCTTTTCCGCATAACTGCTGCCATTGCATCCGGGCAGCAGTTATGCCATGGGAGAAGGATTCAAAAAGGAGGAAAAAACCTTGAAAAAACTGGAAAAAGGGCTCGATTTTGCTATGAGCACGATCATGTCCATCGTTATGCTGGTGTTGCTGATCTTTGGCACCTGGCAGATTTTCACCCGCTGGATCCTGAACGACCCTTCGACATTTACCGAAGAAATGCTGCGCTACCTGCTGATTTGGGCTGGTATGATCGGTGCAGCCTACTGCTTCTTCCACGATAAGCACGTCAAGCTGACGCTGCTCACTTCCAAGCTGCATGGCCCCGCACTGACTGCGGTGACGATTTTTGATGAGATCATCGTCGTTCTGTTCGTGCTGTACGTCTACGTCTACGGCGGCGGCCAGATGGTGATGCGCACCATGGCCAACGGTCAGCTGACGGCAGTTCTACGCCTGCCCATGAGCCTGATCTATGGCTGCCTGCCGGTGTCCGGCGTGTTCGTCATTCTGTCCAAGATCCTCCGCTACCTGTCGCTGTATGCGGAGTCCAAAACTGTGAAAGGGGGCAAGTAAGTCATGGGTGTCGTACAGGCAACATTGATGCTGTTCCTTATCTTCTTCGGTCTGATGTTCATGGGTGTGCCGATCTCCGTCAGTATCGGCTTTGCATCCATCTCCATCCTTTTTACCGGCTTTGATCTGGATGCCCTGGCCTACATCGTGGCCCAGCGGTGTTTCTCCGGCATCGACTCGTTTGGTCTGCTTGCTCTGCCGTTCTTCATGCTGGCAGGCAGCATCATGAACAAGGGCGGCATTGCTCGCCGACTGGTCCGTCTGGCCCGCTGCTTTGTGGGTAAGATCCCCGGCTATCTGGCTGCTACCAATGTTCTGACCAATATGTTCTTCGGCGCTATTTCCGGTTCTTCTGTTGCTGCTGCTTCCGCAGTCGGCAAAATCATGGGTCCTCTGGAAAAGCAGGAAAATTATGAGGACGCTTACGCTGCGGCGATCAACATCTGCTCTGCTCCCACGGGCGTTATCATTCCCCCGTCTGGTCCGTTGATCCTGTTCTCCCTGACGGCCGGCGGCGTTTCGGTCAGCGCACTGTTTATGGCAGGCTATATCCCCGGCATCCTGCTCGGCCTGTGCGTCATGGCAGTTGCAATCATTATTGCAAAGAAAAAGGGTTACACCGGCTCTACCGTGAAAGAGACCGACTCCACCCTGAAGATTTTCCTGGATGCGATCCCCTGCATTCTGATGATGGTCATTGTTATGGGCGGCATCCTGCTGGGTTGGTTTACCGCTACCGAGGCCGGTATCGTGGCCTGCCTGTACTGCATTGTATTGGGCTTCCTGTACCGCGAACTGACCGTCAAACAGCTGTGGAACCTGATGAGTGAGTGCATGATGGATACCGCTGTGATCCTGTTCCTGATCGCTGCATCCAATATCATGAGCTATGCAATGAGCTTTACCGGCATCCCTGCCGCACTGAGCGCAATGCTTATGAGCATTACGGACAACAAGTATATCCTGCTGCTGATCATGAACGTGTTCCTGCTGGTTCTGGGCATGTTCCTGGATCTGACCCCTGCTGTTCTGATCTTTACTCCGATCTTCCTGCCCATCGCCACCAGCTTTGGCATGAATCCGGTTCATTTCGGTGTGATGCTGATCCTGAACCTGGCAATCGGTTCGGTCACGCCGCCCGTTGGTTCGGTGCTGTTCGTTGGCTGTAATGTTGCCAATGTTACGATGGAGGAAGTTACAAAGTACATTGTGCCCACCTTCGTTGCGATGGTGTTTGCTTTGATGTTGGTCACGTACATTCCGGCACTGACCCTATTCATCCCGCAGCTTGCAGGTTTGATCTGATCCTCATCAAAATTCTATAATTGCGTTCATGCCCCCTGAACTTCTTGAATATGGCCATGCTATATTGGGAGAACAGGGGGCATTTTTTATCAAAAATCAACCGAAAGGAATAAAAATCATGGAGATCTGCTCCCGTTTTACCGGCATGGAGCGCAAAGACGGCGCTTTCCTGCTGCATACTGATAACGCAGATATCAAGGTCTGCTTTGTGACCGATGAGATCGTCCGCGTCCGCGCAAGCTTTGACCACGAGCTGGCAGAGGAGTCCTATGTTCTGATGACCACCGCATGGGAGGATCGGATGGACGAACTGTTCAAAGGTGAGCGCACCCGTGTGGAGCCTTTTGCCGCCGAGGTCATCGAGGACAACAGCACCCTCACCTTTGCCACCGGCAAGGTGACGCTGGTGGTGGACAAAGACCCCATCAACTTCAAGTTGCTGGCTGCCGATGGCTCCGAGCTGTACAGCACCCTGCCCGGCAACCCCTTCGTCAAGGATTCCAACAACCGTGTGGTGGCTTACAGCCGGATGAAGGAGGACGACTGCTTCTACGGCTTTGGCGAAAAGACCGGCCTGCTGGATAAGAACAAGACCTTCCAGCGGGAGCGCGCCACCGACGCCATGGGCTACGATGCCGAGAAGATGGATACCCTCTACAAGCACATCCCCTTCTACATCCGTCTGGACCGCGACACCCACAAGGCTGTGGGCGTGTTCTACCACAACTTCTACGAGTCCGTGTTCAACATGGGCTGCGAAAAGAGCAACTACTGGCCCCGCTACACCTATTTTCAGGCAGACGGCGGCGATCTGGACTGCTTCCTGATCGGCGGCGACACCATTGCCCGCATCGTGGACAACTACACCCTGCTGACCGGCCGTCCGGCTCTGCTGCCCAAGCGTGCGCTGGGCTATCAGGGCTCCAGTATGTACTACCCCGAGCTGGAGAAGGACAGCGATGACGCTGTGCTGGGCTTTATCGACACCATCAAGGAAGAGGGCTTCCCCATCGACGGCTTCCACCTGTCCAGCGGCTATACCAGCCAGAACAACAAGCGCTGCGTCTTTACATGGAACACCGAACGCTTCAAGGACCCCAGCGCCTACTTCCACGCCATGAACGAAAAGCACGCCCAGAACGTGCCCAACGTCAAGCCGGGTGTCCTGCTGTGCAACCCCCGTTTCGACGAGTTCAACGCAGATGATGTATTCGTGAAGGACAGCAAGAACCCTGAGACCTACGGTGTCGGCAAATGGTGGGGCGGCGACGGCGCATTCTGGGACTTCACCAAGCCCGAAGGTCGTGCAGCATGGAAAAAGTACCTCACCGAGTCCATCATTGCCGTGGGCACCGACTCCGTCTGGAATGACAACTGCGAGTACGACAGCCTGATGGACAAGGACTGCACCTGCGATTTTGACGGCAAGGGCGGCACCATCGGCCAGCTGAAGCCCCTTATGAGCACCCTGATGTGCAAGGTGGGTGCCGATGCCGTGGTGGAGCACAACGCTAAGGCACGCCCCTACATGGTCTGCCGCAGCGGCAGCGCCGGTATCCAGCGCTATGCCCAGACCTGGTGCGGCGACAACTACACCAGCTGGAAGAGCCTGAAGTACAATATCCCCATCATCACCGGCATGGGTCTGTCCGGCCAGCCCAACGAGGGCGCGGACATCGGCGGCTTTGCCGGCCCCGCACCCACCGAGGAGCTGTTCGTGCGCTGGGTGCAGAACGGCATCTTCCAGGCCCGATTCTCCATCCACTCCGCCTCCAACGATAACACCGTCACCGAGCCGTGGATGTTCCGGGAGTCTGCGGATACCATCCGGGATGCCATCCTGCTGCGTTACCGCTTTACCCCCTATCTTTACAGCGCCGAGTACGAGGCCAGCCAGACCGGTGCGCCCATCATGCGTGCTCTGGTCTACGACTTCCAGAACGACCCCAAGGCATGGGAGGAGAGCTTCGAGTTCCTGTTCGGCCGGGATGTTCTGGTGGCCAACGTTCTGGAAGAGGGTGCCAAGACCCGCACCGTCTACCTGCCCGCAGGCTGCAAGTGGTACGACTGGAACGATAAGTTCCGCTGCTACGAGGGCGGCCAGACTATCGAGGTGCCGGTCACCATGGTTACCATCCCCATGTTCGTCCGTGAGGGCGCAGTGATCGCCATGGCAGACAACCAGCTGATGACTATGGAGGGCGACCACACCACCGCCCTGCACCTCATCGTGGCACCCAAGGGCACCACCACCACGACCCTGTACGATGACGACGGCATCACCAACGATTTCAAGAGCGGCGTGTACCGCAAGACCACCATCACCACCACCGCAGGCGAGCGGGTGACCATGAACTTTGCCTCCGAGGGCAGCTACAAGGACACCGTGGAGACCATCAAGGTGGAGATGATCGCCAAGGAAAAGAGCCCCTTCTGGGTCACGCTGGACGGCCGCAAGATCGAGCACTTCCTCAACCGCCGCAAGTTCGACGCCGCTGCCGAGGGCTGGTATTACAGCCAGAGCAAAAAGGCTGTGGAGGTCAAGTACGCCAACCCTGCCAAGGACTATGAGCTGACCGTTTCGTTTGAACAGTTCGACCTGATCGGTATGTAACACTGTACGGAGGAACCTCTTATGCTGCTGCGTAGTTTTGAATCCTTTGAAAAGACCGGAAACGGCTACCTCATCCACGGCGATGCCGCCGATGTGAAGCTGGTTTTCATGACAGACGATATCATCCGCATCCGGGTGCACTTCGACAAGGGCACTCCCATGGAGGAGGAGTCCTACACGCTGGTGACCACTGCATGGGAGGACCGGATGGATGCCCTGCTCAAGGACGAGCGCACCCGCATCACCGCGCTGGACGTCCCCTGCGCTGAGGACGATAAGACCCTGACCTTTGAGACCGCACACCTGACTTTGAAGCTGTTCAAAAAGCCCTTCCACTTTGAGCTGTTCGATAAGTCCGGCAAGCTGATCTATCAGGATCTGCGGGAGCGCGCCTTTGAGAAGGACCAGATCGGCCGTCTGAGCCACTTCTCCAAGGTGGATCGGGAATTTGACCACTTCTACGGCTTTGGCGAAAAGACCGGCCATCTGGACAAAAAGGGACGCCGCCTGCGGATGTCCCCCAAGGATGCCATCGGCCACGACCCCGAGACCGGCGACCCGATGTATAAGCACATCCCCTTCTATATCCGGGTAAATGAGCACGACCTGCGCCCTGTCGGCCTGTTCTACCACAACTCCTACGACTGCGTGTTCGACCTTGGCGAGGAGCTGTCCGGCTACTGGGAGCGCTACTGCTACTACCAGACCGACGGCGGCGACATCGACCTGTTCCTGCTGGCCGGTGAGACCCTGCCGGAGATCCTGAACGAGTACACCCTGCTGACCGGCCGCAGCGCCCTGCCCACCAAGCAGTCTCTGGGCTACTGCGCCTCCACCATGTACTACGCCGAGCTGGAAAAGAATTGCGACGAGGAGATCTACAAGGTCATCGACAAGCACGAAAAAGAGGGCATCCTCATCGACAACTTCTGGCTGGCATCCGGCTATTCCAGCGGCGAAAAAGACAACCTGCGCTATGTGTTCAACTGGAACTACAAGCGCTTCCCGGAGCCGGAGAAGTTCTTTGAGAACATGAACGCCCGGGGCATCAACGTCATCCCCAACCTGAAGCCCGGCATCCTGAAGCACCACCCCTACATCGATCTGTTTGAAAAGAACGATGTCTTTATCAAGACCCCGGACGGCAAGGCACCGTACTACGGCCGCTGGTGGGGCGGCGAGGGACGCTTCTTCGACTTCACCGGTCCCAATGGCCGCAACACCTGGAAGCAGCTGCTGGAAGAGAACATCCTGAAAAAGGGCACCAAGACCGTCTGGAACGACAACTGCGAGATGGACGGCGTGGAGGACCGCGACGCCCAGTGCGACTTTGAGGGCAAAAAGGGCACCATGGCAGAGCTGAAGATCCTGCACTCCAACCTGATGGCATACACCGCCAAGCAGGCGCTGGCAGATGTGTACCCCGGCGAGCGCCCCTACATCATCAACCGCGCAGGCTACGCCGGTATCCAGCGCTACGCACAGGTGTGGGGCGGCGATAACCTGACCGACTGGCGCACCGTCAAGTTCAACATTGCTACCATTCTGGGCATGGGCTTGTCCGGCTGCTCCAACATGGGCTGCGATATCGGCGGCTTTGCCGGCCCCGCACCCGAGGCAGAGCTGCTGCTCCGCTGGCTGCAGAACGGCATCTTCCAGCCGCGCTTCTGCCTGAACTCCGCCAACAACGACAACACCGTCACCCAGCCGTGGATGTACGAGGAGAACCTGCCCTACATCCGTGCAGCCTACCAGCTGCGCTACCGTCTGATGCCCACCCTGTACTCCCTGATGTACGAGAGCAACCAGAACGGTATGCCGGCATGGCGTCCGCTGTTCCTTGAGTTCCCGGAGGACCCCAAGTGCTACACCGATAAGAACCTGACCTTTATGTTCGGCAAGAGCATTCTGGTGGCGAACGTGGTGGAAAAGGGCGCGACTACCCGCACTATCTACCTGCCCGCAGGCTGCACCTGGTACGACATGAACGATGATCTGCGTGCCTACGAGGGCGGCCAGACCATCGAGGTCCCGGTGACGCTGGCAAGCATCCCCATGTTCCTGCGCGGCTCTGCCGTTGTGGTGACCACCGAGGACGTCAAGCACATCCTCAAGGACACCATGCGCCAGATCGACCTGCTGGTCGCTGCCGAGACCGACACCAGCTTTGTGCTGTACGATGACGACGGCCACACCGAGGACTACAAAAACGGCGTTTACGCCAAGACCACCATCACCGTCAAGGCCGGTGACCGCACCGATATCCGCTTTGCCACCGAGGGCAGCTACGCTTCCCCTGTGGAGCGCATGACCCTGAAGCTGGTCAGCAAGAAAAAGGGTGCGCTCTGGGCCAGCGTGGATGGGCAGCAGCTTCCCCAGTACATCGTCCGCGATGGCTGGGAGGCCGCAGAGTCCGGCTGGTACTACAACCTGCCTGACCGCACCATCTGGGTCAAGTTCGCAAAGCCTGCCAAGAAGGACTTCACAGTGACTGTCTCTACCGAAAAGTTCGACCTGATCGGTATGGCAGAGGACTAAAAAGCCATCTCCAATCTTCTATAATTCTTCTTCAGAAACACAAAGGCCCGTGGGGAGTTCCCCACGTGCCTTCGTGTTTTTTATAAGTTTCAGGCTTCGGTCTGCGTCTCCCGCCGGAGGATGCGGCAGACCATGAACAGGCAGTAGAACATCGCCAAGCCCCAAGCAAAGGGGTTGGAAAGGCAGATGCCCAGATAGCCAAGGCCGGTCTTTACCGCCAGTACGCCGCCAAGGCTGCGGCCGATGAGCTCGCCCACGCCGGAAACGATGGCCAGCACGCTGTAACCAAGCCCCTGCAGGGTGTTGCGGAAGATCATCAGCAGGCCGTGGAAACAGAACAGCATACTCATGACGCTGAGGTACTGGATCGCGCCCGCCGTGACAGCGGGGTCGGCATCGCCCAGCACCAGCCCCACCGCGTAGGGCTTGATGAAAAAGATTACGCCCCATGCCGCAGCGCAGTAGAGCAGCTGCACCATGCAGCCGTCCTTGATGCCCTGCCGGATACGGTCGGTGCGGCGGGCACCGTGGTTCTGCCCTACATAGGTAGCCATGGCCATGCCCACGCTCTCCATGGGCAGGGTGAACATCTGACGGATCTTTTCGCCTGCGGTCTGGGCAGCTACGGCGGTGCTGCCCAGCAGGTTGATGGCGTCCTGCATGATGACTGCGCCGATGGCAGAGACGGAATACTCAAACCCCATGGGCAGGCCGATGTAGGCCAGCCGCTTGCAGTGCCCTGCCGAAAGCAGGGTGCGCGGCTGCCGGAAGGCAAGCCCCTCCAGCTTTGCCGTGCGGGCAAAGAACCAGTAAGCACACAGCCCGCCGCTGAGCAGCTGGCTGAGCACGGTGGCAATGGCGGCACCGTCCACCCCCATGCCCAGCGGCACGATGAAGAGGTAGTCCAGCAGGATGTTCACCACGCTGGCGACCAGCAGGAAATAAAACGGGTGTTGGGAATCCCCCAGCGCCCGCACCACGCTGGAAGCGTAGTTGTACAGCACCGTAGCCGGGATGCCCAGAAAAATGAGCCGGATGTAGAGCACGGCATCGGCGTACAGCTCCTCCGGCGTATGGATGAGCCGGAGCAGCGGCCCTGCCATCAGGGTGGTAAGCACGGTGAACACCACGCTCAGCACCAGACAGAGCAGTGTGCCGTTCAGCAGGTATTTTTGCAGTCCGTCCTTATCCTTTGCGCCAAAGGTCTCTGCCGCCGGGATGCCAAAGCCCACGCAGGCACCCTGCACAAAGCCCAGAATGAGAAAGTTGAGGGAGTAGGTGGTGCCCACCGCGCCCAGCGCATCGGTGCCCAGACACCGCCCTACGATGACGGTATCAGCAAAGCTGTACAGCTGCTGGAACAAGGTGCCCAGCACCAGCGGCAAGGCGAACCGCAAGATCTGGAACAGCGGCTTGCCCACCGTAAGGTCGGTGGTGCCGGATTTCTTCTTTTCGATCGTAGCCATAGCGGAAAAACTCCTTATCTATTTTGTTTTCCTTTTTTCTTATTGTATCACAATCTCGGACGGTAGCTGAACCGTTTCTGTGATAGAAAAACTGCTTTTTGTGATAGGAATAAAATGCGGGCGGTGTTATCAGGGCCTAAAGCAGGGACAACTAAGTGTTGAAACATGTATAATACGATTGAACGAAAATTTCAGCCTTCCCGGTTTCGACTACTTGAACGTTTACGCATTTGTAGTATAATAAAGATAGAGGATAGCGGCGTTGACCAGCTATCGGTGGCGATGAAGCAGTGGACTGGTTCGGTATCAGCCGATTGTGGAGCCAGACCGTGGGTTGAGCGTGAACCACAAGCCGAATAGATTCGATGAATCGAAAGAAAACGCTTAATAGGAGCCTTGCCTTTCGGCAGGGCTTCTATTTTTTTGAGGGAAGGTGAAAATGTGCATGACGAAAAGCAGGACATTCTGTACCGGGCTGCGGCTGTCTGGAAAGAGCTGACCGGATATCACTACCGGCTTACATACGGCTACAAGGGTGAACTGCACCAGATCAATCTGACCTTTTCACCAGAGGACTTTCCGCATCTGGCGGGTTTCCACTACCTGAAAGACCTTGCACTGCCCCGGTACAGCCCGCGCAAAATGGTGGATATGATTCTGTCGGGCAAAATCACCCATGAAACCGTGCGGAAGGGTGCGCAGTATCGGGAACTGGTCGAGCCGCGTCTGATGGCACTGGTGCGGCTGAAGGAAATTCTGGAACAGGACTTCGACCTGTTCTCCTATGTGCCGCGTTTTTATCCTTTCGTCACCAAGATCAAGGCAGACTATCTGATTTCCAGCCAAGGTGAACCGACTGCGTTTGTGTTTATCATCAAGGAATCCCCTTCCGGCGATGCTGTGTGCGACTTTTTGTGCTGCTCCGCTTTTGAAAAAGGTGACCGTGACTACCGCACGAACCAGCGTTCCCGTACCCTGCTCAAGAAGGAACGGGTGCAGGTCGAAACCTCTGACACGGTGGTGCTGTACGACCGTCTGCCAAAGAATCCCGAATAACGAACGATGCCCACCAGCTTATGAAAACCATAGGCAGGTGGGCATCGTGTTCTTTATGGGGTGTAGTTAATCCTCCAGCCTGCTGTGGTCGCAGCCGAGGGAAAGATACTGCTCCATCCCCCCTCTCAGCACGAGCTGAGTGTACTCCAAGGGCTTATTGTACAGCAGCCAGTCCAGCTCTGCTCGCTGTGCCGGGGTGCTGCCGTACTTGTCCTCCATGGCGATGCAGTCGATGGCAAGAGTGGTGCCATCCTCGAACCGGGCTTCCACCCGGTTGGTATCCATATTGTAGCGGCAGGAAAGCAGTTTGTTCATGGTGAACCTCATTTCTATATCAAACGGTGTCTGTTCGGATGTCCTAAACCCTGCCATAAAACCAGTGGTTGATTTGTCCATTGGGCTTTGTTTTGCCCGTCTGCACATTTTTGCACACTTTTTGCACACCTGAATAGCTAGATAACGGTTGCAAAGCATTACACTGTATGCAAATAATGCAGTGTATGCAAAGGTGTGTTTTGCGATGATACGATAAAAATAGCGTTTCTTCGAACTTTTGAAATTTGACGAATGATGCACCTTGGATTCTTTTAATCAGATGGCCAGGGATTCGAGTTCCCTCAGACAATCAGGCCCCGGGTGGTGGCTTTGAACGACAACACGGTTTGCGGAGCAAAGTGATTGACCATCTGACAGAGATTTTCAAGCATTGAAAATCATGGTGATAAAGTGGATTTTTGTTACAAATCAATAAAAATGTTGAGGAAAAAATCCTTCTGTGGTAAAATAATTAAAAAGATGCTGCGAAATTGCGGAGGGAGGAGCTGAGCAACATACACCAGCTCCATAAACGCCTTACAGGTGCAGCCAACAGTTCCATAGAAATCATCATTGCTTGGAGTGAGCTTTTGCAGATGCGTAAGAGACTGTTTGTTAGAAACTGGATCCGAAGACTTTTAAGGTATCTTTGTATTCCGGTTGGGTTCTTCCTGGTCGTGGTTCCTCTGTATAGCCTGATGATCCGCCAGACGATCCAAGCGCAGTCCTCCAGCGCGATGGAAAAGCTGGCGATCGGCACCACCCAGTTGGAGCGATGCCTGAGCAACATCCGCAGTACAACGAACAAATTGTTCAGCGAAACGGAGTATACTCTGCTTGCCAGCAGTTATGATAACAGTATTCTGGGAGATTATCAGACACTGACGAGAGCCAGCAAATCGTTACAGGATAAGACCTACGATTCCTCTGTGATCACATACAGCTATATTACATTTGAGCGGAATGGCATCATATTGGATGACCGGAGCACGTATGAAAGCCATAGCAATTTTTACCCGGGAGCACTTGAGTATGAGGATGTGTCTCAGGAGGAATGGGATGCACAGAATCAGATCGACGTAATGACGATAAAGCCCGCTCATGTTGTCAAACTGATGCATTCCAGCTATGGCAATTCGTATGTCACAGTATATCAGCCCTATGTGAACACGGCGGGCCGTCTCTGCGGCGCAATGACGGTACTGATCAAGGAAAAAGATGTCGTTTCGATGTTTCTTTCGCAGCAGCAATGGCGCGAGGAAGGCCTTTTTTGCCTGATTTCCGATGACGGAACGATCCTGGCGGGAAATAACTATGACGGATCGACACTTTCCCTGACGAGTGATGATACGGGTTGGGAGACCTATCAGGGAAAGCGCTATCTGATGGCAACGCGATATGTGGCATCTCTGAATGCAACGGCGGTCATTGGAATGCCGCCGTCGCTCTATGAAGCCGGTCTGTTGGCAGTACAGCGTGCAATCTGGCTGTATCTGATCGTGGGCGTTCTGGGCTGTGTATTGATCAGCGTCTGCATGACACTGGAGGATATGAACAGCCTGCGTCCGATGCTGGATACGCTGGACGAATCGGATCTGGCATCACGGAAAGTGCTGAATGAGATCTTTCTCCGAAATGTGAACAGTCAGCATAAACTGGCACAGGAACTGGAGCATTCACGCAGCGAGCTGGAACATGGCAAAATGGAAATTTTGCTGCGCACAGGGTCTGTGAGTCAGGAAACCCTTCAGCAGCTGACGGATGCGGTGCAGCTGAAAGCCTATAACTTCCTGCTGCTGATCCCATCTCTTCAGGAAAACGCCGAGTGCTCACTGAAAGAAGAGCTGCGTACTGTGGTGGTGTCAGAGCAGATCCGTCAGATTTATGGGCAGAGATTTTATGTACAGGCAACGGCAGATGACCTGATCCTGGTGATCCTGACGCAGGAAACGGATGAAGCAGAGGAACTGCGGGAAATGTGTTTCCGTACAGAGCAGCTGTATGATGCGCTGCATCTGACAACTCCCCTGATATTGAGCGATCCTTTTGAGAAAATGGAGCAACTGTCAGATATTTATTGGAAGGCCCGCAATGTGGCGGCCTATGCGGATCCGACACAGAAGATCTGCTATTTGGGGAACAGCAGTGCGCAGCGCGGTACCACGGTCAATGCAACCAATGCAGCGCGGCTTCGGGAGTATCTGCTTTCCGGATGCACGGAAGAAGCGGTTTCGCTTCTGAGTGAGTTGTTCTCGGTGGATAATCTGGACCCGGAAAACTTTAAGCAGGATTTTTACACGGCAGGCGGCATTCTGCTGAACACGGCGGAAAGGGTATGCTGTCCGGATATCGCCTATCTGTGCAGTTATGACTCTAAACTGACTGCCCGCCAGATGCTGAGCCGGTTGCAGGACTGCTGTGTGGAGATCTGCAATCATGTGCAATTCTTGAAGCATAGCCACAATGATGCGCTTCAAAAGAATATTCTGGACTGGCTGGCACAGAATTTCCAGAATCCGGAGATCAATGCGGCGATGACGGCGGAGCAGTTCAAGATCTCTAAAAAGTATCTTTCGCAATTTCTGAAGGAGCAAACCGGAAAGAGCTATACAGAGTATGTGGAAGAATTGCGTCTGGATCATGCGATGCAGCTGCTGAGAACGACAGATCTGAATATTACGGATATTGCAGAACAGTGCGGCTTCTCCACGGCGAATACATTCTATAAGGCATTCCGGCGGAAGTATCAGCTCTCGCCTTCTGCAGTTCGCAAAGGAGATAACTGATTTCAGCGCAGAAAAAACGAACGATGTCAGCCCATTCGGACAGACATCGTTCGTTTCTTTTTACAGGTGGATTCAGGAATGGATGCTTATGGTCACAGTGCAGGGAGCATCCAATGCAAAGGTCAGCTCAAGCAGCCCATCGTGGCGTGTGGTCACGGTGCAGGGAACAGAGGCTGTAACAGCTTTGAAGCCCGGCTGCAGAACAGCCAGAACCGTGCTGCGGCCCGCTGCGGTAAAATCCAGTGTGGCATTTAAGGCGCTGTTGTCCGGTGCCCAATCCGTATGCCGGACAAAGGCATCAAAACCGGTCGTGAGGGTGCCGGGGCGGTAGTAAGCGGAAAACCACTGTACAATGGGAGAAGAAAGCCCGCTGAACTGATGCCAGCCGGCACCACGGCGGCTCTCGATCATAAAGTGTTCAAAACAACAGTAGCTTTCGGCACACTCGTTCTGCCACAGGGTAAGAGCGGTGTCAGCAATGCGGTAAGCAAAATCGGCAAGGCCCGCATCCAGTGCAGATTTGAAGAACATCCACTGATAAGGCATCCATACAGCGCCGTTCCAGTAGCCGTCACGCCGATAGTACGGCGCACTCTGATCCACGGTGGAAAGGCCGCAGGCACACCACAGGTGTTCCGGGCTCTGCAGCTTCTGCCACAGAAGCTCCTTCTGCGGTTCTGTACAGGTACCTGCAAACAGCGGCGAAGCGCCATCCAGGCCCATGTCGTAGTTCAGACCCTGCTCGGTGCGCAGAATATCTGCAGCATCACCAGAAGGATCGTGCAGGAGGTACCCGAAGTAACCGCTTTCCTCGTCCCATGCAGTCTGCAGGGAGCGCCCTAAGCGAAGCGCATCGGCATCAAATGCATCTGCGTCGGCTGTCTCGCCCAGCAGGCGGGCGGTGTACGCCAGGATCTTGGCACAGCGTATCGCATGGGCAGTTGTGACCACGGGTGCGCAGCTGGCCTGCAAACGGCGGCGATGGACCTCCTGCTGTGGGGGATAATCGTCCCATCCACCGGAATTATAGAAATAATCCCAGGGACGCAGCAGGCCGCTGTGCAGGTTGGCGGTAGTGGAGCCGCCTTCCTGCCCGGTGAAGAAGCGGTAGTACAGCTTTAGGCGTGGATAGCAGTAGGCGGCAAGTTCTCTGCTGCTGGTGCGATTCAACAGCTCGGCGTACAGATAAAACTGCGTTGGCACCATGGAGCCATGGTGTAAGAAAGCAGCATCCACAGAATCCGGGGGCATCAGGTAGGTGTTCAGGCAGTCAAAGGCATTGCGCAGGCTGGTCTGAGCCAGACCCATTCCAATGAATCCGGAATCCCATGTGTAGACACAGTCCCACCAGCGTCCGGGAGTGTAGTGGCGGATATACTGTCCCCGCGTGTACACCGGATACACAACGTTGGTGCAGAGAACTGCATTCATCAACTGTTGGCCCAAGGCAAGCGATTCGGCAGCCGGTAAAGCGGGCGGTGCTGCAAGGGAGGCAGAAGCCTGCTGCCATACATGCTCCCAATCGCTGCGCTGCGTCAGCAGCTCATGGCAGCGCAGCGCGGCGGCAGAAGCATCCGGCGCAGCACAGACCGCTCCATAGATCACTTTTGTCTGTCCTGCCTCCAAGGGGATCGGCCCCATAAAGAGATTGACGTAATGCCCTTTTCCGTTGCCGCGCAGCGTGGCGTTTACATGGTCGTGTACGGTGTCACGCAGAAAGATATCCAGTTCATCATTTTCGATCGTGCGAATATGGGTGGTGATATCATCCCACAGGATCCCGTAGCACTCCTGAATGTGGGGATACTGCAGGGTCAGATAGTTCTCATCTGCGGCGGGTTCAGCCTGAGGCCGGGAGCCATCTCCGCGCAGGGTGACGGTAAAGTTACCTGCGTCCGCCTGCTCGCACAGAGCGAGACAATCCAGCTTCGCCCCTCCAACACCGGCAGCAGTCAGGGTCAGAGTGAATTTCCCGGCGGGAATGGAATCATTCAGCGGCAGGATGGCAATGGAAGGCTTCTGACAGGGCGGAAGCTGTAACGTATCCTGACCATTGACATCGTACTCGGAACTTTCATCTGCCGGATTCCAATACCGTACACAGAGACAGGGGGCACGCAGGGGCGCGGTAAGGGAAAGCGTAAAGGTAACGGTGTCCCCTTTTCCGCTGGGCATGACCTGCCCAAAAGGTCCTTTGCCTTCGGAACAGCCGAACCCCATGCCAATGCCGTATCCCTGACCAAAGCCGGGAACGGCTTCTTCGCCCCGGCGCAGACCATCCCAGGTCAGACATTCGTTGGGACGGTGGACGGAAAAATCCAGGGTGTCATAATCCTTTGCCCAGACAAAGGCGGCGTTTTCCGGCAGGGACACCTCACAGCCCGGCAGGGAGAAACCGCGGTAGGACGGAACGGGATCCCAGGCCGAAGCCATGTAATGGAGCACCAGATTCTGCGGAGCATCTGTATTGTTGTGGAGTTCGGCACGGATCAACCGGGCATCCTCTCCCAAGGGGGCAAAAGAGATGTCTGCATACAGCTGATCCTTCCACAGGAGCTCGTGGCGGAGCGTGTAGCAGCTCAGATCCGGAGCCGCAGCCCAGGGGTGAAAGCCGCTTTCAAACCGTACATTGGGCACATCGACCCGGCGGCGATACATTCCCGGAAAAACGGACAGGTCAAACCGAACGCCGTCGTTGGCCGCAGGAACATGGGAAATGCCGCTGTATCGTTTGGTGTAGGGGCCCCACGCAGGCAAGGAAAGGTCATGTGATTGCATGGTGTGGTATCCTCCCATCAGCCCTTGACTGCGCCAATGGTAACACCGGCAACAAAGTACTTCTGCAGGAACGGATACAGGCACATGATCGGCAGGGTGGAAACCACCATGGTGGCATATTTCAGACCGTCGCCGATGACCTCGACATCACCGGTGGAACCGGCCATGTTGCCGATGTCGCTCTGGATCAGGACCTCGCGCAGGATCATCTGCAAAGGATACAGAGAACGATCCCGAATGTACAGCAATGCCGGGAACCAGCTGTTCCACTGCGCAACGCCGTAGAACAGCGCCATAACGGCGAACACTGCACCGGAGAGCGGAAGAACAATGCGGAAGAAGGTCGTGATATCGTTACAGCCGTCCAGGGCTGCGGCCTCGATCAGCTCATTCGGGATGGTGTTTTCAAAGAACGTGCGCATGATGATCATGTTATAGGTACTGATGGCGGAAGGCAGCACCAGCGCCCAGATCTTATTCAGCATACCCAGCTTCTGAATGATCAGGTAAGTGGGGATCATGCCGCCGTTGAAGAACATGGTAAAGATGAAAAGGCTGATAAAGACATTGCGCCCGAACAGATCCTTGCGAGACAGGGGGTAGGCGGCGCAGGCGGTAAGGGTCACGCTGATCAGGGTGCCCAGCACGGTATACAGGATCGTGTTCAGATAACCCGTCCAGATGCTGGCATCCTTCAGAACCTTCTCATACATGGAGGTCGTAAAGCCTTTGGGCCAGAAGGAAACATTGCCTGTCAGCAGCTGCATGGGATCACTGAATGAGCCGCTGATGATGTGCAGAAGCGGCAGAATAATAGTTGCGCTGATCAGGATCAGCAGCAGATACACAACAATGGTATAGATCCGTTCCCCGATGCTTTCCTTCACTTTCGTGGGGTGATTCATCGCATCAATATTCTTTTTCATCACCACAGGCTCACCTCACTGATCTTTTTGCTGAACTTGTTGAACAGCATGATAATGGTAAAATTGATCACAGAATTGAACAGGCCCACAGCCGCAGAGAAGCTGTAATCGCCGCTTTCAAAGGCACGGCGGTAAACGTAAGTGGAGATCACATCGGCAGTCTCATAGGTTGCAGGGTTGTACATCAGCATGATCTTTTCATAGCCGACCGAGAAAATAGAGCCCATGCGGAGGATCAGCATGATGATGATCGTGGGCAGCAGGCCGGGCAGCGTGATATGGATCAGCTTGTCCCATTTGGAAGCACCGTCAACGGTGGCGGCCTCGTAGAGAGAGGGGTCGATGCCGGTCAGTGCCGCCATGTACACAATGGAACCGTAGCCGGCGCTTTGCCAGATGTCAGAAAGAACATAGATCGTCTTGAAGTACTTGGGTTCGGCCATAAAATGGATCGGCGTACCGCCAAAGGAGGTGATCAGCTGGTTGATCAGGCCGCTGGAAGGAGAAAGCAGGGCGCTCAGAATACTGACAACGACCACGGCGGAGATGAAATGGGGCAGGTACACTACGGTCTGTACGCTGCGTTTGAAGAATTTACCGCGGACTTCGTTGATGAGCAGAGCCAGAATGATGGGAATGGGAAAGCCCACAATAATGGAATACAGGCTGATGCCAAGTGTGTTTTTGATCAGACGGCCAAAATACTCGGATTTAAAGAACTGGGTGAAATATTTGAAGCCGACCCACTTGCTGCCCGTGATGCCCAGTACGGGAGAGAAATCACGGAAGGCGATCTGCGCGCCGTACATGGGCGCGTACATGAACACGATATACCAGATCAGGGCGGGCAGCAGCATCAAAAGCAGATAGCGGCTGCGCCAGAACTTTTTGCAGGCATGATCAAGGCGGTTCGCTGTTGGCAGTGTGATCGGTTTTGCTGCGGTGGCAGTTTTCATGGTGGTATTCTCCTGTTTTCGTTCTGAAGAACCCAGGAAAAAATAGGCCGGGAACAGGGTGTTCCTGCCCCGGCCGTTATTTTACTGGATCAAAAAATAGGTGCCTGCTGAGGCATCAGCCATTCAGAGTCTTCTGGTAGATATCGATGACCTCTGCAATGCCCATGCCATTGACCTTTTCAACGTAGGTGTCCCAGTTGGACAGCGGCTCACGGCCGGAAACAAACTTGATGATCATCTCGTCAACGTAAGTATCCACGTCTGCCATTACTGCACGACGGACGGCATCGTCCTCAGAGGAGAAGGAGGTGGAGCCGGGGATCACATACTTCTTGGATTCTTCAAGGAAGGGAATGATGCAGTCCTGCTTTGCGCGGTTGACAGACTCATCATCCAGCTGTGTGACCTCATCCTGGCTCAGAATGAACGGGCCGGAGCTCTGTGCAAAGGTGAAGGTGCCGATCGCGTTTTTGGGAGACAGGCCGTCAGGATTGTTCATAACATAATCGGTGAAGATCGGCTTGCCGTCCTGCATGGTGTAGTGAGTGCCCTCGATGCCCATGTTGATCAGCCGGGTGCCCTCTTCGCTGTACATGTAGTCCAGCAGAGCGACCACGCGGTCAACGTTCTTGCAGCTTGCGGTGATGGTGGCGGCTGCAATGGCACGCGGCTCCTGATCAATATAGGAGTGGATCTGTGCATCGCCCTTGGGGGGTACGGTGGCCTCAACATGGAAGCCGGGGAAGGAGGCAGGCATGGTGGCGTTCTGTGCAGCCAGCATACCGCCCAGCGGGCCGTAGAAGGAAGCCACCGCGTTCTGGGCCAGCTTCGGCACGAAGGAAGCGTAGTCCATGGTGATGATCTCAGGGTCGATATAGCCCTTCTCGTACATATCGTGCATCCAGGTCACGGCCTTTTTGTACTTGGGGTCGATGGGGCCGTAGTGGACCTTGCCGCCATCGTCCGGATCGGTGTAGAAGTCATCCAGGCAGCCGAATGCGGTGCAGAAGTTCCGCAGGCCGGTCATATCGTAGGAGCTGAAGGGGATCTCATCGTTGGTGCCGTTGCCGTTCAGGTCGGTGGTCTTGACCAGATGCCAGTAGTTCTCCCAGTCCTCCAGGGTCACGGGGCTCTCAATGCCCAGCTTTTCCAGCCAGTCGGTGCGGACGATGTAGGGCATATTGCCGGAGACCTTCTCATCCAGCATGGGCATATAATAAATATTGCCGTCGCTGTAAGTCAGTGCTTTTTCGACACCGTCCCGCTTGTCGATTTCCTTCTTCAGGTTGGGCATGTTGTTCTCGATGTAATCGTTCAGGGACAGGATCACGCCGGACTCGCCGTATTTCAGCACCTCGGTGGTAGGCATATCCATAATGATATCCGGCAGCTGAGCATCCATCATCACAAGGTTCAGGCGCTCGTTGTAGTTGTCCTGCGGGGGATTATCAAATTCAAAATCCATATTGAATTTTTCGCCCAGGACCTTCCAGACATCCATCTGCTCGGCAGCAACCTCGTTTGCGGCCTTGGATTTCAGGATGCGAACAGTGATGCGCTCGTTGGAAGCAGCTGCTCCGGAACCGGCAGCAGAAGAAGTAGTAGAGGAAGAGCTGCCACAGCCCTCCAGAACACCCAATGCCAGAGAAGCGACCATAGCGCTGCATACGGCGCGTCTGCTGATTTTTCTTTCTTTCATAAGATCTTTTCCTCCTTGATTTATGGAATGGGACGGGGGAGATCCCCGTGCTTCCATAACCTCCGTTCAGCTCGTACGCTGCCGCCCAGTGGTTTTTCCTTACTCAGAAGCATATCATGTTCTTTTGGGAATTGCAACATTTTTTGATACAAAACGCACAAAAGATTTTCTCATTTTTGAGCGTGATTGTTGCACAATATCCACAAAGATGCGTTTTTTCTTCCTTTTGTCATGGTGCGGGATGAAATGTCATGCTCCTTCACCTTGACGATTCCGGCACAAAAAGATATGCTGGAAACAAAATTGGAATCGGAGATCCATTCAAAAGAAAGGAAGAGAGAAACTATGAGTAAGCAGATCACAGCCATCATCGTGGGCGCGGGCCACCGGGCGATCCTGTACAGCCTGTATGCGCTGGAACACCCGGACGAGCTGAAGATCGTGGGCGTGGCAGATCCGGATCCGATCCGGCGGAAAAAGGTTGCGGAGATGCATGGCTTCGGGGAGGAAATGTGCTTCAGGAACGCTGAGGAGCTGGCAGAAAGGCCCAAGCTGGCAGACGCGGTGATCAATGGAACCATGGACCGCCAGCATGTGCCCACTGCGGTTCCGCTTCTGCGCGCAGGATATGATATGCTGCTGGAAAAACCCTTCGCGATCAGCGAGGAGGAAGTGAACTATTTATATAAGGTGGTAAAAGAGACCGGGCGGAAGGTGATGATCTGCCACGTTCTGCGGTATGCGCCCTTCTATGTCGCAATCAAGCAGAGACTGCTGAGCGGGGAGATCGGTGACATTATCAACATTCAGGCCACGGAGCATGTCAGCTACCATCATCTGGCCGTCTCCTTTGTGCGCGGCAAATGGGGCAACGAGGAAAAATGCGGGGCTCCGATGCTGCTGGCAAAGTGCTGCCATGACATGGACCTCATTATGTGGCTGAAGAGCGGCGTTTCGCCCAAACAGATCGCAAGCTTTGGAAGTGACTTCCAGTTTGATCCTGCCAAAAAGCCCGCAGGGGCAGGCAAGCGCTGCCTGGTGGATTGCCAGTGCGAGGAGACCTGTTTGTACTCTGCCCAAAAGCATTATCTGGATCACCCGGATCGGTGGGCGTTCTATGTATGGGACTGCCTGGAGAATATTGAGAATCCGACGCTGGAGGACAAGCGCAAGTCGCTGATGACAGACAATATCCATGGACGCTGTGTGTGGGATTGTGAACATACGGTGGTGGATCATCAATCGGTGCTGATGAATTTTGCAGATGGTGCAACTGCGACCCTGAACATGATCGGCGGCACAGCGAAGCCGGAGCGCAATATCCATATCATTGGTACAAAGGGTGAGATCAAGGGTGTGTTTGACGATTCGGTTTTCACTGTGCGCACCATAGATACCGCCAGCGAGAAGGGCTGGAACGAGGAAGTGGTAGACCTGAAGATCGGTGGAGATAAGAGCGGCATGACAGGATCTCATGGCGGCGGCGACCTGCGGCTGGTGGAGGACTTTGTTCATGTGCTTCAGGGTGAGGAGCCTTCCATCTCCTGCACGACGATCAAAGATTCGATCAATGGACATCTGGGGGTCTTCTGCGCAGAGCGTGCTCGTAAAGAGAACGCAGTCATAACGATGCCAGACATCAGATAATGCAGTGCTGACATAGAAAACGTCCCCGTGCAGTTTTGATATCCTGCACGGGGACGTTTTGTGATCTTTTTATTTCCTCATTTCCGCATTCACCCATTCCCGCACGCGGTCAGGCCGGTTGGTGACGATGCAGTCAGGGCCAAGGGGCAGCAGGGAACGGACTGCGTCCTGGGTGTCCACGGTCCAGAACGCGGCCTGGATGCCCATGGCGTGGAGCTGGTTCACGAGATCGGGGTTGGAGTAGGCGGTGTGGTACTCGCAGCTGACGATGTCCACAGGGAAATCCAGCGTTTTGATGTAGGCAGCCACATCTGCCTGCTCCTCCAGATGACCGATGACCTGCTCCACGGTCTCGCCGGGGAAGTTGGCGCGGAGCATATCCACCTTGTCGGCCACAGTGCGGTAGATGAGATTGTTCCGCAGGTCGATGCAGTTTTCTTCGCTGAAGGGCTCATCCATGCTGTTCACAAGGCCCAGATCCTTCCATATCACCGGCGGGGGAAGCACCATGCTGAGGAAAGCGCCGTAGGTCAGCGCGCCTACCTTCAGCTCAGGCATCAGCTGCTTTGCCTGCCGCAGCTGGGAGTGGTGGAAGGAGATGAGGGTGAGCCGGTCAGTGAGCCCGGCGGCGCGGACTGCATCCAGCACCCGGGGCACAAAGTCGGGGTCGTCCTGCAGTGGGCTTTTCAGTTCCAGCTGCACCTGCGTGCCCTCCATGTCGGCGCAGAGCTCCAGCGCTTCCTGCAGCGTGGCGATCCTCTCGTTGGCGTAGATGGCATCTTTCCAGCTGCCGAAATCCAGAGCCTTCAGCTCGCCCATGGTCAGGTCGTAGATCTGGCCGGAGATGTCGGTGTGCATGTCCACCATATAGTCGTGGTGGATGACCAGCTCGTTGTCGTAGGTCTTCTGTACATCCATTTCCACGCCGTCCGCGCCGATCTCCATCGCCTTGCGGAAGGCGACCAGCGTGTTCTCAGGGGCCAGATAGGATGCACCGCGGTGCGCAATGATTTGGGGTGTCGTCATCTTGTGCTATGATTCCTTTCCTCACAGTTGGCTCAGGCCAGATCTTCGCCGTCGGAGGCGATGACCTTTTTATACCAGTAGAAGCTATCCTTCCGGCTGCGGGCCAGCGTGCCCTTGCCTTCGTTGTCCTTGTCTACATAGATGAAGCCGTACCGCTTCTTCATCTCGCCGGTGGAAGCACTGACCAGGTCGATGGGGCCCCAGGTGGTGTAGCCCAGCAGGGGCAGGCCGTCCTCGTTGATGGCCTTTTCCATCTGCTCGATGTGGGCCCGCAGGTAGTCGATGCGGTAGGTGTCGTGGATGGAACCATCTGCTTCCACCTTGTCCACCGCACCCAGACCGTTCTCCACGATGAAGAGCGGTTTCTGGTAGCGGTCATACAGGCTGTTCATGGTGATGCGCAGGCCCACCGGGTCGATGGCCCAGCCCCAATCGCTGGCCTTGAGGTAGGGGTTCTTGACGGCATCCATGATGGCATTGCCGCTGGCCTTGTTCATCAGTTCGGGGTCCACAGTGGTGCAGCGGCTGGAATAGTAGCTGAAGGAGATGAAGTCCACAGTGCCCTCTTTCAGCAGCTGCTCGTCGCCCGGCTCCATCTGCAGGGTGATGCCTGCACGCTCCATCCGTTTTTTGGCCCAGACAGGGTATTCGCCGCGGGACTGGACATCAATGAAGAAGTAGTTGTCACGGTCGGCCTCGGCAGCAGCCTGCACATCGGCAGGGGCGCAGGTGCGGGGGTAGAACTGACCGGCGGCCAGCATACAGCCCACCATGGCATCGGGCATGATGGCATGGGCCAGCTTGACGGCCTTTGCGCTGGCCACAAGCTCGTGGTGAGCGGCCTGATACTTGAC
>ENA-USZI01000349-USZI01000349.1-human-gut-metagenome-genome-assembly--contig:-NODE-349-length-34040-cov-29.482054_pt1 | contig 34040 bp, 29 predicted proteins | sample MGYA00250042_ERZ773532 | MGnify/ENA primary metagenome ERZ773532 (study PRJEB29103, sample SAMN06112036) | human gut metagenome | biome: human gut; feature: ankylosing spondylitis patient; material... | reverse complement strand
CGAGGTGAATCTCGACTACCTGATGAGCATCAACACATACGATGACCTGTACGGCACATACTGGACACAACGCAACCTCGACTTCAGCTACATTCTGCTCGACTGGCAATACAGGGCATTCTGCGCCGCAACATACTTCTACCGCCCGCTTTACTGGACCTCCGGAGTATGGCACTTTGCCATTTACGCCCGCTATCCACGACGCGACTACTTCTACTTCAGCCATCCGACTGTATACATATCATATCGCGGAGGCCACAGCTGGCACCATAACGGAGGATGCAGCTGGTATAAAGGGCGCACGTTTAACCACGGAAGTATAAACAGAGGCCACGGCATGAGAGACAGATTTGACCGCGGCGACTACGGAAGAGGCCATAAAGGTGCTTTCTCCGGAAGAGACAGAGACAACAGGCGGCCAAGAGAAAACGGATGGGGCCGCAACTTCAACCGCAGACCAGAAAACATAAAAACCATTCAGAATGTAAAAGGGAACATCAACGGAAGCAACCTGAAGGGACAAAAAAGTTTCAGAAGGAACAACCGTGAAAGCAGTACGCGGACAACAGCAAGGCCGAGACCAAACGGCAACGGAAGCATGAACTTCAACGGGAACAGGAGGCAAGGCGTCAGCCGCCAGATTAAGACTCCCAACAATACTTTCAGTCCACAGAGGTCAACCAAGAGCTTCAGCGGAAACAGAAGCACTCCCACACGCTCATTTAAGAGCAGCGGAAGCAGCAGCCGAAAAAGCTCATCTAGCGGAAACAGCGGCAGACACTTTGGCGGACGAAGATAAAAGCAAAGCCATGCAAACAGACAATATCATAACAGCATGAGCCCGGCATCATTGACACGACAGAATAATTTGCCGCAAACATAAACGACAAACAGGGACGTTGACAAAGGGCAATGCTGCCGACAAGAGGAAGAAACATTAAAACTGATAACAAAATAAGTGACTGTTGAGGACTGAAATCTGCAATTCCTACAATAAAGACTACTTCTTAAACAGCAAGATACATGGTCTTCAACAGTCCAAAAACACCAGGACCGACAGGAGAAATCCTCGTCGGTCCTATGTATTTTGCCGTAATCAGCGCCTTATGCAATCGCATAATACAGACAATACTGCACCTACGGAGAACATCTGACGGCAACAGACAACAACCAGATGAACTGCCATAAGCGCCCGGCAGACTTATAGCCTGCCAAGACTAAAGCATCAGCTGTCTTACCTCCGTATTGCGCATAGGCGCAATATCCTTCATTTCCTTGTCATAAAACACAGCCTGAATGGCCTTGTTTATAATGCCATGCCCAACGGCAAGCACTCTCTTTTCAGGAAAATTTTCACGTATAAAATCAATAAAGCGCCTTGCCCTTGATTTCAAAGCGTCAATTGTCTCTATGTCATCAGGCCATTCAACATCCTTCAAGTCAGGTATGTAACGTCCGGTAAAGCTGCCCCAGTCGCGCTCTCTGAGCAGTTCCGTGGTAATAACTTCAGCCCCGTAAGGCTCTGCCAATATTCTACATGTCTCAACAGCACGCCACAAATCGCTCGCCACAAAGACATCTATATGCTCGGATGACATCTGCACAGCCAGTTCGCGGGCCTGCTCACGTCCTTTGTCGTTAAGCTCGCCATGCGTCTGTCCCTGCATGATGTGGTTTGCGTTGTCCGCTGTCTCGCCGTGCCTTACAAGATAAAGCGTTGTCATATTTCTTTAGTTTTCAAATCAATGCAAAGGTAATACATAACGAGAACAAAACAAAATAAAAGTCAGCTTAAGCCTGATGTTATCTGTTTTTTAGCTGACGGCAGGACACGAAAGCCTTTGCATGCATATTAACAGCACCCATATACAGTGCCGGCAGCGGGATAAAGTCAAGCCGGACACGGCCAGCATCACTTTGTTATCATTCTTTGTATAAAATAAGTTAAACTTATTGTAAACAAAGACAAAACGCACTATCTTTGTAAGAAAGAGCAAAGAACTTACAGCCTGAATGCCGCATGGCCGGCAGGAAGAATAAAACTGCATAATGGCTGCATGACAATAATAATCCTTAAGGACTATATATAAAAGAAAATCTAAATAAAATCTACAGACATGAAAGTATTGCAAAGTTCTGTTTTTCGCGCTATATGCGCAATAATTATCGGCATACTGCTGATAAACAACCCCGACAACACCGTGAAAGGCATAACCATTGCCATCGGACTGCTGTTTCTCGTGTCGGGTGCAATATCGTGTGCGGTATATCTGAACGCCAGGGCGCACGCATCAGACACTGAAATTTACGACGCTCAGGGACGACTTATTGTAACGGGCAAGCCTACATTCCCTATTGTAGGAATAGGCAGCGTGCTGCTCGGCCTGATACTGACCATAGTGCCGGGTCTGTTTGTCAAGTCGCTGATGTACTTTCTCGGAGCCATAATCATCCTCGGAGCCATAAACCAGTTTATGGTTCTGGTCAATGCCAAAAGGATGTTCCGCGTGCCACTGTGGTTCTGGATATGCCCGTCTGTGATATTCCTCACTGGCCTGCTTGTGCTGATTAAGCCAATGGAAACGGCATCGCTGCCGCTGCTTATCATAGGATGGTGCCTGCTGCTGTACGGCGCAACAGAATGCGTCAACGCATTTAAGATTCACCGTGAGCGCAAGCGCATCGAGACAAATCTGACAATAAAAGACAAAGACTAATAACAACAAAGGCTGCCGTGACAATGTCGGGCAGCCTTTATTGTTTTGTTATAAGAATGATGTTTAATGCCGTCAACGCTACAATGAAGAGGCATTAAACATTTACAAGACTTTCTATGTATTTACAAAGGATGTTTATTCCCTTATGATTCTCTCCACCCTGCGGAATTATGAGGTCGGCATACTTCTTTGTAGGCTCGATAAACTGTTCGTGCATGGGCTTAAGAACTTCGAGATAACGGCTGATAACCATGTCTACGGTGCGCCCGCGTTCGAGCACGTCGCGCTGTATGTTGCGTATCAGACGCTCGTCCGAGTCGGTGTCAACAAATATCTTCAGGTCCATCATGTCGCGCAGTTTCTTGTTGAGCAGAGTCATGATGCCTTCAATGATTATCACCGGTTTCGGCTCAACGTGCAGCGTCTCTTTCAGTCGGTTACACTTAATATACGAATATGTGGGCTGCTCAACGGCCTGTCCGTTTCTCAGTTCGTTTACCTGCTTGATAAGCAGCTTCCAGTCGAAAGCGTCCGGATGGTCAAAGTTTATGGCATGACGCTCCTCCTCGGTCATGTGCGACGTGTCGTTATAATATGAGTCGAGCGGAACCACAACCACATGATGCGGCGGCAGCGCCTCGGCTATCTTTCTCACAACGGTGGTCTTGCCCGAACCTGTTCCACCGGCTATTCCAATAATGGTCATACTCTATATGTTTTTTTAGTCGCAGGCAGTTGTCTTATATTTAATAAGGTAGATATGCCCTGCGGATTTATGGTTAATAACTTTATTGCTTAAATAAGGCCAAGTTGCCTGAAGGCTTTTTCATAATATTCGGCCTTACGCTCAATCTTCATCGGATATGCGCGCGAACTGCTCGGCATGCGGTATAGCGTCAGACTGCGGCCTAAGGCAGAAAAGCCGACGCCCTCGCCCACCTTCGGCTGCTTTATTCCGAAGTAAGAGGCAAATGTGTCCGTAGCCTTCTGTCCCGTGGTTATCACGGCGCGGCATGTTGGTATGGAGGCCAGCAGTGAGCCGAGGTCGGTGGCTTCAACAATCTCAAGGTCTTTGTCTGATGCCGTATTCTTTGTGCGGCACACCTTGCACGCCGTGTCGTAGAGACCTATGCCCTTTACGTTAAGGAAACTGATGATGTCCTCACGTCGGAAAGTCTTCGCCTCACTGTCTACAAAATGCAATTTGTCGCCGAAGAAGATATGGCCGAATATGCGCCACATGTCATTGATGAAGTTGGGATAAAAGAAATCCATACACCAACGGTTGCGTGCCGGCGGAAAACTGCCGAGCATCAGCAACCGTGTGTTTTCAGGCAGAAAAGGCCTTAGCGGATGTTCTTCTGTAACGCTCATTTCTGCTCTTTTACCAAGTAAACAACAACAGGCAGGTGGTCGCTGTATCCGTCGAGCCAGATGCCTCCTCCGTGTGTACGCTTAGGCGTGCCCTTGTATTTTCCTTCATTATTGAAGAGATAGTCGCGGCGGAATATCTGATTCTTCCAGAACTTCAGCGTCGAGAAGTCTTTCTTGCCGTCGCGGTTAAGCATGTTTGGCGTAAGCACTATCTGGTCGAAAAGATTCCATGAGCCCTGATATGAGAGCGTGCCCACGCCCTGCTTGGTCAGGATGTTATACCACGGATTATACATATCGCCGTCCTTCACGTCCTTCACTTCGGCCTTTGCTCCCAATATGTCTTTCATGCTCTTGTTTGTCGGGTCGTCGTTCATGTCGCCCATAACGAGCACCTTCATTGCCGGATTCTCGCTGACGAGCGAATCCTTGATGTTCTTGACGAGCTGTGCAGCCCTCTCACGATATGAAGATCCTGAGAAACGGCTCGGCCAGTGGCACACGATGACCGTAACAGGTTCGCCTGCAAGCTCGCCGGTAACGGTGAGGAATCCGCGCGTGCGGAAGTTGGCAGGCATGGTCTCGTCGGGTATGTATGGCAGCAGTGTAGACTTATTGACTGTGAACATAGACGGATTGTAGAGCAGCGCACAGTCGATACCGCGGCTGTCGGGTCCTTCAATATGTACATATTTATATCCACGCGCGCGAAGAGGCTCCTGCGCCGTAAGGTCGTTGAGCACATTGGCGTTTTCAACCTCAGACAGTCCTATCACAGCACATCCCACGTCAGGCAGCACGTCGGTGCCCATATCGGCCAGCACCTTGGCCATGTTGCGCAACTTATGCGAATACTTAAGACCGTTCCAGCGCGACGAACCTGTGGGCAGATACTCATAGTCTTTCTTGCCTTCATCATGACATGTGTCGAAAAGGTTTTCCTGATTGTAGAAACCTACGGCATACACTGAGTATTTCTTCTGTGCAAAACTGCTCACGGCAACAAGCCAGAGAGACAAAACAATTAACAGATTAAACTTTTTCATAATATAAAAATCATTGTTTCTTCAATACAATTTTCTGATTTATCCCCCATGGCAATGCTGAAAGCATGGCTTTTCGGAGGTGGTGGTTATTTTTGCAAAGATAATGCAACTTAAAGATAATTCAAAAAATTAGATACTTTATTTTTTGATTATCCGGATTTTGAAACAAATTTGTAGAAAACAAGTAACAATAATGACACACTGCGCCCAAAACCCACATCAGCGCCAACCGGGAGAAACCTGAAGGATACATCACAGCACGCCAGCATGTGCCCATATTGCAACTTAAAGCCCGCGCCGGCCCAAAACAACGCATCAGCCCAAGACTGCCGCAACCGGCAACATCACGGCAAGCCTCAACGCAGCTCAACATCTGCATGGAACACGCTGACCAAACTGCACATACGCACAAGCCCAAAGCCGGACAAAGACAGCCGTGCGCACGGCGCTCACGCACAAAGAGATAACACACTGACATACAATAAGTTACAAACGGCATTATAAAAAGTATCCTTTTAGGCTGCAAAAGGTGGCATATTGCAATGTAAAAGATGGTCTTTCAGAAGCCAAAAGACCACCTTTTGCAAAACGGCATTTTGCCAACCATAATACACAGACAAAAAACTGCATGAAAGAAAAACAAAACAGCATTGGAAAAAACGCAGGCTAAAACTGCATAAAAGCCGTGGCATGCGAAAAATAGAACAAAAAAACAAACTGCAAGAACACCGCTTGTTAAAGTTGCATAAAGCTAGTAAAAACGGGCTATTCAAGGCCAATGAACGTGGAGATATTACACTCTGATTAAATTTAACACAAAAAGAAGCAAGCAAAAAGATTATTTTTTGTTTTATTTTTGATGTTTATCTAAAAAAAATTATCTTTGCCAAAAGTTTATTACCTAAAACCATTATTATGCAAAAAAAGCTGAAATTAGCAGTGATTGCTTTATGCTATACGCCTTTGCTGCATGCGCAAAGCGATTCCATAGGGCAAAGGGGTGCCGTCTTGAGTGAGTCGGCATTCACATTCACGGAGGCACAATTGGGCGAAGACGATGACATGTCACAAAACGTAACCATAGTGAACTCTAACTCAAACATCTATGCAAGCGAGGTTGGATATCTGTTCTCACCTATGCGTTTCCGCTACCGTGCATTCGACCAGAAATTCAACGACATCTACATTAACGGCGTACCGATGAACGACATCGAGTCTGGACAGTTCCGCTATTCGGTCGTAGGCGGACTCAACCAACAGACACGCAATATGGAATTCTCATTGCCCTTTGAGAGCAACAACTTTGCCATGCCGTCAATGGGCGGTGCAAACAACTATAACTTCCGCCCGGCTGCCATGCCCACAGGCCACAGGCTGACGCTGAGCGGCGCAAACCGCAACTACACCCTGCGCGGAATGTACACATTCAACTCAGGACTCAACAGCAAGGGATGGGCCTTCTCGGGCAACGTAACTTACCGCTGGGCCAACGAGGGATATGTTGAGGGAACATTCTACAACTCGCTCTCTTACTTCCTCGGCGTACAGAAGGTGTTCGGCGACGGCGCACATTCGCTCTCGTTAGTGACATGGGGCAACCCAACAGAGCGTGCATCACAGGGTGCTGGTACTGACGAGATGTACTGGCTGGCAAACGACCGCTACTATAACCCTTACTGGGGATATCAGAACGGCAAGAAGCGCAACTCGCGCATCGTGACAGACTTTGCCCCTACAGCATTGCTGACATGGGACTGGAAGATTGACGACGAGACAAAGCTCACCACGTCGCTCATGGGAAAATACAGCATGTATAAGAGCACAAAGCTCAACTACAACAATGCTGATAACCCACACCCCAACTACTGGAAGAACATGCCGAGCAGCTACTATGACGTATGGGACGAGACCGACGCCACCAACCGCACAGAGCAATGCCTGGCAGACTGGAACACGGCATACGACTACTGGACTTCGTCGAAGGCCAACCGCCAGATAAACTGGGACCGCCTGTACTATTCTAACCGCCAGGTTTCAGCACAGGGAGCCGACGCCATGTACTACATCCAGGCCAAGCACAACGACGCGCTGACAGTATCACTCGCGTCAACGCTGAACAAGCAGCTCAGCAAGAACAGTCAGCTCAACTTAGGTATCATCGCATCTACAAACAAAGGCATGCACTATCAGACGATGGAAGACCTGCTCGGAGCTACTACATATCACAACATAAACACATACGCCCTGGGAACATACGACCGCAACGCCGACGAAATACAGTACGACCTTAACAACCGCAACGGCGTGGTAAGAGAGGGCGACAGATTCGGCTACGACTACAACCTGCTCGTAAACAACGGCAAAATATGGTCGAGCTACAGCGAGAACTTCGGCATTATGCATTACACCATAGCAGCAAAACTGGGATACACCAGCATGCAGCGCGACGGTAGAATGCGTAACGGTATGGCAGCCAACAACTCTTACGGCAAGAGCAAGACAGCCCAGTTCCTCGACGGAGGCTTCAAGCTCGGTACGAGCTTCAATCTCGGACGCGGCAACACGCTGACCTTCGGAGCCGGATATGAGCACCGCGCACCTCAGGCAAGAAATGCGTTTGCATCTCCTGAAATCAACAACGACTTCGTGCTCAACCTCAAGAACGAGCGCGTGTTCAGCACTGAAATCGGCTATCAGCTGCAGACATCATGGCTGCATGCCAACATCAACGCTTACTATAGCTATCTGACAAACGTAACCGACTGGCAGAACTTCTACTTCGACGATATCAACTCGTTCTCATACGTATCTCTGACAGACATGAAGAAAGAGTATTACGGAGTTGAAGCCGGACTTAAGTTCAAGGTTACAAGCGCATTCGACATCAAGCTTATCGGTACTATCAGCGACGCCAAAATCAAGAACAACGCTCATGTACGCTACATGAACTCAACAAGCGCGCTCTACACCGACGAAATAGTATACAACAAAGGCATGCGCGACTCTGGCACACCGCTCACGGCAGCAAGCCTCGGCTTGAGCTATCACAGCGGCGGATGGTATCTCGACCTCAGCTGCAACTACTACGACCGCATCTACCTCTCTTATTCTCCATGCTACAGATACGAGAGCACACTCAATGCACGTCAGGAGGCTGTAGGCGACATCTACGACAACGAAGGCAACGTGCGCGCATCTGCATTAGAGCAGGCACAGGGCCACGGCGGATTCATGCTCGACGGTTCAATCGGCCGAAGCATCTATCTGAAACGTGGATCGCTCTCTATCAACCTCATGGTTACAAACATCCTGAACAACCAGAACCTCTGCACCGGAGGATATGAGCAGAGCAGAAGCGACTACACAAGCTCTGGCAACATCCGCGCATACCGCTTCTCTAAGAACCCGATGAAATTCTATGCTTACGGAACTAACGGCATGCTGAACATTACTTACAGATTCTAAAAATCAAAAGACGATGAAAAAAATTAAATATATAAAACTGATAATGCTCACGCTGGCCCTCGGACTTTCAGTTACATCATGCATGGACGAAGACTGGAACGACCCGACAGGAGACACCGCGCCCTACGGCAATAACGACATACAGGAGACAAACGTAATATCTATTGCCGACCTAAAAGCCAAATATGCATCAACCCTGGCCAACCAGAACGATACAGCGCGCATAACAGACGACCTGCAGATAAAGGCCCGCGTAACCGGAAACGACATTGGCGGAAACATCTATAGCGAAGTGGCTGTCGACGACGGCACAGGATCAATACTTATCTGCATCTCTCAGGGCGGACTCTTCGGATTTCTGCCTGTAGGTCAGGAAATACTTGTAAACCTGAAAGACCTCTATATCGGAACCTACGGCTACCAGCCGCAAATCGGCACTCCGTATACCAATGCAAGCGGAAAGACATTCCCGAGCAGAATGAACAAGACTGTATGGCAACAGCACTTCAAGCTGATGGGCGCAGCTGATGCGTCAAAGATAGACACTCTCGAGTTTGACATCAGCAAGGCAAAAGACGCCAGCTACATGAAAGAGAACTGCGGACGCCTCATGGTTGTAAAGGGTGTAAGACTCAAAGATGCCGACGGAGTGAAGACTTTTGCACCTGAATCAGAGAAAGACGGCGGCAACGGCGTAAGCCGTCCAATAGAAGGCTTCTCTTCAAACGAATTCGTAGTACGCTCAAGCACGTATGCCGACTTTGCCGGAACAGTAATGCCACAGGAGAAACTTGACATAACAGGTATCTTCACACGCTACAGCAACACATGGCAGATACTGATGCGTTCTGACTCAGACTTCAAAATATCAGAATAAAAAACATTTAACAAAACAATAAAAGAACAACAGTTATGAAAAAGATATTATTTTCAGTGCTTGCCCTCGCTATGGCAGCATTCTCATTCACAAGTTGCGAAGACGTTCCCGCTCCTTATGACGATCCCAACGCAGGCGGCGGTGGTGAGGTAGTTTTGCCTGAGGGCGTACTGCTCGACCAAAGCTTCACCAACTCGTTAGGCAGCTTCACATCTGTATCAGCAAGCGGCTCGCTCAAATGGTACAACGACTATTCAAGCGCTATGGTTACAGGATTCCAGGACTTCAATGGCGACGGTCAGAAAGAGAACCAGGCGGGAGTTACATATCTTGTTGGCCCCGAAATCGACCTCACAGGTGTTGAAAACGCATACATAACCATCAACCATGCGCTTAACTACGAACGAGGCGACATCAATACAAACAACACTATCCTGATAAGCAAGGATTATTCAGGCGACGTTAACACAGCCACATGGGAGCCGTTAAGCTACAATACGGACGGTCTGAACTCAGGTTTTGAATTCTGCGAAAAGAGCGTAAACATCCCTGCATCATACATGGGAAGCAAGGTTGTTATCGCACTGCGCCACACCTGCTCAGAAAGCCAGTCATCAACATGGGAGGTTAAGAGCATCAAGGTTCAGGAAGGCAAGGCACCTGAAGAAGGCGGCAGCGAAACTCCTGACGGCACATATATCGACCAGGATTTCTCTTCTTCACTTGGTTCATTTACATCACAGTCTGCAAGCGGAAGCCTTAAATGGTATAACGACTACTCAAGCGCCATGGTTACAGGTTTCCAGGATTTCAACGGAGACGGCTCTAAAGAGAACCAGGCAGGTGTTACATATCTCGTAAGCCCTGTAATCGATCTTACAAGCACAACAGAGGCATATATCACCATTAATCATGCCATCAACTATGAGAAAGGTGACATCAACGCCAACAACTCTATCGTGATAAGCAAAGATTACAACGGCGACGTAAAGACTGCAACATGGAAGATGCTCGAATATGACACAAACGGCTTAGGCACAAGCTTCACATTTATGGAAAAGAGCGTCAACATTCCTGCTGAGTATATTGGAAGCAAGGTTGTTATAGCACTGCGCCATACATGCAACGACCAGCAGTCATCAACATGGGAAGTTAAGAAACTTTCTGTAAAAGACGGTTCTGTTGAAGAGCAGCCGGGCGGAGACACAGGCGATCTTACAGCTCCCAACGGCGACTTTGAGGCATGGGTGTCAGGTCTTCCCAACAACTGGTCGACAACATCTACAGCCGGAAATGCAACACTCTCTATGAGTACAGACGCTCACAGCGGTTCATATTCAGTAAAAGTTGCCGGAGATTCAAAATACAACAAGCGTATATCATACAAAGAAATAGAGCTCAAAGCCGGTGAATACACAATGACATTCTACGCCAAGGCTGCCACATCTGCAGGAGCATCAGTACGTCCGGGATACGTACCTGTTACAGACGGAAAAGTAGGCAACTATTTCTATGGCGACTACACAAATGACATTACAAGCAGCGAATGGGTAAAAGTTACACACACCTTTACTATTGATGCAGACGGAACATATTGCGTAGTGATTATGAACTCTAAGAATCCTGGCGGAGATGTCCTCATCGACGACTTCACCTTGAGCATGGGAGGAACAGTCATTATAAAATAATTTATAAAAATTATTACCAAAACATTTGGCAGGCTGCGGAAATATTCGTATTTTTGCAGCCTGTAATGTGTAATTATATTTTTAACAACAATATTTAAGAACAAAATGAAAAAAGGTATTCATCCAGAAAACTATCGCCCCGTCGTATTTAAGGATATGTCCAACGGCGATATGTTCCTTACACGTTCTACATGCAAGACTACAGAGACAGTAGAATTTGAAGGCGAAACTTACCCGGTGGTAAAAGTCGAAATTTCAAGCACATCTCACCCGTTCTATACAGGTAAGAGCAAGCTCGTTGACTCAGCTGGTCGCGTAGACAAGTTCATGAGCCGCTATGGTAAAGCTCGCAAATAATAGATTACCATATTTCGATTAACATACAAAGTGCGTTTGGGCGTAGTTGCATATACGTTTAAGCGCACTTTTTGTCTAAAGACACTTCTACTCTTTCCGCATCTTTTTCTTGCTGGCTTATGCGGATTGTTCATTATCACATCATCATAGTTATTAGTAAATTTATGTCTGTAAAAAATATTTTTAGCAAAACAGCCCTGCTCAAACTCGCAATAATTCTGCCGTCATTTATTCTGCTGACAGTCTCATGCAGCAATGACGACAACGACAACGGAGTGAGCGGAAAAGAAGAGATAAATCTCAATAAGAATGAGGTTACCACAGACAAGGCTGTCACCCGACTTGAATTTCCACGCCTGAAAGGAGGCAACAGCATAGTTCTCATATACAGGACCAAAGGCGATAAACAGTATGACAAAGACGAAATCAACTATTGTGTCGAATGGGACTGTAGCAAGAAATCGCAGCGCTGGTCGTGCTATCAGATGCACCAAGGCTACACCGGAAATTACAGCCGTGTGACTGACAGCTATCATAACGACCCCAGCCTCGACTCAGAGTATTATTGGGCTGAAGACTATTATTATGGCTCCGGATATGAGCATGGGCACATCTGCCCTAACGCCGACAGGAAATTTTCTTATGATGCAAACTACCAAACTTTCTATATGACCAACATGCAGCCGCAATATCACAAATTTAACGGCTACACAAACAGCGGTCAGGATCAAGGCGAAGGCCTATGGGTAAGAATGGAGGATCAGGTACGTTCATGGACTCCCAGGGCAAAGACTGATACGCTATACGTCTGTAAAGGAGGAACAATAGACAATGAAGACCAGATAATTTCAAGAATACAGGGTAAACTTATCGTACCAAAATATTTCTTCATGGCATGCCTTCTAAAAAACAGCGAGGGCTATAGAGCTATAGGCTTCTGGGCCGAACAGAAAAAAGACGAATGGCGGACAGACGACCCGCTTTCACTATATGCAGTTACGATAGACCGGCTCGAAGAACTTACGGGCATCGACTTCTTCTGCAATCTGCCTGACGATACGGAGAACAAGGTGGAAAGCAGCATAGCCATTAAAGCATGGGGACTGAAATAACCGATTACATCATTTAAATATCTGAAGAGCCATATCATTACTCCAAAATGCAGAGATTGATATGGCTCTTCACATTCATCATGTCAAGACTGACTCGGCTTAGATATAGCATGAAAATACAAACGTGGATATCGCCTTAAAGACCTAAAATAGACACAATAGCAAATAAATTCATTAGATATTTACGATTCTGCAAGTTTATCCTACCAATGTATCCTTAATGATATTATCATCAATATCTATTTTTATTCCGTCATTACTTATTGTCAATCAGAACAATATATACAGACAAGAAACATCTTGCCAATTTAAGATAAAATTCAAATATAGTTGCAGCATTATCCCGGCTGATACAGATTCAATAAAACAAAAAATCGGCTCAAATCAGAATTGGATTTGAGCCGAGTGTTACATCTGAAAATCAATCATTTTCCATTTATTATCATTGTAAAGAGAGTATGCAAAAAAACATAATGACTAACAACTGCATAATTGTGACTATGAGTAAAATTACATTGTATGGTAAATCCGTGTTTTGTTTATCAGCACCCGTCTCGCCATAAATGTTTTTTATGCAAGTCCCTCCTTACTACAACTGAATATAAAGACACTGTGCCGCTTGCATCACTGCAAGATTCGGCTATACACAACTTATTCCCAATAATTTATATCAACCTAAATTTCAACATCCATCAACTTTGTCTCTATATTCCATCAACCATATTATAAATAATCATCAAGTCATTTTCACCAATCCGTATGACCGGACAATATTTAAGCATTTCAGCCTATGGAATCAAGAGCATTTATGTTTTTCTTAATATCGTCATCGGACAACGAACAGTTAATCAGGTCTCCGTTGAGATACTAATCATAAGCAGTCATGTCTATTAGGCCGTGGCCGCTTAGATTAAGCAGTATCACCTTCTGTTCTCCTCTATCTGCACTTAGCTGCCTCACGTATGTTTGCCGCCATGGCGTGGCAGATATCAGGAGCCGAATATCGAGCGCCTTTTCAAGCGCATATCCTCAAGTGGCGCTGAACGTTAATATTTACGCGTATCGAGCACCTCATTGGGGATGTCCATCCATGCATGCTTATTGTCAAACTTCTATCTGCAACACTATTCACAGAACACGAGAAAAGTTTTTCAATGGCTCTTTTGTTGCCAGATTAAGAGGCTGCAGCGGTTTGCCAACCACGTCTATCTAGATATTATACCACCATGTGTGGCATCTCATTTTCTTGCAACATAGACCTCTTATGCCCCTTTATATCTCAATTTATATTTCCGTTTGTTACTCTCAACATCTTACGACGACAAATTTAATATTTTTCTTTATAAAAAACAAGAAAATTTCAAATAATTTATCCAAAAAACTTACAATATGATTCCACACCTTATTATATAACGGCAAAAAAGGCCGATAAACGGATTTTTGTGACAAAATTAACTACGAACAAGCTCTGCCGGTTACAAATAAAACACTGAAGTATCTTTGTTGTTTACAAAAAAACACTACCTTTGCATCATGCTTATTCTGATTACTGTCTTGATTTATTTTGCCGTCCTCTTCGGCATAAGCCGGCTAACATCACGCAAGGCCGACAATGAAACATTCTATCGCGCCAACCGCAAATCGCCATGGTACATGGTTGCCTTCGGCATGATTGGCGCATCGGTGTCCGGTGCCAGTTTCGTTTCCGTGCCGGGCATGGCGATGCACATGGACATGACCTACATGCAGACGTGCATCGGATTCATACTGGGATATTTTGCCATAGCCTTCATCCTGCTGCCTGTATACTACAGACTAAATCTTACCACAATATATTCGTACCTGCGCGAACGCCTCGGGACGCGGTCGTACAAGACGGGAGCCGAATTTTTCATTCTGTCTGACCTAACGGCCGTGGCAGTGAAATTCTACGTTGTGTGCATCATCCTGCAGCGCTTTGTGCTCGATGCCTATAATGTGCCCTTTGCCGTCACTGTGCCCGTGCTGATGTTCCTTATATGGCTCTATACTCACAAGGGCGGAATAAAGACTCTGGTATGGACCGACACTGTGCAGACGGCATGCATGCTGGGTGCACTGGTGCTGATAATAATAAAGGTGGCCGGAGAGCTCGATATGAACTTAGGCGAAGCAGCAAAGGCTGTTGTTGCCGACAGCCACAGCCGCATGTTTGTGTTTGACGACTGGATGAGCACACAAAACTTCTGGAAACAGCTTGTCAGCGGAGCTTTCATCGTGATTGTCATGACAGGACTTAACCAGAACATGATGCAGAAGAACCTTACGTGCAAGACTCTTGCCGAGGCTCGCAAGGATATGTGTACTTACGGCTTTGCGTTCGTGCCCGTCAATCTGCTGTTTCTCTCTCTCGGCGTACTGCTCATGATGCTTGCCGGACGCAAAGGCATGGCCCTGCCCGACAGTTCCGACGAACTGCTGCCCATGTTTGCCGCCACGGGCGAGCTGGGTTCTGCCGTGGTGGTGCTGTTCATCATTGGCATTGTGGCAGCTTCAGCCAGCACAGTCGACTCGTCGCTTACGGCTCTCACCACGAGCTATTGCGTAGACATTAAGGAGCGTCCGGCCGACGTTGGCCTGCGCCGCCGCGTGCATGTGGTCATAGCTGTGATATTTGCAGTGTTCATACTACTGTTCAGGATGATAAACTCAACAAGCGTGATCGACGCCATATTCATCCTCTGCTCATACACCTACGGCCCTCTGCTCGGTCTGTTTGCCTTCGGTCTGCTCACCAAAAGAAAGGCGAGCGACACAGCCGCGCCGTATATCGCCGTGGCATCACCTCTGATATGTCTTGCCGCCAACTACATCGTGCCGGCTGCTACGGGATATAAATTCGGCTACGAACTGCTGCTTCTCAACGGGCTCATAACCTTCTGCGGACTATGGATAAGCGGAATCGGCAAAAATCAGGATGCAGGCAAAGACATAAGATAAAAAGACATAAAAGAACAATCTGCAGGCACGAAACATCTTTTTATCATGATTATGCGCCTGCTTATTAAATTTGTTTTGTATTTTTGCACCGCAAATCAGTTTTAAGGTAAAAATTTTTCCAGGTAATATCATGGAATGGATTAACGGACTATTCACCACACACTCTGCCTTGCAGACAATGGTACTGCTGTCGCTAATCATAGCGGCCGGACTGGCATTGGGCAAGCTCCACGTCAAAGGCATATCACTCGGCGTTGCCTTTGTATTTTTCGTAGGCATCGTGGCCGGACACTTCCACCTAAGCGCCGACAAGAGCATGCTCGACTTTGCCGAGACATTCGGACTTACCGTGTTTGTTTATACACTTGGGCTCTACGTAGGCCCCAACTTCTTCGGACTGCTGCGCCACGAGGGCATAGCCGCCAACCTGTGGAGCCTTGGCGTCATAGTCATAGGCACCGTCATGGCCCTCGGCCTCTGCCTTGTCCTGCCCGTCAGCCTGCCCGACATGGTCGGCATACTGTGCGGAGCAACAACCAACACGCCCGCACTCGGAGCTGCACAACAGGCACTCGAGGCAGCAGGACAACCTAGCGGAGGGGCTGCCCTGGGATGCGCCGTCACTTATCCGCTGGGCGTAGTGGGCGTAATATTGGCAATGATACTGATCAGAAAGCTGCTGGTTAAGCCGGCCGACCTTGAGCCGCGCATATCCATGGAGGAAGACAACACATACGTGGCGCAGTTTGTCGTGATCAATCCGGCCCTAGAAGGCAAGACGCTTTCACAAATATCGCAGAAATCGCATATCAAGTTTATCATTTCACGCATCTGGCGCAACGGCGAGGTGATAATGCCGCTGGCCAACACCCAATTGCACATCAACGACAATGTGCTGGTGGTCACCATGGCCGACGAGATTCCGTCGATAGAGATTCTGCTGGGAAAGAAGATTGAAACCGACTGGAACAAAAAGAAAATAGACTGGAACGCCATAGACGCCCAGGTGGAAAGCCGCGTCATTGTGCTGTCACGCCGCGTGCTCAACGGCAAGCATCTCGGGCAGCTGCACCTGCGCGACACTTACGGAGTGAACGTCAGCCGCATACAGAGAGGCGACATAAAGCTGCTGGCCACCGACGACATAAGGCTGCAGTATGGCGACCGCGTAACAGTTGTTGGCGCACCTGAAGACATAAACCACGTGGAAGGATTTTTGGGCAACGCCGTACAGACGCTCAACGAGCCCAACCTTGCGGCCATATTCCTGGGCATAATGCTCGGTCTGGCTCTCGGCACCATACCGCTCAGCCTGCCCGGCATGAGCGCCCCCGTAAGACTCGGCATAGCCGGAGGCCCAATCATCATGGGCATACTGGTAGGCTCGCTCGGCTCTCGTGCCCACTTCATAAGCTACACCACGCCGTCGGCATCGCTCATGCTGCGCAAGCTGGGCCTGTCGCTCTATCTTGCCTGCCTCGGCCTTGAAGCCGGCTATCAGTTCTTCGAAACCGTGGTGCGCCCCGAAGGTCTGCTGTGGATAGGCATAGGCTTCGCACTGACAGTGGTACCGGTGCTGATAATAGGAGCAGCCGCACTGCTTACACGCAAATATGACTTCGGCACTATATGCGGCATCCTGTGCGGCTCTATGGCCAACCCAATGGCCCTAAGCTATGCCAACGACACGCTGAAAGGCGACTCTGCATCTATCAGCTATACGTCGGTTTATCCGCTGGGCATGTTTGTCCGTGTGGTCATAGCCCAAGTGCTGGTGATGTTCCTTGTATAGGACTAACCAATAAATATGGCAAAAGCGGTATGCTGGCGCAATGACATGCACCGCAACTAACATAAAAATTGCAGCAAAGAAGGATTTTCACTTTGCTGCAATTTCTTTATATACCCTTACTATCTGAAAAACGCAGACGCTACAGAACTGAGTTATTTTAAAAATAAAATATTTTGTCCGCAAATACGCTGAAATAAGTGTGCAAACGCAACTGCACTGTCAACAGCATTTTACAGAGAATCTACAGCATTATGTGCAATAAAATTTGATAAACAACGCCCCCAAAAGCCCATAAAACAGAGTTAAAAACAACCGTTTTGGCACTCAAAAAGCGGCCACTTTCGAGTCAGAACCATATCGTTTACGATGAAAAAGCATACGTTTTTTCTTGCTTTGTAAATATTCTTTATCAGAGAAATGCGTTTTACATTTAATGTATTTCTATTTTGCCGTAAAATCCGGACATAATTCAAATAACATTTTGCTATATATAACGGACAAAACACTGTCATAGAGAAATGCGCACAAAACACCGAAATCCATATCAAACTTAGGGAAATCCCTAACCACTTGTAGGGAAAACAATTCTGCCGGCAGATATTTAATGCCTATCTTTGCAACAGAAAAATAATTAAAAGCAATGCCTGAGCATACTGGAGACAGAGGCTTAGACCGGCAAAAAAGAAATAATAACAACAAAATAAAAGGAGACTACGCTATGAGAAGATTCAGACTATTATCGCTGCTAATGCTTCTGACGCTCACATGCGCAACAACAGGAGCCTCTACACTGACTGAGACATCGTATATAACTCAGCCCAAACACCATAAGAAACATCACCACAAGGCACCGCCACATAAAAAATATCATCACAAGAAGCGCCCTGCTCCGCCGCCGCACGGACGCCCGCCTGGAGTGGTGATACATCATAACCACAGGCCGTACATCTACTCACACGGACGTTACTATTGCGACAGGGGCGGCACATACGTGGTGGTAAAGCCGTCAATCGGAATGATTGTGCCAAGTCTGCCCACCGGCTATGTAACGGTTAAGCGTCCGCACGGCAGAATAGGCTATGCATTCGGCGGAGTGGTTTACGAGAAAATTACTTCTAACGGAGCATTTAAGTTCAAAATTGTAGGTTTCTTATAAAAAATAAATTCCAAATCTAAAATGATATAACCCCAAGACCTAAAATGATATAAACCTGGAAACCCTAAATAATGCTTTAATTTTGAATATAAAAAGAAAGTATGAACGCTGCAACAACCCCATGCGCGTTCATACTTTTGTTTTCATAAATATGCTGCTATTTTTTTTTCAGCCCGTAGGCCACAGCCATGTCTGCCACTTCGTCAGCCATCTCGTCGCGAAACCATCCGGGCGACAACACCTCGACCGCCCCGCCGCGTGAAAGCAGTTCCTGACGAAAATCGAACGTCGGCTTTATGTAATACTCAAATACGGAATAGTCTGAATATGTTTCTGTCTCGGTCTGCGAAGAGTGAAGTCTAAGCGAACGCAGATACATACGCTGACGGCCGTACACCTTGATGCGTACCCGTTCCGGCTTGATGTCTTCGGTTATTATCCCGAAACAGCTTGAGAACCATGCTTCAGGGTCGAAGTCCTTTGGATATGTAAACTTATTGTCTGTGGTGTCAAGCCTTAATATCCTGTCGAGCGAGAATGTCCTTACGGCATTGCGCTCGTCGCATAGTCCCACGACATACCACCGCTGCCTGAACACTTTGACGCAATAAGGACTTATGGTATAAATCTTAGCCTCGCCGTCAAAGTATCCCTTATGGCTTATCTCTATCTTCAGGCTGTCGCGCATAGCCTCTATCACCGGTGCAAGATAATCCCGGCCCGACGGTATTTCCTCAAACAATATACGCCGCTTCAGATGATGGCTCTCATTTATAAGATTGTTCACCGCAAACGTATTCAGCAGCCAGTTGCGTATGCCGCCCCGCTCCATGTCCTCGGCATTCTCAATATAATAATAGTAGCCGTGCCGGCGGTCGCATTCAATGTTTATGTCAAACACTTTCTCTATGGCTTTGCGCCAGTTATGAAACGTGCGCAGAGGCAAGTCTACGCCTTCGCTTAACTGCGAGCGTAGCCACCGCTCGTTTATCTCCTCGAAGGTTATGTTCCGGGCACGGTAGATGGTGTCAACCAGCCAGATGTATTTGTCAAAAAGATCTTGTGTCATATTTTATTTTTATTTAAATGTCAATTTATATTACGATGTCTTTCGTGATATTCCTGCATCACTAATGAATCCCACTCTCGGCATCGGATTTTTGTGTATCAGTTCCTCATCACATTTCTCCTTTATATATTCCAGACTCATTTTCTCTTTTCCATAGAGAATGAGGTCGATGGCCTGCTTGCGCGCAACGTTCTCAATCTGCCCGCCGCTAAAATCATAATGATAAGCCAGATAGCATATATCTTCGTCACTGATTACAGGTATCATGCTCTTCCAGATGCCGCATCGTGCCACAATGCTCGGCTTTTCGAACTCTATCTTATAAAGGAAGCGGCGCTCAAAGGCTTTGTCCAAATTCTCCGTAAGATTCGTCGTGGCTATGAATATGCCCTCAAGCAGTTCAAGCTCCTGAAGAATTATGTTCTGTATTGAGTTCTCCATCTTTTCCACAGCCCTGTCGGCACCTTTCTGCCTGATGCCAATCAGAGCATCGGCCTCATTAAAAAGCAGGATTGGTGTTACATCTGAGGAGTTTACCAACGCGCGGTAACGGTCAAAAAGGTTTTTCACATTCTTCTCGCTCTCGCCAACCCAGCAACTTTTCAGTTCAGCATAATTCACCTGTATTACATCACGGTGTGTTGCCTTAGCCAGCTGCATAACAGTTTCTGTCTTTCCCGTTCCAGGTGCGCCATAAAACAAGCACGTAAAGCCTGAGCGCATGCCTACTCTCTTTAATTCGCTGCACACTTTGGTGTATCTTTCTTCGGTGAGCAACTCTTTCAGCTGCTCGACCTGACGGCTTTCGCGTTTGTTATAGTACATCTTGCACTCCGTTATGTCTTCATGCCTTATCAGCTCTTTGAATCTGGTCGTAGCGTTCAAATTCATATTCAGCTCTGACAGAAACTCCTGTTTAGCCTTTACCGTCAGGTTATATTTCTCGTGGTTGGCCAATCCGTCTTCATTACAGAATTGAATCAGTCCGTTCTTTTGCAGCATGCTTTCGTCTCGAGAGAGCTTACCCTTCAGCTTATTTGCAATAGCCCTATTCTTGAATAAGTCTCTAAAACTTTGCGTGTCCAGGTTGTAATCGTTGTCACAAACCAAACGACTTGCCCAGAAAACAAATATTATACCTTCGTCATTTACAGTATGGTCGCAGATAAGTTTATAGGTACGCAACTGCTTTACAAACTCAAGATTTCTGTTTGTTTCAAGCAAACTGAATAATTCTGAAATAAATTCTTCATACTGCAAATAATCATAAACACGAGATTCAAACAGACTGTAAATCTCACAAAACAACTCATCGCAAGTAAGAAGCTTAGGCTCAGCCGGCACAAATGCCTCATTATGCTTAAACGCATCTATCACACCAGGTTCCATGGCGTATGTTGTTTCACCACGTCTGTTTTTTATGCGTATCATCTTTCTTTTTAAAAGCTCGTCTATCTCAGTGCTGTAGTTTATCATCCTTACCATACGGCATTTCAGATATTCTGCCAAAGTTCGGAGTTCGACATCTCTGTCCCAGCAGTTGTCTACAAACAGCGACAGCAGCACAGCTTGTACTTTGTTCACGGACAATTTACGGCACACGTAACTGATATAATGTTTTGCCTTCTCATAAAACTCATCGCTCAGGTTTGAACCTTCAGAGAGTTCTACGATATTATCCATAGCCGTCATCAATGTCAGCTTTTCTTTCTTCTCTGTCTTTTCTATCTGTTCGCCTGTTTCTGTTTTCACTTTTAATTCTCCCATCTTATGCATCCTTTATGTTTTTACTTTAGCATCTCCAAACTGTATGAGCCTGGTGTCTATTCCGCCTTTTTCAGACAAAGCTACCTATTTAGCAGCCTTTCCGTGTACATCCAAGCCACACAGTTATGTTTTACGGATGCAAAGATTGCCATTAGCTATGCCAAAATAAAGCACAACCAAAATATTTTTCTACTTTTACATGCTCGATATCACCAAGATTACATCAACATGCTGGCAGTGATACCTAAAGAATTTGCTATATTGTAACATATTGTCTTTCAAAATTTTCTTATTTCAAAAACCTCTGTCGTAATTTACATAATGGCGTAGTTCGGCATCAAAAAAATCTGTCAGCATTCCGGAATGTAAGGTGTTGCGTTTATGGAACAACATACAATCTGAAACACCGACAGACAGGTCTCATGATAATATTACTTGTTTACCATTTTTTCTATTTCTTCAGCCCTTTCTTTAGAGATATTCAAAGACTCACGTTCTCTTTCAAGCAAACGTCTGATACGATCTGTTATTGTTGTTGATGAAAATTCTTTAAATGTTTCCAAATATTCTTTTTCATCTTCATTTAATGATGGTATAAGTTCGCTTTCTATTTCTTTTGCTCTATCCTCGGATATATTAAACTTTTTTCGCTTACGTTCCAAGAATTTTCTATCATCCTCCGTAATAATCCCATTATCTTCCAAACAAAATAGGATCTCATCCTTATATTTTTCTTCTTCTGCAGTTAATAATATTTTGTTATCTTCATTTTCATTATTAAAGACATTATCCTTAACTGTTATTTCTGTTTTCAAATCACATAATTCACGTTTCTTATAAATCATCGTACCACGCTGAATGTTTTTCTCATTAACCCCAGTCAAAACTAAACCAATTTCATTACCTGCTTTGGCCGAATCTTGTTTATTAAAAGAAACAATAATACTTTCTACAGAAGAATCGAAATCATTTCCATTGTCACTGACAACAACTTTGTCACCAAGTTTTATATCAGACTTTAATTCATCCAAAATGACAAAACCTATTCCTTTCATATAAATGAATTTAGAAACCTCCATTATCAAATCTCCCTTTTTAGCATCAGCCTTTGCCTTTAATTCTTTGGGCGATACATAGTTTTCGAATTCATCAAGAGGCCTAAACTGAACAGATATTTCCCACTCTGTTTCAGAAATATTACTAAATGTTCTATCTGATGAAACTGAATAATTGGCAGATACATTTAACATCATATTCTGGAAAGCCACTTTAACATCATTAATCTGATTACTAGAAAGATTGGACGTTTCATAAGAAGAAACCCTTTTTGTAAACGTTAATAGCCCTCCTTCCAGACGCTGTTTAATCAAGGTTCTTAGTTCACCATCTTCTGTTGCCCATACTAAATCATTTGGACAATATGGAGCATCTTTTGGAGAAAAGGTTTGTTCCAAAAACATTTCATCTTTGGTTTCCCTATTACCAGATATAGAATTTGAACCTTTTAATCTACTAGAGGCATCAATAATCCCGTATCCAGCTCCAGCATCTGCATCGTATGTAGAAAAAACGCTCTGAGATATTTTGTTTCCTTTTATACAACGTGCTGTAATATGTGTTGCACCTAGACATTGGAATAAACGACAAATTTCATGAACTTTTTCATAGAATAGGAGTAACTGTGCATTTTCAAAAGGTAAATACATCGGACGTAATGGATGCGCATAATATAGAGTATTTGCCTGCGGATGACCTACTGGAAATGTTATTTCACCAGGCAACTCATCCAAAGGGAAAACATATTTTATATTATCTGTATCATCATAACATCCTCCTATATGATCAAGATCACGAACGGTAAAAATAAATTGCCTATCATGATATGGACGATTACAAAAAGTAGCTTGTCCATTCTTTATATCCTCAATTCCGCCTATAAACTCTTCCGCTAATATAGATAAAAACTCTTCCCTTGATACAAAGGATTCATATTTAAAATCGTCATAATCGTCATCATTCCACAATGATTGGCCCTTACAAATTTCTATACGCTTATCTATATCTATCCCATAAATGCCATAACCGCCTTCTCTTATTATATAGTTACGCCCTAGACCAACTTTTCCGGTTATACATTGTTTAGCATTATATTTTTCATCATCATCACAAGCATAAGGTAAAGCCTTGATCGCCAATCTAACAGCCTCTACATGTTCTCCTTTCCAATGAAGCCTTTGTGACTTACTATATAAAATCGTACAATACCAATTACTTTCTTCTTCAGATCCCTCTGAAATAAAATCTAATGCTCTGTCAAGGTTTTCTAAACATTTTTCATTAGCTTCATCGTCTTTTTCGTAAAATTCTTCTCGTTCTTCATCAGTTCTACTACTAAAATCGTCCTGCCGAATTATCTCTGAAATAGAATAAAGAACATTCTCCCAAGCTCTAAATTTAAAATAAAAAGCAGAAATATAATCATCATCAGACGAAGCATATTCATTTAAAAATCTATCTATCAGAGTCTGACAATATTCATTATCAAATTCTTCATAATTCAATTCATCCAAAATCTGATTAAGTATTTTTTCTTTTTGGGCTTCAAACTCTTCTTCTGCAGTTCCATCATACTTTTTAACAACATCGGAGATTTTCCCACCAACATATTCTACTAATTTATCATTAGCATCAGCTTTGTACAAATCTTTAGCTGTCTTAATTATACCTTTTAAAATTCCCATAGTTAATTCGAATCTAAATTATATTATTTTTTATAATTTTCACAAAACAATTATATGTTTTTCTTTATTATATTCCATGCGTCCTCAACGCCCGACATCATGTCAGAATACATTTTTTCGTGTGTATCGCCTGTATAGGTTGGATGCCAGCTGTCAATAACCATCTTACGAGTTTGTGGCGAATAATATATCCAGTTATTCAGTTTCATCAAGTCTGTAAGATAATTCTCTGCAACAAAATCCTTTATTGCTCCTGAAGCGCCACAACACAAAAGTATATTTGCGTCGTAGGCAGCAATCTGTTTCACCAGCAAGTCTTTATAACGCTCCATATACGACTTCAACACAGAAGTTTCAATGCTGCTCTTACCTACCTGCTTTTTGCAGTTTACACGGGCAACGGGTGCCTGGTCGTAAAAGGGCTGATAAACATCTTGTCTGTCTATTTCAGCAAACGTCTTAGCGTGTCCGTTGGCATCGATCGTCAGCAATCCGTAAACCCAGCGCATGAGGTTCTTGTAGAATGGTGCAGAAACAACGACATTATTTTCGCCAGAGAAGTTGTTGCGTCCTGTCTCCGCACGTATGTCCCACGCTTCCTCATCATTAAGGTCTTTGGTCAGTATCAACACACGCCTCTTGGCACGCTCCCATATAGCATTCTCATTGCCCGGTTCACGGCTCCAATAGCCGTCTTTATAAACAAACCGTCCACGATAAAGCAGTCCGTCAGGTGCTAGTTCGCAGCCATCACCGTTGGCGACAGAACGCTTCCGCCATTCAGCAAAAATATTATCTTCAAATTGCTTATAATTCATTTTCTATAAATCATATTTGAATTAACTTATGAGCCATACTAAAATTAAAAGGGCCAAAAGAAATTATATTAAAATCTCCGCATGTTTCCATTCTAAATTATATGGCTTATTCTATTTTTCTGTTTAACTAAAACAGCCCTGCAATAACGTGCCAAAACCATGTCATCACCTTTATTGTCAGCAACACAAGGAAATAAATAATTACGCACAGCATAACTATGAGAACAGCCATCCTCACCGCCTTGCGGTTTATCTCACTTATAACCTTTTTGTCGCCTTCAACAAATCCGACAATCAGTTTAAAATTCTGAACGAACGACTTGTTGAACACGTCTATTACGTCACCGATATAAAATGGAATGAGTCCCATAGCGATATCGCACAGCGCATTATAAATCACCGCCAATGTCAGAGGCACCGACCGTATCTTAACAGCACTGACATAAATGTAAGGCAGCGTAAGCAACTGTGTGAGCAAGTCACCAAATCCTTCAAGCAAAAAGCCCAACACAGCATCAAGATAATATTTATCCATCAACCACGTAATCCTTTCTGCAAGTTGGTATGATTTGGATGACTTTATTTCATACTCTGAAATATTCATATTCATTTAATCATATATAAAACATCATTAGTGTCTACTAATGTTTATTTTGAATTACTTATTCTCCCATCTCTCCCAAATACTCTTATAAAATTTAAGATTATTAGGCTGAGTTAAATAACCTTTTGGCAAAGTCCTGATACTTTGGCATTTTGGACATCGCAGTGGCATTGAAAATATGGTTGCAGCATATTCTATATCCGGACCTATGAAGTTATTACCACACTCGGTGCAATGAAATTTTATAAATCCTCTTAACATAATCTTTATTTTTTACGTTATACATTAATTTTCAATTCCAAAGATACGCCTATGATATGCCATACTAAAGCATAAGGTCAATAACTTGAACGAAAATTTCAGTAAAACTAAAGAGCCATGTTATTTTCACAGCGCCGGAGAGTGATTGCCCTTATTCGCACCTTTTGGATGATTTACGCACGGTGCTGCTGTCATCATCATTATCGACGGGAACTTCCGACCACAATATTTACAGGTGTATTCGCTCTTCTCCGTGCCTTCATACAGCTTGTGGCGACCTTTGTTCGGGCCGTCGGGATGGCGGACACATGGGGCTGATGTCAGCAGGCGCACTGACGGAAAGCGATGACCACAATACTCACAATAATAATATTTCTGCTGCATTTTTCCTCCTTTCTCCGACTGAATACCGGATGATAATATGATTAATGCCAAAAGGCATATGGCGGTTATAGATATAGTCGGTATTTTGTTTTTCATTATTATCTTATCAAATTTGTGTCCTTCAATATTTATTTAACAAAAATAGAGCATTTAAATCTGCCAATCAAGTTCACAATGGTTCACTTCACAATTATTAACCCAAGAGTGTTCTTGTGTTTTTGCATTATGTAACACGTTACAACAAACAATCAGCTGCCATGCAACCAACCATCAAGTTATGTCTTCAGTTTACAAAAAGCGGTGTGAACTCACTCCCCCACGCTTTCTGAGAGTAAGGTTCTGGCAAAACCCGATAATAAAGAAAACATGAAAGAGGAATCCACACCAATAGCATGGTGTGAACTCGCTCAGACAATCATTCATTACTATCAGGATTGAACTGCCAGATTCTACTCCCTGAACGTCACTGTCTGTGCGTGTACACAAGTACTTCTGTCTGTGCGCATTTTTCTGCACACAATATGTCAAAGGCAAAGATATTAATTTTTCATCAACATTCAAACCTTTTGTCTGAAAACTTGTGCCGTCCTCTTTCATTTTCTATTTTTCAAACAAATATAGGGCAATGTTATGCCAACATAGAGCATATGTTTGATGATAATGCCACAATTCTGCCGATAACCGGCAAGTAATAATATTACATCATGAACTGAAACTAACGGCATTTTACCTTATAAAAGGCCATCTTTCGGATATCAAAAGGACACCTTTCGGCACTCAAAAGGTATGCTTTTGCATGGAATGAGAAGAAAAGCCTGTAGCTGACGTAACATAAGCCAAATGCATTTATCATAACATGGAAAAGCAATGGAAATATTTTTCATAAAAACTCATCACTCGTCACATCTACACATAAGCTACTGATAATAAGATGTTTACGCTGTGATGAGTTACGTTTATGACTCATCACATTCAGGGTCGGCCTAAATCAGGAAAGTACACATTCAGCCCAAAACAGCCAAGCGTGATGAGTGAGAACGTCAACTCATCACGCCATATCTCATTGACGGTCAGCGTGTTAAACCGCAATGTGACGAGTGATGAGTTTCTTGCAAAAAGATTATATGGCTATAACAATAAAAACAGACTTTTGACATTGCCAGACAAAACGAATAGCCATGCATGTCAGCACCAATATCACAGGCCTGCCTATATTACGCAACAAGGGCAAATGCTATATGACGCATTTGCCCTTGCAGGTTAACTATAATGATGCGCAGACGATGCCGCGCAAAGAGCCTGTTCTGTCAGCCAGACTTACTCCCACTCGATTGTCGAAGGCGGCTTTGACGAGATGTCATAGCAAACGCGGTTGACGCCTTTCACCTTATTGATAATCTCGTTAGAAACCTTAGCCATAAAGTCGTAAGGCAGATGTGCCCAGTCGGCTGTCATGGCGTCTGTGCTCGTTACGGCACGCAAAGCCACAGGATGCTCGTAAGTGCGCTCGTCGCCCATGACTCCCACGCTGCGTATCGTAGAGAGAAGCACCGTTCCTGCCTGCCAAACCTTGTCGTACAGACATTCGCCGTCTTCACAGATATAGTTGTGCATAGCCTCGATATAGATGTCGTCGGCATCCTGAAGTATGCGTACCTTCTCGCGTGTGATGTCGCCAAGAATACGCACCGCAAGACCCGGTCCGGGGAACGGATGACGCTTGATGAGGCGCTCGGGCATGCCAAGCTCGTAGCCTACGCGGCGCACTTCGTCCTTAAACAGCCACTTCAGCGGCTCGCAGAGCTGCAGATGCATCTCCTCCGGCAGTCCGCCAACGTTGTGATGGCTCTTGATAACCATACCTGTTATGCTCAGACTCTCAATGCGGTCGGGATAGATTGTGCCCTGTGCAAGCCACTTGGCATCAGTAATCTTCTTTGCCTCGGCATTGAACACCTCAACAAAGTCGCGGCCTATAATCTTGCGCTTCTGCTCAGGGTCGGTAACGCCTTCAAGATCTTTGAAGAACTTCTCGCTTGCATCAACGCCGATAACGTTGAGTCCGAGTCCCTGATATGCCTCCATAACCTTCTGGAACTCGTTCTTGCGCAACATTCCGTGGTCAACGAAGATACATGTAAGGTTCTTTCCGATGGCACGGTTAAGCAATGTAGCACAAACTGAAGAGTCGACGCCACCGCTCAGACCGAGAATTACGCGGTCGTTGCCCAGCTGCTCCTTAAGTTCGCTCACCGTAGAGTCAACGAACGAAGCGGGGCTCCACTGCTGCTTGCTTCCGCAAATGTCAACAACGAAGTTCTTCAGCAAGAGCTTGCCCTGTGATGTGTGGAACACCTCGGGGTGGAACTGAACAGCCCACAATGGATTGGTGTCGCTTGCATAAGCGGCATACTTAACGTCGGCTGTTGAAGCAATCACATGGCAGTCGGCCGGTATTGCGGTGATGGTGTCGCCGTGGCTCATCCATACCTGAGAGTTCTCTTCGAAGCCTTTAAACAGAGCATTGTCGGCATCGAATGTCCTCAAGTTGGCACGTCCATACTCGCGTGTGCCGGTCTTTTCAACCTTTCCGCCGTTAGAGTTGGCAATAAACTGCGCTCCGTAGCAGATGCCGAGCACCGGATATTTGCCTACAAACTGACTGAGGTCTACCTTGAAAGCCTCTTCATCATGAACAGAATAAGGCGATCCGCTCAGAATCACACCGATAACGTCGCTGTCGTCTTTCGGAAACTTGTTGTAAGGCAAGATTTCGCAAAACGTGTCGAGCTCACGCACTCTACGGCCTATCAGCTGTGTGGTTTGTGAACCAAAATCGAGAATAATAATTTTCTGTTGCATATTATTATAATTGGTTTATAAAATTTTCTGCTTCTGCAAGTGTGTCAAGTTTTCCTACGTCCATAAGCCTCAAGTCGGTTTTGTCGTATCCTTTTATCACCACCTTGTCGCACACTTTAAGATAAAAGTCTATTATGCCGAACTTGTCGGGGAATTCGTCCATAAGGCCGAACATAGACGGCGAGATGACATGTATGCCCGAGAACGCCAGCATGCGGCAGTCGGCAACATTCAGGTCAGGGTATGGACTTCTAACCTCACCCGTCTCAATGTTTGTCCATCCTTTCAGCCTCATGTCGTCGTCAAAGAGCAGATAGCGCTTAGTCTTGCGGCTGCTTACCACGAGCGTCGCGGCGCTGTCGCCGTGCATGGCGTACAGATGTGCGAGGTCAACATTGCTCAATATGTCTACATTGTGTATCAGCACAGGTTTGTCGCTGTCGAACAGCGGCGCGGCTTTCTTTATGCCTCCGCCCGTGTCGAGCAGCTTGTCTGTCTCGTCAGACACTCTGATGTCTGTGCCGAAGTTATCGTTGTCTTTAAGATAACCGACAATCTGCGACGCAAAATGATGAACGTTAACCACAATGCGGTCGGCTCCGGCATCTTTCAGCTTTTCAATAACGCGCTCTATCAGCGGCTTGCCACCTACTCTGACAAGTGCCTTCGGCATGGTGTCGGTAAGCGGTTTGAGCCTTGTGCCCAGTCCGGCTGCAAATATCATAGCCTGCATCTTCAGCATATTTTTTGAGCTTTTATTTCATTTCAACGCCTCAAGCGTCTGTGTTATGTTTTGTTCTCTGTGAATGATGTGTACCTCTATGCCGAACTTCTTGTTGATATGTTCTGCCAGATGCTGTGCCGAATAGACACTGCGGTGCTGTCCGCCTGTACATCCGAAACAGAACATCAGACTTGTGAATCCGCGCTGGATATAGCGGCGCACATGAGCATCAGCAAGTTTATAAACGCTGTCGAGGAATGTCAGTATCTCTCCGTCGTCCTCAAGGAAACGTATAACAGGTTCGTCAAGTCCCGTAAGTTTCTTGTACGGCTCATACCGCCCAGGATTATGGGTGCTGCGGCAGTCGAACACATAACCACCGCCGTTGCCCGACTCGTCTTCAGGTATTCCCTTGTGATAAGAGAAGCTGTAGACGCGTACCACAAGCGGACCTTTGTTGTCATATTTTGAGAATGTAGCCGGACCATCTGAAGGATGTGCCGCGAACACCTTGCTGTCTGATATCTTAAATCCGTCTGCACGGCTCAATGCCGGCTCTTCGAGAGTTGCAAAACGCGGAAGCTCCGTGAGCCTCTTCAGCACATCCATAAGATAAGGATATGTAAACACGTTAAGCTTAAGCAGCTCGCGCAGGTTCTGCATTGCAGGCGGTATGCTGTCAATGAAATGCTTCTTGCGCTCAAAGAATCCTCTGAAGCCGTATGCACCAAGCACCTGAAGCGTACGGAAAAGCACGAACAGGCTAAGGCGCTCGGCAAAGTGTCTGACAGAAGGCACTTCGGTATAATTTTTCAAAGAATTATAATATTCGTATATCAGCTCGCGGCGCAGCTTATGAGGGTATTTTGCCGAAGCCTGCCAAAGGAATGAGGCAAGATCGTAATAGAAAGGTCCCTTGCGTCCGCCCTGATAGTCGATAAAATACGGACGTCCTGAAGCGTCGAGCATTATGTTGCGCGCCTGAAAGTCGCGATACATGAAGCTGTCTGTCTTTTCTGCAACGAGGTCTTTTGCAAAAAGCCTGAAGTTGGCTTCAAGCTTAAGCTCGTGGAAATCGAGCTCGGCAGGCTTTAAGAAACAATACTTAAAATAATTGAGGTCGAAGAGCACGCTGTTCTCGTCAAACTCCGGCTGCGGATAACAGTTAGACCAGTCGAGGCCGCGGGCGCCGCGTATCTGTATGTTCGGCAGTTCCTTTATCGTGTTTATCAGCAACTGCTTCTCCTTTTGGTTGTATCGCCCTCCGGCTTCGCGTCCGCCGCTGATTGCACTGAACAGCGACACACGTCCGAGGTCTTCCTGCAGATATCTCAGTTCATCGTCTGACACTGACAATATACGGGGTACGGGCAGCTGGCGCTTGCGGAAATGGCCCGAAAGATATATAAAAGCGTGATTCTCGTCGCGGCTTGTGCCTATTGCACCTATCACCGAACTGCCGTCGTCGCCTGTCATTCTGTAATATTCGCGGTTGCTTCCGGCCTGCGGCAGCTTCTCTGTGCTCACCGGCTCAGAGCCGTGCCATTGTCTATATAGTTCTATAAGTTTCTGCATGACGTCAAAACATTTTATCATCCTTCTTGCCCCGCTTCTTTCCGATAAACTCGGCCAGGACAAAATCCAGCACCATGAGCAGCAGTATTATGCCAAGAGACATCAGCCATGACTCCGTAATATACATCAGTCCGGCAGAAAGTACGATGAAAATAAGCCACTGCGACTTCTTTATTTTAAAATCCTTAATGTCCATAAAGTATTTTTCTTGACTCGAAACTAACCCGGCCATCAGCTTATGCCAAACTAATCTACAGGGCTGAAAGTGCATCAGGACATCGGTCCGCCCAACGGCGAAAACTTGCCCGACAACCATCACGCAGCCTCAACAAACGGGGCTAAGATGCTATAGCCGAATAACATTCGGTGCAAAGATAAGCAAAATCAAAGACAATATGAAATAATGGTGTTTATTTTTGACAAACGTAAGGACATAAAAAAAATCGCATGTCCTCACGACAAGCGATTTTCAAAAAACAAACTACTTAAAAACTAATCTACTAAAACAAATCAAAAAAATATCTACTTTAGGATCTTTATCCATAACGTATCTATCTGTTGACATGCAAATATAGACATTTTATAATTCGTGACAAAACATTTTTCAAAAAAAATTGCGCAAAAAACATCTATACCGCAAAAAAAAGAGGCTGCCCGTTAAGCAGCCTCCCATTTTGTTATTTGTAGTTTACAAATTACATCATTCCGCCCATTCCGGGAGCGCCCATAGGCATCTGAGGCTTATCCTCAGGTTTGTCAACAATCAGGCACTCTGTTGTGAGGAACATGCCTGCTATTGAAGCTGCGTTCTCAAGAGCTACGCGGGCAACCTTGGCAGGATCGATGACACCGGCCTTACGCATATCCTCATAAACATCTGTACGTGCGTTGTAACCGAAGTCGCCTTCGCCTTCCTTAACCTTCTGAACAACAACAGCACCTTCGCCGCCTGCGTTGGCAACAATCTGACGGAGAGGCTCCTCGATTGCACGCTCAACGATGTTGATACCAGTCTGCTCGTCTGCGTTGTCACCCTTCAGGTTCTTCAGACCTTCAAGAGCGCGGATGTATGTTGTACCGCCTCCGGCAACAACACCTTCCTCGATAGCTGCACGTGTAGCGCAGAGAGCATCGTCAACGCGGTCTTTCTTCTCTTTCATCTCAACCTCGCTGTTTGCACCAACGTAGAGCACTGCCACACCACCGGCCAACTTAGCCAGACGCTCCTGCAGTTTCTCTTTGTCGTAGCTGCTTGTTGTGTTTGCTATCTCGTTCTTTATCTGAGCAACGCGGTCAGCTATGAGCTGCTTCTCGCCAGCACCGTTTACGATAGTTGTGTTGTCCTTAGAAACTACGATCTTGTCGCAAGTACCAAGCATCTCGAGTGTAGCCTGCTCAAGCTTCAAGCCCTTGTCCTCGCTGATTACGAGTCCGCCTGTCAGTACGGCGATATCCTCGAGCATAGCCTTGCGGCGGTCGCCAAAGCCAGGAGCCTTAACAGCACAAATCTTCAGGTTGCTGCGCAGACGGTTTACAACCAATGTTGTAAGAGCCTCTGAGTCAACATCCTCTGCAATAACGAGCAACGGACGTCCGCTCTCAGCTGCAGGCTGCAGGATAGGCAAGAAATCTTTCAGGTTGCTGATCTTCTTGTCGTATATAAGGATGTAAGGATTCTCCATTACACACTCCATCTTGTCAGCGTCTGTTACGAAATATCCGCTCAGATAACCACGGTCGAACTGCATACCCTCAACAACACCGATGTGTGTGTCGCGGCTCTTGCTCTCCTCGATAGTGATAACGCCGTCCTTAGAAACCTTGCGCATAGCGTCAGCCAGCAGTTTACCTATTTCAGGATCGTTGTTTGCGCTGACAGTAGCAACCTGCTCAATCTTGTCATAGTTGTCGTCAACCTTCTCAGCGTTGTTCTTGATATATTCAACAACGGCAGCAACGGCCTTGTCGATACCACGCTTCAGGTCCATCGGGTTTGCACCTGCTGTAACGTTCTTCAGTCCTTCAGTAACAATAGCCTGTGTAAGGATAGTTGCTGTTGTTGTACCGTCACCTGCATCGTCGCCAGTCTTGCTTGCAACGCTCTTAACAAGCTGTGCGCCTGTGTTCTCAAAGCGGTCCTCAAGCTCAACTTCCTTTGCTACGGTTACACCGTCTTTTGTTATCTGCGGAGCACCGAATTTTTTCTCAATAACAACGTTGCGGCCTTTAGGACCGAGTGTTACTTTCACTGCATTTGCCAACTGGTCAACGCCTCTCTTCAAGAGTTCGCGGGCGTCTGTATCGAATTTTATTTCTTTAGCCATGATGATTTTATTTTTATATGAAGGCCACATTTAGGGCACATTGTCCGTAGTCATAAAGCCTACCTGCGTGCCGGCGGCCTCATAGGGTTGTTTTTAAATTATTGATCTGAATATATTATTTTACTATAACAGCGAGAACGTCGCTTTGGCGCATCATAAGATACTTAACGCCGTCATACTCAAGCTCTGTGCCTGAATATTTGCCGTAAAGAACCTCATCACCTTCTTTAAGAATCATTTCCTCATCCTTAGTGCCTGTGCCAGCAGCAACGATAGTGCCGTGCAAAGGTTTTTCTTTTGCTGTATCAGGAATAATGATACCACCGATTTTCTCTTCTGCCGGTGCAG
>ENA-USZI01000348-USZI01000348.1-human-gut-metagenome-genome-assembly--contig:-NODE-348-length-34089-cov-33.487005_pt1 | contig 34089 bp, 18 predicted proteins | sample MGYA00250042_ERZ773532 | MGnify/ENA primary metagenome ERZ773532 (study PRJEB29103, sample SAMN06112036) | human gut metagenome | biome: human gut; feature: ankylosing spondylitis patient; material... | reverse complement strand
TTTCCAATGCCTCATAAATCCTTGAAGCAAGTTCTTTCATGTCGTCATTAGCCAAACGTACGAACTCATTCCGCTGTGAATTATCTGCTTTGTTGTATATTCTGGAAAGTGTTGCAGCAAGGCGTTTCAGATGCTCATCAGGAAGGTAACCATGAGTAATCTGTTCCAGCAGTTCTTTAAAAGTGATAATCTTTGTAGTAGGCTCATCGGTTATCGTAGGTATTGTTTTTTCGTGTTCAGTAACACCTACGGCATCAATCAAATAGAAACAGTCTTTGCTGAACGCATTTGGGGTGACATTTCGTAACTGCTCATCTCCAATTGTGCGTACACCACGTCCTTTCATCTGTATATAGAGCGGTAAAGATTCTACATCACGCATGAAAATCAATACTTCAAGAGGCTTAACATCTGTACCAGTTGCTACCAATGTACAAGTTACGGCAATTCTGAAATCCTTATCATTCCGGAACTGACGTATCAATTCATTACTATCGCCTGCAGAATAAGTTATTTTCTGCACAAAACGGTCATCTGTACGTCCAAATACTTCTTTAGCTATCTGTACGATATTGCTGGCATGAGTCTCATTTAGCGCAAATATCAAAGTCTTTGGCAAATAGTCAAAATTGGCTTCACGCTGTGGATCATTGAATAACTCAGTATAGACTACATCACGATAAGTAGACAGAATAAGTTTTATTTGCGCAGGATTAATGACACTTCTGTTTAACTCCTTATTGGTATATGTTTTCGTTTCTTTATTGGAAATAGTTTTTACATCTCCGGTATAACGTGTTTCTTCTTTGATTTTATCCCCTTCTAATATAGCGCCGCCATTTTCTGTAACTTGAGTTTTGATTCGATATACGCGGCAATCTACATTTACACCATCAACGATGCTTTTTTCCAATGTGTAGTTGACTATACGATTATTGTTAAAGAATGCCATTGTTTCAGGAATAGGCGTGGCTGTCAATCCAACAAGTCTGGCTGTGTCAAAATATTCCAATACCTTACGCCAATTCCCATAAATGGAGCGGTGGCACTCATCTATGATAATTAAATCAAAATAATCATGTGGCAAATTTGGATTCGGAGGTAATACAACTTCTTCTGTAGGTTCATTATCATCATCGTTGTCATTATCCTCGATAGTGTCTCCTTTCAGAAAAGAAAAAAGACGCTGTATTGTTGAAATAACGACATTGCTATCAGATGGTATAGAAGAAGAACGAAGACGGTTCACGGTAAATATTGTATTGAATGCATCTCCATTTTCTGTCAGCCGAAAAGTTCCGAATTCTCCCTCTGCCTGCTTCCCGAGATTATTCCTGTCCACAAGAAATAACACTCTTCTCATTGGGGTATATGAAAGAAAACGATATGCCGCAAGACATGCGGTATATGTCTTACCTGCACCTGTTGCCAATACCATCAAGGCGCGATTCTGGCCACTTCTGAAACTTTTTTCCAGTTCTGTAACAGCCTCATACTGACAATCCCGTAGTCCTTTTCTTCGCAAAGTTGGAAGCCCGGCAAAATAATCATTTATCCCCAATAATTTAACCAATTCATGAGGAGTTGGAATCGTCATAATTTGCTTGAAACAAGAATCTTGTTTGCGAAAATCACAAAAATACAAGTCTTTTCCATTTGAAGTAAATATGAAAGGCAATGGTTTCTGATATGTTTGATAAATTTTAGGAACATTTCTGGCATATACGACAGCTTGTTCACAAACTTTATCAGAAAATGGATCAATCTCTTCTCTTTTAGCTTCAAGTACACCAACAGCCTTTCCGTTAATGAAAAGGAAATAATCAGCCTCAAGGTTACCTTTCAAAAGTCCTTCTCTTATAGCAACTGCAGTACAGTTTGGTTCATAATTATCTCTATCGACCACCTTCCAACCAGCATTGCTAAACCACTGATCTATTTTTTGCCTCGCTTTTTCTTCTGGTGTCATATATTCCTATATTTTTATATTATCGGAAGTTGAATACAGAAAAATAATAACATCTATAAAGAACTGTTGCCGCTCTTCTTGTCTGTTATCAAATCTTTTATGTCAACTGAAGAAATTCAGTAATTGCTGTAAGGTTCCCAAATTAAGATGGATTCTGTTACAAGCATACGAGTTAACAATATTGAAGCTCCTATCCAGTTTTTTCGCTAACCAAGTTTTTAAATCTCTCTCTCCGATAAAACAACCTTTATTCTATTTAATTATATTTTTAGATGCAATTATATTATGCAAATATAGTGAATTATATTCGACAACAGAAATTCTTTTTGTAAATTTGTCTGATTAAGTATCTAAAAAGTATATGCTTGATTAATAACTTAAAAGAATTGAATTAAGAACAGATAAAGACACTATATTTAATATATTTTAATTTATAACAAAATCTATCTAAGATAGAATACTACAGTTTTAGCGATTGGCAAATATAAAATATGCCACTTCCGAAAAAGTAAAAGAAACATAGAATTAAGTTTATATGCAGAAAGCCGCTTTTAAAATGAACTTATCAATTAAGGCTGAATTTAAATTAAACTTATTTCTATTTGATTTCAAAATTAATTTTAGTAAGTAAATTTTCCAAACAGCCTTACAATATGATATTTCTGAAATGTTTGGATTTTCTGTCAAAATAGAAAAGCAAGACGGACGTAAGCACATAAAAAGGTAAAGGATGTTTACAAAGACGCGAAAGTGGGGCACTTTCTGATAATAAACCTATCGGTTTTGAGGCGAAAATGGGCCGTTTTTGAATCACGAAAAGGCTGTTTTTAAGACAAAATCCTGTTTTTTTTGTGGGCGTTTATGGCTAAAATAATTGCACATTTTATTATTTAAACTGATATTATGCTGAATGACAAAACTTTATATTTGCACACGATTTTGGAAGTATTTACGCACAAATATTTTTGATTTCAAAAAAAGACGCGTTCTGGAGCGTCAACGAAAATCACGATGGAAGGAAAAAACCACGATAACTTATCAGAAAGTCAAAACGCAATGTTCACTCAGCAAGAAGGCTGTGCAAACAACAGATAATGGCGACAGAATACTTAATTTTATTATCTGCACCGCTTATATATTGCACGTTTTGCAATAATTTCGTATTTTTGCAGCAAAATATTAACAAAGACGATAACAACATGCCGGAATCCAATTTTGTAGATTATGTGAAGATTTACTGCCGCTCAGGCAAAGGCGGAAGAGGCTCCATGCATCTTCGCCATGTGAAATACAACCCCAACGGAGGTCCCGACGGAGGCGACGGCGGTAAAGGCGGAAGCATTTACCTGCGAGGCAACCACAACTACTGGACGCTGCTCCATCTGAAATATCAGCGCCACGTGTTTGCCGAACACGGAGGCAACGGCGGACGTGACAAATGTCACGGCACCGACGGCAAGGACCAATATATCGACGTGCCGTGCGGAACGGTGGTGTATAACGCCGAAACAGGAAAGTATGTGTGCGATGTTACATACGACGGACAGACGGTGCTGCTGCTGAAAGGCGGCCGCGGCGGACTTGGCAACTTCCAGTTCCGCAGTGCCACCAACCAGGCTCCGCGCTACGCTCAGCCGGGCGAGCCGATGGAGGAAATGACGATAATATTAGAACTGAAGCTGCTCGCCGACGTGGGACTTGTTGGATTCCCCAACGCGGGCAAGAGTACACTGCTGTCGTCGCTGTCGAGTGCACGCCCCAAGATAGCCAACTATCCGTTCACTACGCTTGAACCGTCGCTCGGCATTGTGAGCTATCACGACAAACAGTCGTTCGTCATGGCCGACATTCCGGGTATTATCGAAGGTGCAAGTGAGGGCAAGGGCCTCGGTCTGAGATTCCTTCGCCACATAGAGCGCAACTCACTGCTGCTGTTTATGGTGCCCGGCGACACTGACGACATAAAGAAGGAATATGAGATACTGCTCAACGAGCTGCGCAACTTCAACCCCGAGATGCTCGACAAGCACAGAGTGCTGGCCGTGACAAAATGCGACCTGCTCGACGACGAACTGATAGAGATGCTGCGCGAGACTACGCCCGACGACATCCCCGTGGTGTTCATATCTTCCGTAACAGGTCAGGGCATCAACGAACTGAAAGACGTGCTGTGGAAAGAGCTCAACAGCGAGAGCAACAAGCTGCAGGACATTACAGCTGAAGACACGCTGGTTCACCGCGACAAAGACCTCAGCACACTGCCGCAGGAGCTGCTGAAAGAGGGCGAGGACGAGATAGTGTTTGTTGACGATGAAGACATTGAGGACATCGACGACTATGAGGACCTTGACGATGTTGAGTATTTTGACATTGACGAAGATAAATAAGAAACATAAGACAAGAGCCGCATGACATGCCGCAACGGCAAACATGCGGCTCTTTTATATAAACAAAAACACTTTTGCTATGATGAAGCCACAGCTTACATATTATGACATATCGCCCGACACGACGGCATTCAGCACAACGCGCCACGGCGGACACAGCACCGGAAACTATGCGGAGCTGAACATAAACAGATATTGCGGCGACAATTCTGAAAACATTGAGAAGAACCTTGAAGACCTATGCCGTGAACTCAGCGTTGACAAGGAGCGTGTCATTATGCCGCACCAGACTCACGGCACGGAAGTGATGCAGATAGGTGCCGACTTTCTGTCGCTGTCGGCAACGGTAAAAGGAATGATTCTTGAAGGCGTCGACGCCCTGATAACCGACGTAAAGGACGTGTGCATAGGCGTGTCTACCGCCGACTGTATACCTATATTAATATACGACTATGCACACCACGCTGCAGCAGCAGTGCATGCTGGATGGCGCGGAACGGTAAAGCGAATAGCATGCAAGGCTGTAAAGATGATGGAGGTGTCGTTCGGATCACGTCCGGAAGACCTGACGGCTGTTATAGGACCGGGCATATCGATAGACGCCTTTGAAGTAGGCGACGAAGTTTATGCCGAATTTGAGGCTGCCGGATTCAACATGGCCGACATAAGCCGCAAGGAAGACAAATGGCACATCAACCTGCCCGAATGCAACCGCAGACAGCTGGCAGCCATGGGACTGAAGGAAGACAACATAAACGTGTCGGGGGTATGCACCTACAACAACAGCAACGACTATTTTTCGGCGCGAAAGCTCGGCACTGAATCAGGCAGAATATTCACAGGAATAATATTGCGCTGACACCTAAGCCACAAGGAAAATGCCTGAAGGCATACAGAATGAAACAGTAAAGGCCATATCCCGGAGTTAACGGGATATGGCCTTTACTGTTGACATGATGCGGAAGGGCGACGATTATTCGCCCTCCTCCACCGTCTCGCGGTTAATCTTGTGACGGTCGATGATGCGCCACACATAAACTATATATGCAAGAACAAACGGTATGAGCAGCGACACTACAGACATGACGCTGAGCGTAAACTCGCTGCTGCAGCTGTTCTGAATGGTCAGACTGCTCTGCAGGTCAACGGCAGAAGGATAATACGCCGTGTTGTTAAGTCCGGCACACAGCAACAGACTCAGCACTACCAACACTTCACCAATGCCGGCTGTCCATATTCCAGAATTGAAACTGGTGTCGAAAACGGTGCGCCCCGTTCCGTAAAGGAACAGCACAACGCCCACTACAAGCATAACAGCCAGCGGCCACAAGGCAAGGAAGTTTGAAAGATACTTGCCATTTTCGACAAAGATGTTGCCTGTTGCAGGGTCGTAAGCATATCCGTCCTTCACAAGGACATAAATAAGGAAAGACAGGAATGTAACGAGAAACAGCAGCAGATTAATACGCAGCAGCTTTCTTGAGCGCTGGCGTATGTATATGTCAGAGACGCTGTTCACCGTATAGAGTATACCAGTAACCCTCGCAAGGAACATGACGGCAAGTCCAAGTACAATGTTCCACACATCGAGAAGGGCGTCAAGACCGTTGCTGCCGTTAGCCCAGCTGCTTATCACGGGCGACAGTCCGTTGGTGAAGTTTGCCTTCTCAACAACGAAGTTAGAGCCTGTGAAGAATGTTGCCACGGCAACACCAATAAGGAACGGAGCCACCCATCCGTTGATGACAAGGAAGGTCTGAAAGGTCTTTACACCGAGAATATTTCCGAGTTTTTTCTGAAATTCGTAGCTGACAGCCTGCAGCACGAAAGTGAACAGGATGATAATCCACAGCCAGTAGGCACCGCCGAAACTCGTACTGTAGAACAACGGGAACGAGGCAAAGAAGGCTCCGCCGAACGTTACAAGCGTGGTGAAAGTCAGTTCCCACTTACGGCCGGTAGAATTAACCAGCATTCCGCGCTCAACATCGTTGCGCCCGAGAGAAAAGATAATAGAGTTTGTTCCCTGAACAAACATCATGAAAACGAGCAGCGCTCCAAGCAGCGACACCAGGAACCACCAATATTGTTGCAAAAAAAGATATGTCATAATTTTCTTTGTTTTTATCGTTCATGTTTATTATTGACACTGTTATGGTCTGGCAGCAACATCAGAAAACTCCGGACCTTGCTTTATGGCCTTGCACATAATGTTGATTTCAACCACAAGCAGAAGCGTGAACAGCACGAGGAACATAAAGAACGTGAAGATAACCGACCCTGAGCTGATGTCAGACACGCCTATCCATGTGGGCAGCATGTCCTGTATTGCCCAAGGCTGACGTCCGAGTTCGGCCAGCACCCATCCCGACTCGCTTGCCACATAGGCCAACGGCAGAAGAACAAGCCATGCAATATGCAGCCATTTGAGACGCAGAATGTCCTTACGGTAGACAACAAACAGCGTTACGGCAAAGGCTAGGATGAGCAACATGCCAAGACCTACCATAATACGGAAAGACCAGAAGCACACAGGTATGTAAGGCACTATCTGGTCGGGATTGTCCATATATCCGTAACCGATGTATTTAACATTGTCCTTAATCCGTGCGCCATACTTATCTGCCTCGACAGCATTGCCGTTTTTCTTGGCTTCGCGGTATTTGCCTATTGCGTCGATGGCGACCTTTCCGCGCTCCGACTTTTCCGCAAACGACAATGCAGTCGTACCGTCATGCTGCGTGTATCCGCCCTTAATGATGTCGTTTATACCAGGCACAAAGCCGTTCAGGTCTCTCGTTGCCAGCACAGAGAGCATCTTGGGTATTGCCACCTGCAGAGGCAACTCTTCAGAAGCGGCATAGTCGGGCTGCCTGAACGGATTTATTAAGGCCACAGCCGTAAGCGGCGCACCTTCTTCACCGTCATACAGAGCTTCCATTGCAGCAAGCTTCATGGGTTGCGTCTTTGCCACCATATATGCAGAATTGTCTCCTGTATAAGCTGTAAGCAACGTTGCAACAAGTCCTACTATTGAGGCGATCTTTATACTGCTGACAGCAAACTTTCTTGTTCTGGCGGCAGTAGCCTCTGGCATCTTGCTGCTGTTGGCCCTGATAAGATAATAACAGCTGACCGCCACGGCAAACACTGCACCGACAATCCAGGCAGAAAGGACTGTGTGAAAAAACTTGTCTATGGCAAAAGGCGACAGAGCCACATCTGCAAAAGACGTCATCTCGTTGCGCATCGTGTCTGGATTGAACACCTGTCCTACGGGATACTGCATCCATGCGTTGGCAACAAGAATCCACCACGCTGATATCGTAGCGCCAAGTCCCGTCAGCCATGTCGACGCAAGATGAAATCCGTCTGACACCTTGCCCCAGCCGAAGAACATTACGCCGACAAACGTAGCCTCCATAAAGAAAGCCACAATGCCCTCGATTGCCAACGGCGCACCGAACACGTCGCCTACGAGCCACGAATAGTTACTCCAGTTTGTGCCGAACTCAAACTCTAGGATAAGTCCGGTTGCCACACCCATGGCGAAGTTTATACCGAACAGCTTCTGCCAGAAGCGCACAGTGTCTTTCCAGAAGACGCTCTTTGTGCGATAATAGCAGGTTTCCATCACTCCCATAATAAGCGCAAGTCCGAGCGTCAGCGGCACAAAGAGCCAATGGTATATGGCTGTAAGTGCAAACTGAGCTCTCGACCAGTCGACGGTCCCTGCACTAATGCTCAATAAAAAATCTGTCATACACTTTATTTTTTAATAGTTACTAATCTTGCTCTGTCAATCTGCACCGGTCATACGGCTGCTTATATAGTCGGCCTTACTGCCGCCCGCAGCCTTCTGGCTTAGCACGTCAGGCATGAAAAACAGCTTCACGACGAGAAATATTATCACAAGTTTTATGATAATGACAAGCCAAAGCTTCTTTCCTATGTCCATCGAGGTGAAACCGCTGTAATAGAAATCGAAAATCTTGCGCAACATATCCGTTTTATTTCATAATATTAGATATTCAGTACAAATAACCACTCTCAATGCCATATTCACGACAAAATGTAAACGCCGAATTAGCATAAGGCAAGTTAATTTCAACAAAAATACACATTAAATTTTAATTTTGTTCAAAAACACGGCAAAATTGACAATAATAGTTTTTTTATTTCAATAAATGCTTTGTCTTTTAAGATAAAAAATCTACTTTTGCAATTAAATATGCCACTATGGCATTCAGTTTAATAATCATGATTAATTTAAAACAGAATTTAAAATGAAAAATAAGAAAATTATAATAATCTCAGCTGTCATTGGTGTACTTCTACTCGGTGGAATAGTTTACCTGTCTATAAGTCTGCAGCAGCAAAAGCAGGCAAACAGGGACATGCAGGAACTGGCCGAACTCGACAAGAAAGAAATGGAAAACGAGTATCAGCAGTTTGCCGACCAGTACAGCGAGATGAAGACTCAGATAAACAACGACTCTATCATAGAGCAGCTCACGCAGGAGCAGATGAAGACAGAACAGCTGCTGAAAGAGCTGAAGAACGTGAAGACTACAGACGCACGCGAGATTGCACGTCTGAAGAAGGAGCTTGCAACATGCCGCGCCGTCATCAGAAGCTATATTCTGGAAATAGACTCGCTCAACCGTCTTAACCAGAACCTTACAGCAGAAAACACACGCGTGAAGGGACAGTACGCTGAGGCAACAAGACAGATCGAAGGTCTTAATGCCGACAAGCAGTCGCTTTCAGAGAAGGTCGCCATTGCTGCTCAGCTTGATGCCACAGGCATATCACTGACAGCCAAGAACAAGAGAGGCAAGGTTACAAAGAGCCTGAAAAAGTGCAAGACTCTTCAGGTAAACTTCAGCATAGCCAAGAACGTTACAGCCCAGAGCGGCATGAAGACCATCTACGTGCGCATAACTACGCCAACCGGCTCTGTGCTCACCAACGGCGGAACATTCAACTATGAGAACCGCAGCCTGCAATACTCAATGAAAAGAGACATCGAATACACCGGCAATGAGACTGCTGTAACAACATACTGGAACGTAAACGAGTTCTTGAGCAACGGTACATACAACGTCAGCATATTTGCCGACGGAAACATGATTGGTTCTCGCAACTTCTCATTTAAATAAACCCTGACCTCAGGATCATCAAGAAGAATTAACCGCTATTCGTTTATGAAGAATGTTGCTGCCATATTTCTCCTGATATGCGCCCCTGCCACTGCGGCGGCGCAACAGGTGCTGTCGCTCGACAGTTGCCGCGCCATGGCCTTGCGCAACAACAAGCAGATAAACATCGCACGGCTTAAGAAGGACGTGGCGCAGAACACACGGAAAGCCGCACGCACAAAATATCTGCCACACGTTGACGTGCTCGGCGGATACGAATTCATGAGCAAGGAGATTTCTCTCCTCAACAATGAACAGAAAGGCGTGCTCGGCAACCTCGGCACTACAACTGCCGGCCAACTGGGCAACACAGTGTCGTCTGCAATAACGGACATGGTTAGTCAGGGCGTTATAACACCGCAGACAGCCGAAGCGCTTGGAAATATAGCCAACAAGATAATGCCCGGACTGGAAAATGCAGGCAACGCCATAGGAAAATCCATAAGCGACGCTTTCAGAACCGACACGCGAAATATCTTTACGGCATCTGTCATGGTGCGCCAGCCGATATTCATGGGCGGAAGCATCGTTGCGGCAAACAAGATAGCCGACATAAGCGAGCAACTGGCTGAAAACGACATAACGAGCAAGACGCAGAACACGATATACGACATCGACAATGCCTACTGGACCGTGGTGTCGCTGAAACATAAGGAGAAGCTGGCTAACAGCTATCTGAACCTCGTGAAGAAACTGAGCGGCGACGTTGAAAAAATGATACGCGAAGGCGTTGCCACCAGAGCCGACGGCCTGAAGGTTGACGTGAAGCTAAACGAGGCTGAGATGCAGCTTCTGGAAGTTGAGAACGGAGTGTCTTTGGCAAAAATGCTGCTCTGCCAGCTGTGCGGCATGCCGATCAGCAAGGACATAAGGCTTGAAGACGAAGATAAAGAAGACGCATTCAGCAAGGTGGAAATGACACCATTGGTTGACACGGATGCCGCCAAGGAGAACCGTGCAGAACTGAAGATGCTGCAGAATGCGGTTGACATAAGCAAACAGACAACAAATATAATCAGGGCCGCGTATCTGCCGCAAATAGCACTCACCGCAGGCTATCTTGTAACAAATCCCAACCTTTACAACGGATTCGAGAAAAAGTTCTCCGGTGTATGGAATGTCGGGGTGATAATGAGAATACCTGTATGGAACTGGTTTGAAAGTTCATACAAGATAAGGGCCAGCAAGACTGCCACTACGATAGCCATGCTCGAGCTCGATGAAGCACGCGAGAAGGTGGAGCTGCAAGTGAACCAGAGTTCATTCAAAGTGAGCGAAGCCAACAAGCGGCTCAACATGGCAAACAAAAATACAGAACGTGCCGACGAAAACCTGCGATGTGCCAACCTCGGCTTCAAAGAGGGCGTAATGGACGTTACGGATGTCATGACCGCACAGACGGCATGGCTGCAGGCACGCTCACAGAAGATAGACGCTGAAATTGATGTTAAGCTGTCACAGCTCAACTTAAAGAAAGTTCTTGGAGAATCATTATATTAGAAATCATGACAAAAAAATCACAACATAACAACATCTTGCTTACAATAACCGGATTTGCCATAACCGTCATTATTGTAGGAGTTATAGGTTTCTTTGCTTTTGGCAAGACAACTGAAACGATACAGGGCGAAATTGAAGTATCAGAATACAGGGTGTCGAGCAAGGTGCCCGGGCGCATTCTTGAACTTAGAGTCAAGGAGGGCGACTATGTAAAGGTTGGCGACACGCTGGCCATAATAGACGCTCCTGACATTGAGGCCAAGAAGAAGCAGGCTGAAAGTGCCGAAGACGCTGCTGCCGCCATGAACGAGATGGCTGACAGGGGCGCACGTCAGGAACAGATACGCGGAGCCTACGAGATGTGGCAGCAGGCCAAGGCCGGTCTTGACATTGCAAAGAAGTCATACGAGCGTGTTCAGCGTCTGTTTGACGAAGGTGTCATGAGTGCCCAGAAACGCGACGAGGCATTTGCCAACTATAAGGCGCTCGAAGCTCAGGCAAAGGCTGCTAAGAGCCAATACGACATGGCAGTAAACGGCGCACGCCGCGAAGAGAAGCGTGCAGCTGCGGCTCAGGTGAACAGGGCAAAGGGTGCCGTACAGGAAATAAACTCATACATACACGAAACCGTGCAGATAGCACAGGTTGAAGGCGAGGTAAGCAGCATTTATCCCAAAGTGGGCGAACTTATCGGAGCCGGCTCTCCTATCATGAGCATATCAATAATGAGCGACCTGTGGGGTACATTCAACGTGCGTGAAGACCAGCTCAACGGACTCAAGAACGGCGACACATTCACAGCATATTGCCCGGCTTTCAGCAAAGACCTGAAGATGAAGGTCTACTACATCAAGGACGAAGGCAGCTATGCCGTATGGAAGGCCACAAAGAGCAACGGACAGTATGACTTGAAGACTTTCGAGGTGAAAGCCCGTCCTGTAACAAAGCTTGACGGACTAAGACCGGGTATGTCGCTAATAATTAAAAACAGATAAAACCAGAACGTGGGCAACAGTGTCAGCATAAGGAACATCATCAGCGTGGCATGCAGAGAATGCAGAATATTGAAGAAGAATCCGATGTATCTGTTCTGCATGCTGATATTTCCCGTTATTGTCACCATATTTTTTACTTCACTAATGAGCAACGGGCAGCCGACCGACATGCCCGTTGGCGTGGTAGACCTCGACAATACATCTACCACACGCTCGATAATAAGAAAGCTGGACGCATTCCAGACAACAAAAATCGTAAAACGGTATACTAACGTAAGCGAGGCTCGCAATGCCATACAGCGCAACGAGATTTATGCCTTCCTGTATATTCCCGAAGGCACAACGTCTGAGCTGCTGTCAATGAGACAGCCTAAAATATCGTTTTACTACAGCTCCACCTCACTTACTGCCGGAGCGCTGCTTTACCGCGACCTCAAGACCATATCTACGCTTGGCTCTGCCGGGGCAGCGTCGTCTGTGCTGCAGGCAAAAGGACTTACAGAAAGCCAGATTATGAGTTTTCTGCAGCCTATCGTCATCGACCTGCATACGGTGAACAATCCCGCCGTAAACTATAGCATCTATCTTAACACGATGATTATTCCGGGCTGCCTTATACTCTTCATCTTCCTGATAACTGTCTACTCGATAGGAACGGAACAGAAATTCGGCACATCGAAAGAATGGATGGAGACAGCCGGCAATAACATTCACAATGCACTCATCGGCAAGATATTGCCACAGACGCTGGTGTTCCTGGCCATATTCTATGGCTACATGATGTATGTGTTCGGCATATTGCAGTTTCCTCATCCCGGCGGACTGCCGGCTATACTGCTGCTCGGCCTGCTTTCAGTCCTCGCGGCTCAGGGCTTCGGCATATTTGTCTTTGGGCTCACGCCGTCGCTCCGCATGTCTATGAGCATCTGCAGCCTGTGGGCCGTATTGAGTTTCTCACTGTCAGGCACAGCCTTTCCGCTGTCTGCCATGTCGCCGGCAATAAAATCAATAGCCCAGCTGTTTCCGCTACGGCACTATTACATGATTTATCAGCTCAATATCTTCAACGGCTATCCGCTTGCTTACTCGTGGATAAACATAACGGCAATGGTATGCTTCATTATGCTCCCCGTGCTGGTTGTGTCCAAGATAAAGAAAGCCGCCTTAGAATATGAGTACTTGCCTTAAGCGCTTTTAACTGAAGATAAAAACAGAAGAAGAATTAAGATATAAAACCTGATGAAAAAAGCCAAAAGCTTAATACAACAGATCAATGAGGGCATACATGACATGTGCTACATCTGGGCTGAAGAGATGAAAATCACCTGGAAAGACGAGGGTGTGCTTATCTTCTTCATCCTAGTGCCGCTGCTCTATCCGCTTGTCTACTCGTGGATCTACACCAACGAGGTGGTGCGCGAGGTGCAGGTGGCTGTGGTCGACATGTCGCACAGCAATCTCAGCAGGCAGTTCATCAGACAGTTTGACGCGTCACCCGACGCCAAGATTACATATTACTGCAACAGCCTGAGCGAAGCCAGAGACCTTGTGGGCAGACAGGAAGCCTCGGGCGTGCTGTATTTTCCAGAAGACTTTCAGACCAACATCAACCGGATGGAGCAAAGCCATGTCAACGTGTTCTGCGACATGAGTTTCATGCTCTACTACAAGGCCATATTCCAGACAGCCACTGCTGTAGCCGGAAACATCAATTCAGAAATACAGATTCAGCGCGCCGGCAACACCACCGAACGAGAGAACGAGATAACGATAAAGCCGCTTGACTTTGACGAAGTGCAGATATTCAACACAACTGGAGGATACGGCAACTTTCTTATACCAGCGGTGCTTATACTCATCCTGCAGCAGACTCTGCTGCTTGGCGTAGGTCTGTCGGCAGGAACCGCAAGAGAGAAGAACAGGTTTAAGCAGCTTGTTCCCGTAAGCAGGCATTACAATGGCATATTCCGCATCGTGCTTGGCAAGTCGCTGTGCTATCTTATGATTTATGCCGTGATATCAGCTTACATCACTCTTGTTGTGCCACGCATATTCGGCTTCACGTCGCTGCTCCATGCCGGCGACCTGGCATGCTTCATGGTGCCCTATCTGCTCTCATGCATATTCTTCTCGATGATTGTCTCATGCGCCGTGAGATACCGCGAGAACATCATACTCCTGGTTGTATTCACCTCACTGCCATTCCTGTTTGTGTCAGGAGTGTCATGGCCGCAGAGCGCCATACCGGAGTTCTGGCAATGGGTGTCTAACCTCGTTCCTTCAACCTTCGGCATACGCGGCTTTGTCAGAATGAACGGCATGGAGGCACGCCTTGGCGATGTGCTGTACGAATACAGGGCACTGTGGATTCAGGCTTTCGTCTATTTCCTCATAACGTGCCTGCTTTACAGACGCCAGATAATAAAGACGCGACGAAAGGAAATTGAAAGACTAAGAACTGAAAGAAACTACGAAACTGCCGAAACAGAAACGGCAGAATAGACATATAAAATGCAAACAAAGACGCACATAAAAAAAATGTATGTGCGCAAAATCAATAAGTTAGCATAAAAATAAACGGAAGTCGGGCATGCACTTGCATGCTGACTTCCGTTAAATTTTTTATCTGCTATCAGGCCGAATATGTCCTTACATGTCGCAAGCAGACTGAGATTTTAATCTGTCTCTTTGTTTTCCGCTGTCCGCTTGCCGGCAGCATTGCCCTGACATAACCAGAGCCATGCTTAAAGGACATCGAGCCAGAACCGCATTATAATAATCACAGCCCATAAGCCATCAGCGTTCAGACGGCATCATGACGTCAGCTGTTCTTTACCTCAACAATCTTTGTAGGCGCCTGCTCGGCATTACGGCGGTTAACAACTGTTACAACTGCCATGGCCAGATTGATAAATGCCTGACCGGTCATGGTGTCAACATTAAGGGCAGCCGGCTTGCCGTCGTCGCCACTCTCGCAGATGCTCTGCACAACAGGAATCTGAGCCAGCAAAGGCACGTCCATCTCCTTGGCAAGATTCTTGCATCCTTCCTTGCCGAATATGTAATACTTGTTTTCAGGAAGTTCGGCAGGAGTAAACCACGCCATGTTCTCAACAAGTCCGAGGATAGGCACATTCACCTTGTCGTTTCTGTACATGTCGATACCCTTGCGTGCGTCTGCCAGTGCCACCTTCTGCGGTGTGCTCACTATAACTGCACCCGTTATGGCCAGTGTCTGCAGCAGCGTCAGATGTATGTCGCTTGTTCCTGGAGGCGTGTCGAGCACAAAATAGTCAAGCTCGCCCCAGTCAGCATCACCAATGAGCTGCTTCAGCGCATTAGAAGCCATTCCGCCGCGCCACAGTGTAGCCGTGTCAGGATTTACAAAGAAACCTATACTCAGCAGCTTCACGCCATACTTTTCAACAGGTTCAATGAGGTCGCGTCCGTCTTTATGAACTGCATAGGGACGGAAATCCTCTACGCCGAACATCTTAGGCATTGACGGACCGAAGATGTCTGTATCGAGCAGTCCGACCTTATAGCCAAGACGTGCGAGAGATATGGCCAGGTTGGCAGCAACGGTGCTCTTGCCCACTCCGCCCTTGCCAGAACTTACGGCAATGATATTCTTTACGCCCGGAAGCATCTTTCCGGCTTCGGGCCTGGGCTTCGACTTAGTCTCCACCTCTATGGTCACCTCAACGTCCTTGCTTACATGATAGTGTATGGCAGCCTCGGCAGCCTTGATGGTAGACTTCATAAAGGGGTCGGTGTCGCGCGGAAATATCAGCGAGAACGACACCTTCATGCCGTCAATACGCAGATTGTCGGCCACCATCTCACTCTCTACAAGATTCTTCTTGGTACCCGGATACGTAACGGTAGCCAAGGCATCCATTATCAGTTTTGGATATAATGTCATAATGTTTATTTTTTATATTTCACAACAAGGCAGTCAGTGTCTGCTTCATATACTTATTCTAACAAAATTCATGCCTAAAAGCTGGCACACTGCACATTATCGTAATTTTACTGCAAAATACGCAATAATTATGCAAATAAACAAATTTTTAATCTGAAAATACTCCGACAAAACTATATAACCAACAAAATCATCATAACTCATTAACAAACGGGCAAAGATGCCATACGCCCAGTGATGCCGCAGCCTTTTCGCACCAAGACAAAAAGTTTGACCTGACAACCGCATACTGCTGTCAACCGATAACAGATAAACACCTAAGCGAAATCAACTTTAATCAGGGAAAGGACACTTTGAAGTCAACAAAATTTAGGAAAGAACCCAAACTCCGAAATACAAAAAACTTTTTCGCAAAAAACTCATCACTCATCACAATAGGGCATAACGCCCTATCAATCAGCTACTTAATGCGTGACGAGTTGAAAAAGCAACTCATCACATCACAGTTATTTCTCCATTTTCCGAACAATATAAAGCCAATACATCAATACTTTTAGCCGCAAAATCAGCCTCAACAGGCCAAATACAGCTGTGTGTGACGAGTTGCTTTTTCAACTCGTCACACATTAACATTCTGTCATTCAACGACTTACATGCGATTGTGACGAGTGACGAGTTTTTAACAAAAATATTTTCTGCATACACCAGACTGCAACACCAATGCAAAAGCATACATTCCGCAATGCAAAAGGGCACATATCGCGATGTAATATGTGCCCTTTTGCAAGGTGATTAGCGGCCTTTGGCAGCATAACTTCAATAAGCCAAAATCATTCACCAACATATATAATAATTCTGCAAAGATATTGATTCCGTCTGTGTTCTCGCCTCTCTGACCGGAGAAAAACAAACGACAATAAAAACCTGAATAATAATGCCGATTGGGGATAAAACCGATTTTACAAAAAATAATGCCGCATGAACTCGGACTGAGTCATACGGCATTGATTTTATTCAATATAAAGGAAAAACTTTACACTCACTTCATCTTCACCTTTCTAACGGCTATCGTCCTGCCATCTCGCGTTATCTCAACAACCGCAACACCCGACACGGACGCCTGAATGTTCTCAACAGAAGATGATGCCACGCATGAAGCAGCCTGGACACCGTCAGCAGAATAAACGGCTATGCGGTCGCCTGCCTCAACACCGCTAACGCTAACCCTGTCACGCAAGGGCGACCATGCGCGTATGTCCGCATTCTTATCGTCATCGAGCATACGGTTGAAGCTTATAGTGAAGCGTCCAGATATGTTGCCGCTTTCAACAGAGGTGAAGTCATAGCCGCCATCAAGCAGATTGGTATGTTTGCCAGTCTTGGCATCTTTAAGCACTACACTTTCATAGTTGCCGGCATCACAGGTTTCAGGTATATAGAACGTGTACATGCCTGGTTCGGGCAACGTAACGCCAACAGCCACCTCACCGCCCTGGCTGACAGCTGACAACAGAGAATAGCGTGCGCCCGAGCGTGCAGCGTAAAGCTGCGCTACGCTGTCGGCAGTCATCCACTTGACGCCATCAGAGGCGATGTCGAAATAGTTGCATGACTCATTTTCAGGCACAGCGTTAAGCTGCAGCACGTCGGCCTTGTCTGCCCCGGCTGCACGCGTTGCCCCGGCCTGTCTCAGACCTACCGTAAGATTTGCAGCCGCGGCATAAGGCACGCCGTCTTTCTGCTCAGAGGTCTTGATGCCGACTATCTCTGCATCCTTCAAGGTTGCAGTCTGTGTGAAAACTGCATCACCGGCAGGAATATAGCCTCCGGCAGTTTCGTCGGCAGTGTTTATCGTCTTATATGCACCCTCTGTGTATCCATATATCACGCGGCCGTATTCCATGTCGCCATAATTCATTGCGCAGAGATAAGGCGAACCGAAGAGGTTCCAGCTCATGTTCTCCTTATGTGTGAACTTATTGCCAGCTGACGAACTTGAGTTCCATGGTTCATTATAGTTCCATTTATAAAGCACGACGCTCTTGTATGCTCCACCCTCACTATACTGTTTTCCACTGAAACGCACCGTAATATTATCGTTTGAGGTGTTTTCAATGAGGAAGCCCTCTGTTGTTCCTATTTGCGCAAAGCCGCCGTCTGTCCATGCTTTTCCGTCAGATCCGTCATACTGATAACTGTAAGCAGCACGCACCTGTCCACTGTAGCGCTTCAAGTTATAACCGCTTAAAGGACTCATACGCTTAACTTCAAACGGCATTACGGCCAGGTCGTTGCCATTTACTGTTACATCGCGTTCAACAGCAAAGTTTGTCAGCGAGATGTAATTGCCGTTGCCGCGCAAACCTGCCTGATGTTCCAGAAGCAGGTATCCGGGGTTGAAGGCGTTGCCATTAGGGTAAACTCCTGCTTTGACCGAAAGTTCCTGTCCCTTGCGTACATACACCACTGACCTGCCAACGGGATAGTCATCTGCCGTAATAGCGTAATCGCTGCTTATATTCCATGTTTCAAAGCAGCCGTTATCAACTGCGTTGCGGATTCGCCTGTTGCCTATAAGGTCGCGCTCATGGCCTACTTTCATTATATACTCGCTTATATCCGTCCGGTTACCTGTCGGATCAATATCCTGCGAGGTCTCCATCAACTGATATTTCCAGTAATCGTCCATAACATAACTGTTCGTTTCTGCAACAGAAGCCCGGTTGTTGCCACTGCCGGCTGCACCGTTTATGGCTTCCGCCGACGTCACATTAACCGCCTTAACAGCATTGACTGAGCCCAACACCAACGAATTATACAACAAGCCGCCAGCGGCACCCTCAACACCATTATTAACAATCGAAGTGGAAAGCACACCGGCATTAACCACCGGCTTGCCTGTAATCTCAAATCCATCTATCACGCCGTCAGCACCTATGGTAACGTTCTCCAATGAAGAGCGGCTTGCGGCAACCAACATGCCTTTACGCTTGCCCAACAAGTCAGAAACAATGCGGTCTGTTTCTGTTTCAGCACTCCGCTCATCGTTCATGCTTCCATACACCTTGGTATTTCCAAGAGACATATTCAGCAAGCCCGTATCATGATAATTGCCGTGAACAAAAACGTAACCATTCTGTCCTGAATGTCCCAAAGCATACAAGCCGGCCAAATCAACAGCACCCTGCAAGTCGCCAAGAGCCGTCTCCCAGCTCTTTCCGTCAGCAGTTGCCGTAAGGTCAGCCTTAACATAGACAATAGGCTGCAGCGGTGCTTCATACTCGTATGCACCAACATCTACCGACCCGTCAACAACTCGCTGGTTATTACCAAGATCTTTCTCTTCAGCCGGAATTGTCTCCGCTGCCAGAGCCTGCTCTGCATAATTGGCATTGCTGCCCTTATTGAGCAACTTCACACTTGGGCGTATACGATAATCACGATTATAGACATCTGCATTATCCGGATCGCGGAAGTTAGGACCTTCATTGACATTATCGTTTGTCACACCACGGGTTATTGCCACATTCTTGTTGTCATCGTCTGTTGTCAAATTCTGTGTATCGTTATTCTATGAAACAGAGTTATAAACAGACGGCACTGATGCAGAAGTGGTAAGATCTGCCTTGTTATTGGCAAACGTTGCATTCACCACCGTGGTCCGGCTGTCGGCTCCATTAAGTCCTGTACCTCCGTCGGCAAACAGCGTATTGACGAGCAGAATTTTGCCCGACGAACCAGAAACTATATTCAATCCATTTGCCTTATTGCCACGGAAGCCTGCATTTTTAAGCGTAACCTTGCCTCCGCCCGTACTTGCCTGCATTCCTGTTCCGCCGTTTGAATTTTTGTTTATAAAGGTAAGTCCTTCTATCGTTACAGGCTTGTTGTTGGCCGCAACGTCCATCAACAGGCTCGTTACGTCGGCATTGCTCTCCTGAGTTGTAATTACTGTAGGCTTGCTGAAATCCTGAACACCCGACTCATTATATGAGCCTTTTACATTCAGCGACTCGCCATACTGAGTATCACCCATAGACACTGTAAAAGCCGTACCTGTTGACATTCTTGGCAATGAATACTCACCGGCTTTAATATAAACGGCCTTATCCTTAACTGTACCTCCTGTTGGATTGGCCATAGCCGTCAGAGCTCCGCGCAGGTCAGAAGTTGCATTTGCCCAGTTTGATCCATCTGCCTTTCCGCTCTCTACCGTTGCCACATATATAGCATCCATCTGCGGGAACGTTATTTCGTACTGATATTCATATAAACCTATGTCAATAGGCTTATCGGCAGAAGTTCCGTCTTCTTTCAAAGGACCAGCATAACGGAGATATGTGTCCATATAGTCTTTATATCCCATGTATTGTGTGGCATATTCGCCGGCATTGCTCCGCATCCAGTCTGCGTATGCACCGTCAATGGTTCCGCTTCCGGTTGCCACCTTATGAGTTCCGTCTCCGGCATCAGTCAATACAGATATTGCAGCAGGATTCCATTGATTGTTGGCATCATTGCCGGCTACACCTGCTGTTGATGAAGGCTTGGTAAAGCGAGGTCCGGTTACAGAAGTATTGTCTGTAGAAAGAAGAATATTGGTATCGCTGTATTTTGACAAATCAACAGCATCGCTCGCACTGTGAGTGATCGACGTATTTGTTTCGTCTGTCTGCGGAATATTCTCACCTGTAATTTCATTACCCCACATTAACGTATTTGTAATAGTATTTTTGCCATTGTGGTGGTAAATCACCGCATTGCTTTTGGCCTTATTTCTGACAAAAGTATTATTCATTAATGAAACTTCAGGAACATAATTCGGTCCAATTATTCCATCTGCATAATTTGTTCCGATGGCTCCGCCCTGGCCTACTGTCTCATTATTCACCCAAAGCGTATTTACAGCATATAACCCTGCATAGACCTTAGGAGCATCAGAAACGCCCGCTACATATACAGCTCCACCTCTTGGCAGCTGAGTAGGCACTACAGGCTGGGCATTATCCACCGTGCCGTTACCGGCCAGGATGGAATTTACAATGGTCAACTTGGCGTCACGCATATAGACAGCTCCGCCGCGAACTGCAAAATTATTGATGAGACGGCAGCGGTTAAGCAGATAAGACACTCCGTTAGAATAGATGCCTCCACCTCGACCGATTTCGTCAGTATCAGCCGCATTACTTAATATGTTTGAAGTTTCACCGTCCATAATGGTCAAGCCGTCTAATATAACAGGATTAAGCGGTTCCTGATTTTTTTCTGCATCAGAATAAACTACATGATAAACATTCTTAACCTGCTCTGACACGTTGACATTGCCTGAGAGAATTACCTGACTGGCAAGTTCCCACGGCTCGTTGATGCCATTCTGATTAAAGTCAGAATAAGCACGGTTAGATAAAATTTCACTGATGTCTCCCATGCAAGTAAAGCTGCCAGTTACCCCCGGAATAGATACAATATCCTGACCATCGGCTGACTTAGAGGTAATTTGTTCTGTTCCGTTAAATCCTCCATAGATGCTCACACCTTGCGGAATAACATAAGAGTTCTGTCGCTGGTCTACAGTCTCAGTGCTTGCATCCATACGACGATAACTTGGTTTATATGTGCCGCCGGCCAAAAGGATTTCAAACCTGTCTGTTTCTTTAGCAACACCATTTTCACGCACAGCCTTGATATACTCCAACGCATCATCAAGCCATGTCAGCGATGTATAGAAAGAACGCCCTATATATTTGTCCATATCCTCACCTTCGGGCAACTGCACATTTGCGCCTTGTGACACGAAGATACGGGTAAGCAGGACGTCTGTAGGTATGGTTCCGCCTTCAAACGCGAACGCTCCGGCATCAATACGAGGCATATCAGCCTGAATACGGGGTATGCCCTGCATATCAACAGAAGAGATACCTAACCGACTGGCCATAGCGTCCTGATATTCTGTATCCATGCCATGCTTTATCAGTGGCGAATAGGCCTTCAACAATCGAGAAGACGATGCAAAGTAAAGATCTTCATTGCTTTCCATTGTCGTATTTTCAAAATTAGAAGGCATCTCATATGTCTCAACAAAAGAATGGTTGACAGGATAAAATGCAGAAATGCCATGCTCAACAGAAGACCACACATCATCCTCTAAAGCCTCTGTCAAGACACCACTGATATTTTTGTCAGAAGGTGCCGTATTACCCCACAATATTGAATTGGTCACCATCATAGCACCATCCTCTAGGAACAAGCCTCCACCTATAGATGAAGCAGTATTGTCAGTCACTGTACATGACACCATGTGAGCTCTGCTGTCTTTACCGGCATTTGTATTATCTGCATATACCCCTGCTCCATTTTCTGCCGTATTATCCATAATAAGCGAGCCAGACACAATGCCTCCGGGCAAGACATAAAGTCCACCTCCTTCAATAGCCTCGCAACGGGCCACAACACAGTTGCGCACATGTGCCCAAGATGGTACGACAGCACCGCCTCCACGCGTATTAGGATTGCCGTTACCGGCCATAGATGTTGCCTTGCCGTCAATAAGATAGATACCGTCTATGATACTCTTCTTATCGTTGCCGTTCCAGTCTGAAGGCTTCTCGCCGAACGTAACGGTATGATATCCGTTCACCTTCTGTTCCAACGAGCTACTATTATTTATAGCCGACAAAACAGTTTTATATGTAATCGGATCGCGCTTATATCCGTCGTTATCATCATCCCAGTTGCCATCCTTATCGCTGAACCCGCCCATCACTGTAACGCCATAAGGAATTACGTAAGTGTAGCTCTGTGGATCGTCCTGATTACTTAGTGTATTTGCGTTATAAACAAAAGAAGCGCTTTCATAACCGGCTAATTTAACAATTACTTCAATATCAGGATTTTCCTTAGCTGTTATACCTGCATGCTCAAGCACATTTTGTAATTTCATCGCACAAGCCGCATTTGCTAACGACCCACCACTACGTAATCCATTTCCATTCTGAGTTACATAATATATAAAAGCATCATTATGCTGTTCATAAGCTATATTTTCTTCATTCGCACTTTCATAAGCACCAATATCAACAGTACAATCTTTTATACGGTCTGTAAAATCAACATCCGTCGTTGGTAATGCGATGGGCTTTCCCTGATAGTCATTTCCCAAAGATTCAGCTCCATTATTCAAACACCATGTAGTGGAGTTCAAACGATAATTATTTTCATTTTGTGCATTTGCAGATTCAAAAGGATTATCTAATGAAGTTCCTTTTTGTGAATCCTTAATTTTTTCAAATACAACTTTATCTAAATCGGATATGGTATGAACATAACAATTCCATGCCCCATTAAAATTGTTGGTATTTTCAACACCAATAGCTCTACCACTATTATCATAAAAAATCGTATTATATATTTTTAACGTTGTTGTTGTTCCAGATGATGCAGTCCATTGATGCAAACCTCCTGTTCCACTAGAACTATTAAAAGCTACCGTATTATTATAGAACATTGCATCCTCAATAAAAATACCACCACCATTACTTTTAGCATAATTATTTGCAACTAAAGTATTATAACTGGTACCAAGAATCATATACATACCACCACCATAACTTTCATTGGAATTATTTGAATTATTCAAAACAAAACAATTAACAACCCTACTATTATCACCATCACAATAAATACCGGCGCCACGTCCCGAACTATTATGATTATTAATATAATTATCCGTTACGACACAGTTTTGTATTGTTACTCCACGGAACATACGAACTCCAGCTCCGCCATCACGGTTAGCCTTATAATCTGTATAAAAACCATGTCTAATTGTAAATCCATCCCACATAGCACCGGAATATTCAACATAACCTCCTGACATATCTTTCCAACGATAAACATTCGAAGCACTTTCATCAGCATCAGGTACAAAGTTTCCATATCCCTCATTAATCCAATGGTAGGACCAATTATCCCAAGATCTACCCCATTTCCAATAACTATATGAACTTTCACGTCCTGAAGGAGATTTAGTAGGTAAACATACATCTGGCTGGAATAATACAGGTTTCCGTGTCCGTTCAGGTAAATTTATTTCTTTAGGATTATCACTCTGAATCTGTATAATAGTCTCATATCTATCTTTGTCCAATCCAGCATCAGCATCATTTGTCGGAATATATCGTGAAACCAAAGGATGACGATCATCTTCACCAGGTGTACCTTCATTTGGGAAACCACCCAAAACATTCACCTTATCACGTATTACAAATCCTTTGTAATCAGTATAAATACCACCTGCGACCCACACTGTCTTTTGTTTTCCGTCATGCTCAGCTAATGCAGATGCTCGCTCTACAGCATATTGCAGCCCACCAACATATCGCTCTTCTCTCCTATTACGAATATTTATGCCATTCGCTCCTGTAACATGAATGATACCATCATGAGTTTCAGTTTTATAATTAACATTACTACTATTAAGATTCGATTCATTCAGATGCTCAAAAAACAACTTACTCGCACCAGATGTTTCACCATAAGGTCTGTTAGTCTGATCAAAAAAACCAATATAACGAGTATCTGTCGTAAGAACTCTACCTTCAACAATCTTATTGTTATCCACGTCATAAATCAAATTACCTGCAATGGCATTTTCCCATGAAGAGCCATCCATTTTTCCTGCACCATTCTCCGTCACATAAAATACAGTACCATTTTCTGGTAGTTTCGCTTCATAAGCCCCAAGATCAGCACCTCCTCCTAAATTTCGTAATTTCCCTGAAATATCAGTAATCAAATTATCAGGTGTTCCCGATGCTTTATTTATCAAATTACCAGATTGAGAAGAACTCGTTAATGGAGAAAAATTAGAGTAACCTCCAAAATACGTATCAAATCCCAACGTTGCACCAGATTTATTTGTCGGATTAGCAAAATTCTTTGCACCATATGCTCCTAAAGAAGCTAATGTTTGGGTATCATTCTTACTATTTCCCACTGAAAAAGAAGAATAGCCAATGAATTCCGGTGCTGCACCTATATTGTTTACAATTGTAACATGATTCATTGTCAAATGTGAACAATTAACCAACATTGCTGTTTGGTCAATGTTGGTATTGTTATTTACGACACAGTTATTCATCGTCAAAGATGCATTACGTGCATCAATAGCCGAACCCTCTTGAGCCGTATTGTTCTCGAAGATACAGTTGTTCACCGTAACATTTGCTCCATCATGAACAAGCAGACCTGCGCCATATTGACGGCTTGCCTCACCTGCAGCGTAACCGTTAATAATATGAAATCCGTCAAGACAAACTGCAGCTCCTTTCGCAACAGTTATACAATGATACAATCCATCTTCAATATTCTTGCCTTCATGATTACCGTTTATAACAGAACGATATGTCAGCGGATTACGTTCAACCGAAATCTTGTCGTCTGATCTATGATAGCCTCCATAAATATACAAAGTTGCCCCACTTGCCGCTGCAGGAATGTCTATAGTTGCAGTTTGCGGATCAAGGTTCGTAAAAGCATAACGCGGCCATATATCACCCTCCATCACATGCACCTCAAGACGTTTGCTTCCAACAGTTTCCTTATCAAGACCTGACAAATAGGCAATAGCCTCATTAAGTGAGCGATAGCCATTTGCCCATGAACTGCCGTCATGAGTAGCCACAGCACATTCAACATCAACATATACTTTCAAGGCATCTCCTGTATCTTCAGGATTAATATTGGTAGCCTCAACCGAATAAGCGCCCACAGCCGGTTTCTGAGCAAATCGTGTCCCGGCAATATCTATTTCAGGAGCAACCAGCACATCATCAGGGAATGTACCTAACGTCATACCACGAGCACGCAGATTTGCTCCAGTTACAGGTTGCCAGAAATAGTTAACATCTTCCAATAAACCTGTTACACCTGTAGACTCAGGCAAGCCTTCGGCAACAAAGTCAGGACTGAGCACGCCTTCTTCAGCAATATTATTGCTCTCTGCCAACGAAATTACTTCCTGCTGAAGCACATTATTCCAAACAGCATTGTTTATACCAGACAATGCTGTATACAAGAAACGTACATTAGACGGTGTTGGATTCTTTGCATACATCGGTATGTTACGTTTCTGGATAGTGTTGTTCCACAAAACAGAATTGATTACAAGTCCATATGAATCAACATACAAGCCACCACTCTGTGATGCATTGGCAGAAGTATTGTCTGTTGCCGTAGGACAATCGTTGTTAGTTATAGTATTCTGCATCAACACTCCACCTTTTGCACAATAAACAGCACCATTAAGACGACTTGTATTATTTGACACAACAGATGTTGAAAGGATGAGATATTCAGGATGCGGCTTGCCGTCTGTCCAATTGCCGGTGTGTGCAAGATAAGCGCCCGAGCCATTGTTGGCAGAATTGTTAGTAAGCATAGAGGCCAACACTATACCGGCATTGTCAACATATACAGCTCCACCGTCACCGTCGGCATTGTTATTATATATCAGCGAATTCATAACACGTCCGCCGTACATATAGACAGCACCGCCATTGCCCGTAGACGAGTTTTCTGTAACAATACACTTCTCCAATGTTGCATTAATACCCATGTAAACACCGGCTCCACGGTCTGTCATGAAGTCTGCCACGCCTTCACCTCCCTGAGCATAACCTCCACGTATGGTTACTCCATTAAGTATGGTTGATTTGTCGAAACCGCTTTTGCCTTCTGAAGGTAGCGGTGAAAAGAAAACAACATGACGTGAGTCGCTCGTCAAAGTCCATTTATGATTTGACTCATTCCAAGATGTCTTGCTGTGTTCATAATAAGAACCTTCGAGAATGGTCTTATTAACAAAATTCCACGGCATTTTGCCCACTTCACGTTCCTGCTTACTGCTTTCATCACCGGCAAAGCCTCCATAAACACTAATTCCGTCACGCATAAGGAACGATGCAGAATAAGTTGTTCCGCTGATAACCTGTACCTGTGGTACATAAGTTCCGGCAGCCACCCACACTTCTCCAGGAAGATTCTGCGGATTGTTCTTGGCCAGTTCGTCTATCATGTTCTGCAAGTTACCAGAAGCATTTTCCCAAGAAGAGCCATCGCCAGTTCCGGTTGCAACAGGTTTGACGTAACGTATACGTGTCGACAACATCTGCTGAAACTCATATGCTCCGATATCTATCGTAGAGCCGTTAAAACGCGGATTGCCGGCCATATCCTCACTGCCGTATGCAGACTGGTCGTAAGACTGCTGATCACCCTTACTTAACATTACTGACCCTTCAAGCACATTCCACGACCAAAGCGGATAAGCTGTCTGACGCCAGTTGAAATCACGGTCATAACTTGTCTTCAGCGACGGTGCGTCAAACATAGGAGCATTAGTGTCACCGCGGTTTTCTGCAGTAACATATATGTTTCCGTCTGAGTCACCGGCCTCAACTTCATGGAATGCGGAATTTTTGAATTTCGGTCTGTATTGCGTCGAAAGAGTTGAATTTCCCCAAATAATAGTATTTGCAACATTATATCCTTCGGCCTTATCGTTTATCATATCGATGCCGCCACTTGAATTTCTCGACACAGTACTGTTCACAACTTTCGCACCGTCAGCAAGGCGCAGTCCTCCATTCTCATTATTGAATATTGACGAGTTAACCACGGTGGCCTCGCCTGCCAGATACAGACCGCCACCGGCGTTCTCTACTGCAGCACGCTCTCCGGATGCATTGTTATAAACAACACACTGATTTACAAGTGATGTGCTGTTGTTGACATTCTTTACTTCAGCATCAACGTATATGGCACCACCTTGTGTGGCATAGTTGTTCAACAGGAAGCAGCGTTCTATGCGGAAGATGCCGCCACCCGTATTATCGCCATGTAAATATATACCGCCGCCCTTCTCGCCAGAGCCGTCAGCATGGCCGTTGCCTATTGAGAATCCATTTATTATAGTAGGCGAAGTATTTTTATTGTTTCCTGAGGCAGGTGCCATATTAACATTCAGCACATGTGTGGCATTGTCTGAACGTGTTGTGTTAGCAGGGAATATCAAGTTTGTATTGTCAACAACATCATCTCTCTTGATATCACCCGAAAGCACGGAACGATATTTCATCTGATATGGCTTTCCGAGCGTCTCACGGCTGTTGACGTTAGTTTCATCGCCCTTAAAACCGCCGTAAAGCTGAACACCTGACTTCAAGCTGAACCCATCGGCAGGAGCTATATACAGCTGGTCGGCGTTCGTTATCTGTTCAAAGCCCTGCACCCATATCTGGTCGCCTGCAACGGCATTCTGCAATGCTGTTTGCAATGTCGTAGTAGTTTCCCACGACGTGCCGTCGCCAACACCTGTCGGGCTGACGTAATAAATCTTTGTTTGTGCCGTAATTCCTAAATAAGAACCCAGGAATAAAAGCAACATATAAAATCTGAATAAAGTCCGCATCTTTATCATTTCATTATTCTTTTACGATTATCTTTGCAGATACTGCTACATTAATATTTTTTGTTGTCTTTACTGATATTATCAAATTCTCAGTATGTCAGTTTTTATTCATGTCTGCCGGCTCAATTCATGCTCAGCGTGATACTTCCACTGCCGGTTACGCCCTTTATCGTTGCGTTAACCTTATACCAGGCGGCCTGCTGCAAGACATAACTGAAATTCATTGTATATCCGCTTCCGGTAATATCATTGCCGTCTTTTCTTGCAGAAATATTAAATGTCACACTCGGTGTCGTTGCACCATCAGTGAACGTATAATGATACACGCGACCGTTGCGCTGACTTATCTCTGAGGTGTTATAGAATGTCCATGACTTATCTTGATTATCCGGTGTCACACCTGTAATCTCCGGGAACAATCGGCCATATTCCTTTCCTTTATATGTAAAATCTGTAACCTTCACATCTGTATATCCTTGATCGTATGCATCAGCAGCATCCCACTGTATGTCTATTTTAGAGGCAAGACGGGTAAGCGTCATTGTCGGTATGCTGCCTATCTCACCCGTACCGCCAACTTGTATTTCAAACAGAGCCGGCTGGTCGCCGCTAACGGCTGTTTTATAATACCCGGTGGCTACGCTGACAAACTTAGCTGAAGCATTATCGTCTGTTCCGGCATAATCATTAGATATTGTCAAGGCTTTTACCTGCTCATTATCTTTACAGTCACTTATGCTTTGTTCCGGGTTATACTGAGCATCACTGCTGTATGTTACGCCGTAAATATATGCAGAACCAATTTGTGCATCGACAGTAAGAAGTTTTACTCCTTCACGGCCGTCATAATTAGGAAGTTTGTCAAAATCATCTTTTGTTATAATTGTTTTTTGTACATACGGTCCGTCTTTATACGCCAATATCACCGCCAGCCTGTCCCAGTCAGCTCCTTCTTCCACGCCCGTCCCCGGATCGCCTATACGCGTCAGCCCTGACGTCGCAGGAACTGTCACAAGAAGTTTGACCGTTTCCATATCAGTCTCCGGCGAAATAGAGTCTTCACTTTGGCATGCCGTTATGGCTAAAGCTGCGGCACATAAAAGAACATGTATTTTAGAGATATACCTCATGTCTGAACGTGTATTTTCTTTATTTTACTTACATAAATTATTCCGGAAGATTCTGCTGTAACATCATCAAATTTCAATATCAAAATCGCCTCCGGGCTTCCAATCCAACTCAACCGACACACCGACTTCGGGATTTTCAGTCACAACACCGCCTTCATCATTCAGCTTCACTTTTATCACTTGCATCTCGCCTGCCTTAAGCGGATTTTTCATATACAGTGTGTTCTTGACATATTTTCCGTCGGGCATCTGTGTTATCAGATCCATTTCCCATATACTTCCCTCAGCCACTGTGGGGTCGTCAGTCGCACGTGATTTTGCAGTATTTGCCGACGGGAAACATACAGAATGGAACGCAAGCAGCCCGCCGCCTTCCGTGCGGTGTGTCCTGATTACGGCCTCATTGTCGTATACAAAAGTGCTGTCTGAACAATGCAGACCTGACGACGTGCGGCGTGTATATGCCACAAGTGCCTTTGCCGGTGAATTGTTTGGATTTACAACCAGCACAGGTACTGAGTTGACCATATATAAGGGCACATAGAAATGTCCAGAAACATTGTCCATAAGCATACGGCCATATCCCATATAGATAGCAGCACTGTGTGAGTCGAGCGTATCGGCCTGTGCCTGGCGCAGACTGATGCCTGTGTAGGTTGATGCGCCGCTGATAGTTACCTCACTGACAGAATGAGTTGCTGCAAGGGCTATATTGTGGTAGTCGCCACGGTTCATATAGATGGTCATTGACAGACTGTTGGCATCAGGCTCAACGGTCTGATGCTGAGCCAAGTTGCCGTCTTCTAATGTAAAGAACGACAGGTCCATCACAGCGGCACGCTCGCTCATAATGTCAGTCATATCAGAACGCAACGCCGCAGCCAGTTGCCGTTCTGCCGGTGTGGTAAGCTGCTTGTCGAGCGTCTGACGAAGTGATGCGGATAATTCCAAACGATAATCAACGGAATAGTTTACACCGCAACGCGACAAATCTTCATCTATACACGAAACAAAGGACAACGGAAACGCTGACAACAGCAATGCCGACAATCCTGCACAAAACTTTGAACAATAATTCTTATTTTTACGCTTCGTCATCATTCTTAACACCATTATTATTTCTTCTTTTTCTAAATCACCGCACTCACGGAAGATTAACGGTTATCCGCAAGCGTTTTCCGGTTGTAGGCGGAAGCCCTACGAAAGGCTGCCGCCTGATTAGCATTTTATACAAAAAATCCTTTCAGGACAAAAAGATCATTTGTATTATTGAATATCTATGTCAAAGCTAAGACCTGTTTTCCATGTCAAATCAACAGCCAGACCCAAAGATAACTGAGAAGCACGTAGGTCAGGTATGCAGTTGTAAGCATTTGCTAAAGATGATATTTTTAAATTTGCAGTTGTTGTATAATCCTGCATAAATACGTAAGGATTTTGAACAGATTCAGAATTAGAACCTTTAGCAGGATCCAACTGTGCAATCAGATAGAATGTTCCACCAACAGGAATAATTCCATCAGCACCTTCAAATTCAGAAGTTGATGTATTCTTCAACTCTATTGCAATATTAACCTTCTGAGCATCTGCTTGTTTATTATCCAACACCAATGTGTAATTCGTTAAACTTACACTATTAGACTTAGCCGCCATACCTAAAACAATGCTCTTATCATAAACAGTTTTTGTAAGAGTCTGTGCATCACCAGAAGGAGTGAAATCCCATTTTACACTCTGAGGCTGTCCACCTATCAAAACTCCAGTAACAGTAAATCCGTTATCAGGAACATTTACATATGCACCTTTTTTATCAGGCAAAGGAGTTGTAGAGCATTTAACTGTAAGAGCCAACTTTGCCACAGCGTACTGTATAGCATTCGCAAGTGCAATTGTATGGGTTGTAGGCAAAACTTTATCTCCCCAACCGTCAAATGCGCTTTCGCCTGTCCAATCCTCCAGTGATGTCGGCCATGTAATATTATCTGCATCTGTTGCCTTTAACGGTGTATTAGCCATATAATATATAGAGGCCGGATAGCAGATATCAGCCATATTTATTGTCATATTTCCATTAGATACGCCTGTCGTTGAAGCCGTAAACTCGCCATCAGCAAAAGCAACAGAAGCAGAACCATCAGGCATATTCATATTTTGCGGATAAGTTAACGTCGTACTCAGTACATATGGTGCAGGGCCATCTGATACAGTGAATACGCCATCGGTTTTAATCGCAGTTTGAATACCAAGAGCAATTGTTTTTTCTGTACTTTCACCTCCTGTAGCCAAGCCATCTACTTGATTGTACAAAGTTTCCAAAGTTTTACAAATTGAATTAGCAGATCCAGCCTTCAATGTTATAAAACTTTTATACAATTTTCCTAAAGTCGATCCATCTTCTTTTTTATCAGCCCAACCTGAAACACTTTCTACAGCATTTAACACTTTAACCAGCTTTGCACTTTCTCCTGCAGTATCTTCTACCTTAGCTTCCTCTAGAGAGAAACTGATATTTGAAGTATTACTACCAGAGACATTGGCATTTATTATACCTTCATCAAATTTCTCTGTTGCAGCAGAAGCAACATTCTCACCACCAGCACCATAGAACAAGAAATTTGTTGTTCCGACAGGTATAGATACATCATTATAAATTTTATGACTATTTTCTAAACCATTATTTACAATTGGGTCCAATGATAATATACTTGTAAAGCCAACATTGTCATTACCTACAGCAGTCATTGGAAGAAGCTTAATGTCATACATACCTAAGAATCCTCCTCCCTCCTGTGTATTTCCTCCTGTCATCCTCGTCTTAGCTGCTGCAGGAATATTAATTGCAAACTGTGTTTTTACGCTCTCTCCATCATAGGTTGGATTTGTGTTAGACAACTCATCCTCAGAAGAGCATGCAGTGAAACTCACTGCACCAATAAGCAGCGCTGCTGCTCCATAGGCAAAATTTCTGTTATAAAACTTTTTCATAAAGAATAATTAATTTAATTAAGTTATAATATTTTGTTGTTTATTTTTCTTTCAGCTGTTCCGCCTTCATTATAGCTTCATACTGCTCAAGGTTTCGCTTAGCCTGTACGTTTCCGTCGGCTGCGGCACGCTTCATATACTCCAGACCTTTCTGCCTGTTGCCTATCATGTAGTAAGCCACTCCAAGCGGACTGAAGGCTCTCTTGTCGTCCTTAACTGTAAGCAGTTTTCTGAGAGCTTCGTCATATTTCTCCTCCTGCATCAGTTCTGTAGCCTCGTTTATGGTCTTGGCCGCCGTGTCGGGCACATAGTCATAATATATCCGCAGATAGCCCGAATTGCGCTGGTCGCTCAACACGTTGTCTCGCAGATACGCATACGGACGTCCACCGTCTAGCTGTCTTATCATCTGTTCGCGCTTATCCGGATTTTTCTCCGTATCTATTATGTGCAGAAGCTCGTCGCGCCCATCAAAGCTGCCGTCGGCTATCTGGTCGCGCAGCTCGGTCCATGCCTCGCCGCCATTGGCGCAGTCAAACAGCTTGTCTGATATTTTCACCCTCTTCTGTATATACGCCTTCAGGGCATCGGCACGCCGCCCTGCCAGACTGACATTGTTTTTCTGTGAACCTTCAACAGAAGCCAGACCAACAATCTGTATGATCTTAACCGACGATGTAGAGTCGGCCATTATGCTGCGCGTAATGTCAACAATACGGTCGAGCGTCTGTGCGTTGTCACGGAAGTCACATTTCAGCTCCGAACTGTTCAGCGGATAATGAACATACAGAGCCCCTTTCTCCTTGCGCAGTATGCGCGTGTTGTCGTAGGGCTTATACTGCGATACGTGCATCAGCACCGGATTATCCTTCTGCAGCTCACCAGCCTTGCCTGCATTGTCCTCGACAACGGCAAGTGCGGGCACAAACTGCGGCACATACACCATATCACCCATACGCCTTCCGGCCATATCCTCAACATTGCAGCACCCTTCTTTCTCGCGTGCCACGTCGAGATATACTTTATCCTCCCATATCCAGGGACTGTCGGCACGCCTGAGCGTTACGTCATACCTAACTTCCGAGCCTAAAGCCACTTCATCTGCCGTGGCCTGCTGAGCATTATCATAAAATCGTGCACGCTCCGTGTAGCGCATGTTGCGCTTGCCTCTGAACACTGTCGGCTTCAGCAGCAGGGTGTCGCCCTTAGCAGTTACAAGACGGGGCGTGGCTATAACGGCATAATTGCTGCCTACCGAATCGCCTTCAGTCAACACGAACGACAGCCTGAGAGCCGTAGAGTCTATCCACTGAGCATCAACGCCGTTGCCGCGCAATGCGGACGCATTACAGACAGATGAGCCCAATGCCAGTAAAAGAATTGAACTTAAAGATCTCATCATTGTTGTATCTTGAGATTGTATTAAATTAGTCGAGTATGCAAAACAAAATCACACCGACAGAAATCATCAATGCGACTTACTTAATGTAATATATAACAGAGATTGCAAGTTTGGTAGGCATGAAAA
>ENA-USZI01000344-USZI01000344.1-human-gut-metagenome-genome-assembly--contig:-NODE-344-length-34270-cov-11.097359_pt1 | contig 34270 bp, 28 predicted proteins | sample MGYA00250042_ERZ773532 | MGnify/ENA primary metagenome ERZ773532 (study PRJEB29103, sample SAMN06112036) | human gut metagenome | biome: human gut; feature: ankylosing spondylitis patient; material... | reverse complement strand
TTTGACAATACGTTGAACGTTGAGATGCGAAGTTGCCATATTGGTGGACGTGTTGGTGTACCGTCTCAGGCTTCATCTGCAGATAAACTATTTGTGAAATAGTGATAATTATGTGTCATGCAAACATTGCAATTAGCATGTATAAAGTAAAATCATGATAAGATAAATACATTATAACAAAGAGGGTGTCTTAAAAAGAAAGACATCCTCTTTGGCGTTTGGTAGTAATCTGCTTATAGTCAGAAGCTATAATGCTGCATCATGAAGAATTTCTTCAAGCGTTGGATGAGTATGAATTATATCCACTAAGTTTTCTGTTGTTCCGTTGAAATTCATAATAGCCGTTGCTTCCTGAATCAAATCAGCAGCATGAGCCCCATATGCATGGCATCCGATAATCTTATTATCTTTATCTGTTATCAACTTTACCATGCCTTCGCTTTCATCCATAGCCAGAGCTTTACCATTAGAACGATAGAATCCTTTACGGGTATTATATTCAATACCCATTGAGTCACATTGGTCAGAAGTTAAACCAACTCCTGCAACTTCAGGATTAGTGAACACTGCTGCGGGCATAATTTCCATGTGTATAGCATCTTTCTTTCCGCAAATATGATTTACTGCCCTCATGCCTTGAGCAGTGGCTGCATGTGCAAGCATTGCACGTCCGTTAACATCACCAATAGCATAAATTCCATCTATGTTGGTTTGCATATTGTCATCAACTTTGATTCCCTTGTTATCATAGTTGATATCTGTATTTTCAAGCCCAAGTCCTTCGATGTTTGGTTTGCGGCCTGTCGCAACAAGCACAATATCGGCTTCAACTTCTTGAGGTTTGTTTTTCTTGTCAAAGCATACTATTAACTTATTGTTATTTTTATGTATGCTTTTTACAGCAGACTGCATATTAAAGTTAATTCCGCGACGCTCCATAACTTTGCGCATACGTTTTGCTATATCAGAGTCAATGGCGGGGAGACATTCTTTTAGAAACTCAATGACAGTAACATCGCTTCCAAACGTTTTAAACACTGAGGCGAACTCCATCCCTATTACTCCTGCTCCAATTATGCATAAATGTTTTGGAAGCTTTTCCAAATTAAGAAGTTCTGTTGACGTAACAACTCCTTCTTCATCAATGCCTTCGATTGGAGGTAATTTTGATTCCGAACCGGTTGCAATTATAATGTTATCAGCAGTATATTCTTCACCGCCTGCAATAATAGTCTTAGAATCTTTAAATGAAGCACGTTCTTTTATAAATGTTATGCCAGGAGATTTCATAAGCCCCTCAACTCCTTCACGGAGTTGGGCGGTTACCTGTTCTTTGCGAGTCATGGCTTTGTTGAAATCAACTTCAGGTCGTGAACCTGTCATTGTTGCAACTGCTTCTATCATGTCTGCTTCATGGCATAGTGTTTTTGTTGGTATACATCCTCGGTTAAGACATGTTCCACCTGCTTGTCTGTCTTCAAAAATTATTGTATTGAGGCCATTTTTTGCAGCATGGCATGCAGTGTTATATCCACCGGGGCCACTACCAATTATAATAAGGTCTGTTTTCATTTATTAGTATTTTCTTTAATTATATTGTATAAAGATATTCTTCTTTAAAACATTTTTATGGGATAAAAGTAAGTCTTGCCGGCTTCGTGTATTTCAGAAATCGACAAGACTTACTGCCAAAATAATCTGTAAAGAGATTATCCTTTATATCTCAACACAGGTTGTTTGGCTGCCAACACATCATCTACACGTCCTATTGGGGTGTTGTGAGGTGCAGTTTTAACAAGTTCAGGATTATCTTTTGCCTCTTGGGCTATTATACGCATAATGTTGATAAATTCATCTATAGTTTCCTTGCTTTCCGTTTCAGTCGGTTCAATCATCATTGCTTCATGGAATAGCAGAGGGAAGTAAATAGTCGGAGCATGGAATCCATAGTCCAACAAACGCTTGGCAACATCCATAGTGGTCACACCTGTCGATTTGTCTTTGAGTCCGTTGAACACAAATTCATGTTTGCAAATAGAGGCAATCGGTAGGTCGTATACATCTTTTAGACGTTCTTTAATATAGTTAGCATTAAGTGTTGCTAATGGACCTGCCATCTTTATATTCTCTTTTCCTAATGACAGAATATATGAATAAGCCTTTACCGCAACACCAAAGTTTCCTAGGTATGCTCCTACATGAATATCACCTTCACCTTGAGTCTGAACTTTGTAGGTGTCACCTTCTTTGACTACTTTAGGGCAGGGGAGTAGATGTTCCAGCCCTTTTCTTACGCCTACAGGACCACAGCCGGGACCGCCACCTCCATGAGGCGTTGAGAATGTTTTATGAAGATTTATGTGCATTACATCGAACCCCATGTCACCAGGACGGCATACACCGAGCATTGGATTAAGGTTTGCACCATCATAATACATTAGTCCACCGCATTCATGAACTAGCTTAGCTATTTCCGGAATTTCTTTTTCAAACAATCCTAATGTATTAGGATTTGTCATCATCATTGCAGCGACTGTATCGTCAAGCAGTCCGCGAAGATCGTTTACGTCAACAATTCCTTCTGCTGTACTTTTTACCTCAACAATCTCAAGTCCACATACTGCAGCAGAAGCAGGATTTGTTCCGTGAGCAGAGTCAGGTATAATTACTTTTACACGTTTGTGGTCGCCTCGGCTCTCATGCCATGCACGAATAATCATAAGACCGGTCAACTCTCCGTGTGCACCTGCAAAAGGATTCAATGTAAACTCTTCAAGGCCTGTTATTGCAGCAAGTGATTTTTGGAGGTTATAATAAACCTCCAATGCACCTTGGCATGTATTTTCTGGTTGTAGTGGATGCAAAGCTGTAAATGCATCTGCTGCAGCCATTTCTTCATTTATTGAAGGGTTATATTTCATAGTACAGCTTCCTAAGGGATAGAAGCCGTTGTTAACACCAAAGTTGTTTCCGCTAAGATTTGTATAATGACGTACGACTGTAAGTTCATCACATTCAGGAAGCATGGCATCTTTGCTTCTTTTCATTGCTGCTGGCAGGGTATAATTGCCGAATTTATTTTCTGGCATCGAGTAGCCCTTTCTTCCGGGGTGAGATAACTCGAATATTAATTTGCCATATAATTTGTTATTCATGATTGTGCTTTTTCAGATTGTTAAAATAACGGTTACATGTTTATTTGCATAGATCAACTAATTTGTCTATTTCTTCTTTAGTGCGGTTCTCTGTTACTGCAAACATTATTGTGTCATCTGCTACTTTTATACCGCCCAGAATACCATTGTCCATTAGTTTTTTCTGCAGCTCGTCTACGTTCCCGTCATATTTGACGCAGAATTCATTAAAGAAAGGCTTGTCGTATGCGAGTTTAAAGTGTCCCGTATTTTTAAGTTGATCACAAAGATAGTGTGCTCCGGAATATGATAGAGTTGCAGCTTCTTTAAGGCCTTCTTTGCCCATCACTGACATATATATTGTAACAAATAATGCCATCAAACTTTGATTTGAACAAATGTTTGATGTTGCCTTTTGGCGGCGTATATGCTGTTCTCTTGCTTGTAATGTAAGTACAAAAGTGCGTTGTCCTCTGCTGTCACGTGTTTCTCCAACAATACGTCCTGGCATTTTGCGCATAAGCTTTTCTGTACAGCATAAATACCCGATATATGGACCTCCGAATGACATTGGAACACCTAAAGACTGGGCCTCACCTACAGCGATATCAGCTCCAAGTTCTCCTGGGGTCTTTAGTAGTGCTAAGTCAGCTGCTACGCTATTCATAATCATTAAGGCTTTATGTTCATGGCATTTATCTGCCAAGCCATCATAATCTTCAATTATTCCGTAACGATTGGGCTGTTGTACAACAACTCCTGCGACATTTCCTTTTTCAAGCAGAGAAGACATTGATTTCATATCTGTAACTCCCTCTTCCTGCTTTACCATTTCTATTTTGATATTGTGGAAATGAGCATATGTATTAATAACTGCAAGAGTCTTTGGATCTATTGTTTCAGATACAAGCACTGTATCAGCTTTTCTTGCAGCTCCGAATGCCATCATTACAGCTTCTGCTGTAGCAGTTGTACCATCATACATTGATGCATTTGAAACATCCATACCTGTCAGTTCTGTCATCATACTTTGATATTCAAAGATATAATGTAACGTTCCTTGTGAGATTTCAGCCTGGTATGGCGTGTAACTTGTCAGGAATTCAGAACGTTGTATTAATTGTGGTATTATTGCTGGGGTATAGTGGTCGTATACTCCTGCTCCGGCAAAACATGTGTATTTCTTGTTCTTCTCGCCAATCTTGCTGAATAATTGACGTATTTCTACTTCGCTTTTGGCTTCAGGTAATTCATACTGGTCCTTAAAGATAATCTCTTCAGGTACTTCGGCATAAAGTTCTTTCAGCGATTTAGCTCCGATGACATTGAGCATTTGTTCAATGTCTTCTTCTGTATGAGGAAAATATTTGTAAGCCATTAGGATTTAAGGTGTAAGAGTTTGTATATGTTTACGATAAATATAAAGAAGTATTTGGAGTTAATTGAAGTTTTAATCTTTAGATTGTACATATATTTATGGCTATCAAAATCAGATATTTTAGATTTTTATTCACCCTTTTGTACGAAACAAGACATACACGCTTCAATTAACCCCAAAATATTGACGTAATTTTTATTTCTCACAGAAATTCTTATAAGCTTCTGCGTCCATAAGTTCGTTGAGTTCTTCTTTATTTGTCAGTTCAACCTTTATGATCCAGTTTTCATATGCATCCTTGTTAACAAGTTCTGGTGTATCTTCAAGGTTTTCGTTAATCTCAACGACAGTTCCGCTTACAGGAGATATAAGGTCGCTTGCAGCTTTTACGCTTTCAACAGCACCGAAGTCTTCGCCTGCTTCGATTTCGTCGTCAACTTCAGGCATATCAACATAAACTACGTTTCCAAGTGCATTTTGAGCGTAGTCTGTGATACCGATATAACCATATTCACCTTCAACTCTTACAAATTCGTGTGACTCAGAGTAATAGAGTCCTTCAATAACTTTTGCCATAATATTATCTTTATTTTAAGTTGTTATTTATGTTTTAATCTTATAAAATATTGCTGTATAATGAGCTATATTTTTATTTCTTATAATGTTTTTGATAGAATGCTTTTTTCACAATAGTTCCTGGATAAGATTTCTTGCGAATTTGCACTTCAACTTGATTGCCAAGTTTTGCACATTCTGCATCAATTAAGGCCATGCATACACTTTTCTGAGTGGATATTGATTGGTAGCCTGTTGTAACCTTTCCTATTTCTTTGCCATTGCATGTTACTGTATATCCATGACGTGGTACCGCTTTGTCATGCAGTTCTATACCTGCTACCTTTAGCTTAATTCCTTCTGCCTTTTGTTTCGCAATGGCTTCTTTTCCAATAAATTCTGGTTTGTCGAGTTTACAGAACATGCTCAGACCTGCCATAACAGGTGTTATCTTGTCGCTTAGTTCGTTACCATATAGAGGAAGTCCTGCTTCAAAACGTAAAGTGTCACGGCAGCCAAGACCACATGGTTTACAGCGTCCGCTCTTCATTAATTCATCCCATGCTTTTCTAATATATTCATGGCTACTATAGATCTCAAATCCGTCTTCGCCAGTATATCCAGTACGGCTAATAATTGTTTCTACACCATCTATCATTACAGTTTTAGCTGTATAGAATGTAAGATCACTACATTCTTGACCTAAAACCTCTCTCATGACATCTTCTGCCTCAGGACCTTGCACTGCCAACTGGCCGTAATAGTCTGAACGGTTTGTTATCTCAACGTCATAACCTTTTGCATTATCGTTAATCCATTTAGCATCTTTATCTATATTGGCTGCATTTATTACAAGGAAGAAGTTGTTTTCTCCCATTTTATATACTAAAAGGTCATCTACAACACCACCATCTTCATACAGCATCATGCCATAGTAAACTTTGCCTACTGTGGCGTCTTTAATGTCATTTGTAAATATATGACTTACATATTTCTCTGCATCATTACCTGTAACGGTTATTTCGCCCATATGTGACACATCAAACACTCCACAATGCTGTCTTACCGCATTGTGTTCATCGATGATTGATGTGTACTGAATTGGCATATCAAAACCGCCGAAGGGTTGCATTAGCGCTCCGGCCTCAACATGCTTGTCATGCAGACAGGTCTTTTTGTTTTCCATATTTTCTAAGGTTTTTAAATGTTTTTAGTTTATTATGATATTAATAAATTCGTCTTTATTTAAGTTCATTATGACATCATCAAGCTGTTCCGGCAACGCTTTTTCAATACACTCCTTATCCAATTTCACATTTTTAAGCCGGTTTTTAATGCTTTCGTTTATATCACCTGTGATTAGGAAATCACCCAATATTTCAATATCTTTTATTATGCCATTTTTTATATCCATCCTCAACTCAAAATCTCCTGCATGTTCAATTCTTTTACGTTTAATAACAGTATATTTGGGGTTGTTGCCGTAGATGAACTCGGTTGAAAGATATTCTTTTTCAATTTCTTTGATTTTTTCGACATCTTCTTCCGTTAGTACGATTTCCTTATCACATAAGTTCTTCTTCACATATTCTTTAAATTCATCAATATCAAGGCTGATATAGTCTTTTAGAAGATTTATCCTCTGTCTTATGCTCTTTATTCCTTTGCTCATCAGTTTTTCGTCTGATGGAGTAATACTTCCTACCATGTTTTGCATGTCTGTATCATAGAGCATGGTACCATGTACTATATTTCGTCCTGGTATATGATAGAATGCGTTTCCGGATACCTTCTTACCATCAATCAGAATGTCATTACGCCCGCTTGTTGTGGCTTCGACGCCTAATTTTCTAAGTAAATGTATAACGGTGTTAATGTATCGGTTGAAAGTGAAGCCTACACTTTCTTCACTTGTTATGTATGAAAACATGATGTTGCTCATGTCTGCATATACACACCCCCCGCCACTTTTGCGTCTATACATCTTTATGCCATTCTTGCGACAATATTCAATGTTTACTTCATTCTCAATCAATTGATTGCGCCCAAATATCACAGATGGCTCAACTTGCCATTGAAAGAAACAATCATATTCATTGATGTTTCTGGCTGCGTATTCTTCCATGGCAAGATAAAAAGATAACTGCCTTGTGCTATTCTCCGGTAGAGATATGTATACCATATAATTGTTGTCTTTCTTTTTTAAGGTTTCTTCTGCAAGTATGTAGTGGCTTAAGTCACTATTTTTCATGCAGATTTTAGGTTCTAAACTTGAATAGGATAATTTTAAATCCTATACAAAGATAAATAATTAATTGTTTATCAACAAGCATGTGATGAAAAAATAATAGAAAATTAAACTTTTGTAATAAAACATCTTTTGCCATAATCATTTTTTACACCTTAGTAAGATTGATAATTTGACACAATTAACTTGATTGTCGCTAGAAACGTGAAAATTGTATTTTCCATGACTGTTAATGTGATATCATAATACGTATTTGATGTATCAAAGTGTAAATTTATATATTTGATTTGATATATGTGTTATTTGGGTACGCACAGTAATATATAAGATAAAAATAAGTATATATTATTTATTTGAGATTTATTATGGATAGTTTTTGTCAATAATACGAGGGCGTGTCAAAATGTATGTTAATGTACATTTTGACACGCCCTCATTCAATAGCTTTTTTAAAGAATTTTTTGTTGTAGTATGAATTTGCTGTATATAATGCTGCTGCAGGATTGTTTCCTGTGACACGGTCTTTAGTTACAAGTGTTGTTACATAAGCGTTGGAATATTTATAAAATAGGCTGTCGTGACCAACGCATAATCCGATAACAACATTTAGATCTGTGTTGGCTTGATTGAGCAAGCGGGCTTGTAATATAGGATTGCACATAGCAGCACCGATATTTTCACATTCAGAAGGTATTCCGACCGACGTTTTAGACTGCCCGGCAACTTTACAAATAACAGCAAATGGCTCAAATCCATTTGCGCGCAATATCTTTGCAAAGATACGTGCTTCATTAATTAAACCGATACAGTTGGCTATGCCGATACGTTTTGCATTTATTTTATGTGCAAATTCCATAATTTCTTGCACTCTTGTCCATTTGCAATACCCTTCATATTCTACTTCGGCACTTGCAATCATTATGGCTTTATTGTTGGATTCCTCATATTTTTCCAATGCCCATAACCTGTCGCTTTCATCCAAATTTGTTGTAAGACAGAATTCTGGATATGTACGATTTTTATATTTGCAGTTTTGTGTGCCGCAATCCACGCAACTATGCTCATTATTTATTCCTTTTTCCATGCTGTCTATATATTTAAATTTTGCTGATGGCAAAAGTACATTATTTATTTCGTATCTATATCATTATTTTGTAATTTGTTTGAACATCAATACTCGATAATAAATATTTTCTGTGCATGTATTTTTTTGCTTATAGTCCGTATTGGATTGATAATATGCTCATCCCGTTTCTTTGATCTATTATGATATTTGCAACACACTTTTTTCTTAAATATCATAATGACAATAATAACGTGCTGTTGCTTTCCATCTGATTTCCTATAAAGCTCTCAGATTGAGATATTTGAAAATATAAATCATTTGTCTGTAAAAATCGTCTTTCTATGTGTGCATAAGCAAGCGTTTGATTTACAGAGGATTATATGATTTTATGAATTTATGTGCAATAAAATGAGCCTGATATTATGCAAAAATGACCTTATTTTAATATGAAAACTTGCCTATGTACACTATTAAAACTACTGAATTGAATCATAAAAGTGGCTGAATTGCATTATAAAAGTGTGCCATTTATTTAATAACGTAAATATATTTTACCTAATCAGCATATTTTAAGGTTCTTGTTTTTCTAATTTTGCAGGAATTTATGACAAAACAAGAATGACATAATGACAGTAAAAACGTCGTCTCATGTATCAAAAAGAAAATTTAAATTTAGTTTTCTGTATTGAAATTAATGTCTGACACTACGGTAGTCCCACGTGATATATTTTTGAGAAAGCTTTCCTATCTTACCTATGACTCTTTTCTCTTGCTTAATTATTTCTTTGGGCCATCCGTCATAGAAATAGTCTATTGAAAGATAAGTATTATATAGTAAATCATCTGATACCTGCTTATCAAAATTTTCATCCATATCCTCTTTAACCTCATTAAATTTATCTTCATCCAAATAAGCACTGGCCACCCCTTCGATTATAGCCTTTATGTCATCTTTCGGAATGTAATTGTTAACGTCGACCACGATTCTGTAGTCATAAGTTTCATTGTTTTCCGAAACAGACACATAGGAGTCTGTTTCATAATCATCTTCAGTGGCATCTGAATGATTTGTTATACTGACGATGTTATATGTCGTCCCGTGATGTTTAAACATCAACTCAAGTTCATCTATATATCCTTGTACAAGTCTATCCGCGTCAACATCTTTTAATAAAGTTTTAAGATCAATACCTGCAACAGCCAAACTATCAATGATAGACATCTCTTTAATAGTTTCCATGAAAAGCTGCTTTGACTGCTTTTTTATCTCATTAAGGTTATCATATTTGATAATTTTGCCATATATGTCTGTCCTGAATTTTATGGTTGTGCCTTTTATTGCTTCTTTATATTTATTAAGTGCCTCATTTAGGAGATTTTGTTTCCATGAATCTTTAACAGAATCAGTTTTAAAGTCAAGAAAGGAATATTCCATATCATATCCCTTCTTGGTGGAGTCTGTTACGGTTATCATAATTTTAGTATTTATTCCGGCTGTCTTTATTGTGTCACCTTTTCTTATATCCCATGTGCTCTCATTTATCCAATATGTCATGGTGTCATTTTTATTAAACCATGCGATTATCGACACTACTGAGTCTTCATTCTGTGCTACAGAATCTTCTCTTTCATCTGCAAGTCTTTTATGTGGCATAGATGTGAAAGAGAATAGCATTGCCATAGTTCCGATAATTATAAAGAAGAAGAATATTCTTCTGACTATAAAATTTATATGTGAGGACGTTGCATATTTTTCCGTCAATTGCAGTATTTTACTTTTTGCTATGTTCATCATGGAGTCCGCTTATTAATTTCTACAAAGATATGATTAAAATTTATTTTTAGCAATAATAATGATAATTTATTGGATTTGATGTGTATTTTTATTCATTAAGTACATTTTATACTTTATATATGTTGCCATACCATCTGCTATTTCTTGATATAGCTCATTATCTTGCAACATTCTGTATAAAAATTTTATAAATTTCAAATGAACAATGATATTCTTCTAAAGAACGTTATTTGCAAATAATGAAGATATAAAAAGATATTGCCGGATATGCACAAACATATCCGGCAATATCTTTAAATTGTAATTATAGCTTGCCTGCATTTTCCTCACATCCTTTAATCATCTTATCGAGCTGAGCCATTCTTGTAGTTTTTTGCCCTGCATTGAAAGTGGTGTAATAGCTCATGGCCGACTTGAAATATTCAGCTGCACATTCCCATTTGCTGTTAAACATATAGCAGAAGCCAAGCCTGTAGTATATGTCGCCCTTTTCTTCATTGCAGCAAACCAGCAGTTTCTTTTCGTATAAAGGAATTGCCATTTCATACTCATTAAGCATGAAATGGCTTTCAGCGGCAACATTATAATAGACACTTCTCTCTGCAGGCGAATATACATCGAGCTGATTTATCGTTTCATCAAGATAACTGCATGCTTTTTCATAATCGAATTCATGAAAGTAGCAGACGCCCAAATATGCCTTGAACCTAGGATTTAGATTATACTTTTCATCAAGCTTTTTCAGTAGCAACAACGCCTCATGATATTTTTCACCTGCAAAATAGTCTAAGGCACGTTCCAATATTTTTGAGTCTGATTTGTCGCTTTGTCCGACAGCATAATGACTTTGCAATGTTAGTAATGAGAATATCAGAATCAGTAAATATCTCATTTTGTATAAAAGTCAATCAAGTTGGTTAGGGCATTACGGCAGACGATGCAAAATTCAGGATTTTCGTTTGTGCGCATTCTGCAGTCCTGTACGCCTCGGTAAACACCTTTGAGACTATAACCGGCCCCTTCAAATAGTCCGACCCTGTTTTGTATTGTTTGTGGATCTGTACTTTCTGGAGTTGGGGTAGGGGTTCCTGGCTTTATAAGGTTCTCCCATTTGCCGTGAAAGTCTTTCAGTGTGGTGATATTGGGTTCCCATGGCTCTACGTCATGAGGATACATCGGTATCTGTTCTTGCTCGTAAGCATACTCGTCGCCAAGTCCTCCAAAACTGTGGCCAAACTCATGTACAACGACCGGTTTGAATTGTTTGTGATGTGTCATTGACAGAACATAAGAGTTGAGAATACCGCCGCCACCATATTCGTTTGTATTTGTCAATATGATGATATGCTCATAAGGGATGCCTGCAAGCCAATCATGGAGTTCTTTAATATTTAAGGTCGTAAGATATCTGTTACTGTAGAATGTGTCGAAATGAGAGTGCAGTGCCGTATTCTTCCATATGCCCTTTGAAGGTTCGCTTGTTCCGCTTTCCTTTGATTCTGATTCTACCGCTACTATATTAAAACACTTACGTTTAGACTTAAAAGGCTCATGGGCAAAGAGTGCTTCTGTGGCAATATTTACATCATTGAGAAAAACATTCATCTCATCTTTTGTGTATCCTTCGGCAACAAATGCAATATGGATACATTTGGTTGTGTCAGCGGCCTGCTGGATAACTTTATATGGAGTTATATCATGCTCACCAATGTGCCTTATAAGTATGTCGGAAGGAGCAACTGTGTGTGTAAACGTAGCACTTTTTTCACGCCTGTTATTATATAAATCAACTGTAATATCGATGGTGTCCTTGGGCATTGGTACAAGGAAAACATTCTCAAATGATTTGCTTGTAGTTTTTGCCTCATCATATGACAGCCATTCTTGAAACAGGGTAGAGAAGGAGTTTCTGTATATGATTTTGTCCGAATTATGTGGTCTGACTGTTATTTGACCATTGCCTTCAACGGGGACCTGGGCCAACCTTTGCCTTTTGCCATACCATCGTGGCATAGTGTTTAGTTTGTCTAGACTTATAGTCTGTTGCTTTGCGTTGCCTGAAAATATATAATCTATTCTCAGGGTTTTATCTGTAAAATACTCGTCAAATGTCTGACAAAATCCGTTCGTGGCACAGAATAGGAGCATTGACAATATCATTAAAATATTTACGCTATATTTTTTCATAATATATTATGTAAAAAGTTTATATTCAATCAATTAAGTTTTTTCGCCTGCAACTTTCAGAAAGGACATTCTTTCATCAATTCCTTCACGTATCCGCGTGTCCAGTCTTTGCCGTGCAGTCTTTTATTGCCATATAGCAGGATGTCAATGTCAATCTTTACAATATTCTTGTCTTTCTCATCATTTTTCCTGCCACAGATACATTCAATTTCTTTTATGCCGCGTTCCACTTCATCAAGTCCGCATGAAGTATAGGTGAACAGCATGCAATTAAGAAATTTATCCGATTCTATGTCTACTGGATCGGTCCACATCTGTCTGCTGAAAACTATATCGTTTTTGGCGAACATCTTGTTTAGCAGCGATATTGCTTCTATGATGTTTCGCTCCTGATCGTAATTGCTTCCAAGCGACAATATCAGTTTCTTGTTCTCGGTCATGAGTTTGAAATATTGTTGATGTGCTGTGAGCATACACTTTAAATGCACGCTTTTGTTTCACAAGACACGCAAGTTAATCATAATTGCAAAATTAATGCAATTTTGACTAAAAGCAAAATAAAAGAGAACTAAAAGACATTTTGTGTTTATGCCGGAAAATATAAAATATAAGAAAGGATGCATAAGAACAAATATTTTTATGAAATCAGGCATGTAACATGCTAATCATATCTGATTCCGAATTGCAATTTGTACTTAGCCTAAAATTGCCAAATCTGTTTTTATTTATTGCTCTTATGCATCCTTGCTTTTAAAATTCAAATGACGCTTTGATGTTTATCTGCCGTCCGGTAAGGTAATTAGGTACGGCATACTGTTGATTGGTTACGTCTGTAATCCAATAATATGAGTTGACGTTATTTATACCCAAAAGATTAAGACAGTCAATACCGAGCCATATATTCTTGAAAATAGACTTGCGGTCACCTTTCTCATTGTTCAAAAGCCTGTAACTCATACCGATATCTGCACGTTTATACGCTGGGGCACGGAAAGGCTGCTCGTCAAGTTGTCTGTGAGGTGCACCGAAAGGAAGACCATCGGCAAATGCCAATTTAAGTGACATCCGCCATCTGTCTGTTCCAGGGAAGTAATCAGTAAAGAATAGATTTAACGAATATCTTTGGTCTGTTGGCAGAGGTATACTCTTTCCGTTAATATTTATTCTGGTGTTCATTAGCGAAAGGCTTACCCATGAGTCTGTACCAGGTACAAATTCTCCGTAAAGTTTTAAATCAAGTCCCATGGCATGTCCACTGCATTGCTGGCTGGCATCATACACAATCTTTACGTTGTCTACCGTGTAAGGAACAAGATTCGACAAGGCCTTATAGTAAGCTTCTGCTGTAAACTTATACGGACGATCCTTCATCTTGAAGCGATAGTCAAAGCCTGCAATAAAATGAATAGAGCGCTGGCTCTTTATCTTATTGTTCAGAGTGGCGTATGTTATTCCGTTTATAGTTGTTGTATCTCGAAGTTCCTTGTAGAATGGTGCCTGATAATAGATACCCGTGGCAAATCTCATTGTTACGTCATGATTGAATGCCGGAACTATACCTAGAGATATTCGCGGACTAATGATGCTTTCTTTATTAAAGTTCCAATGACTAAATCTTATTCCGTAATTAAGCGTAAAGAATGTATGTTCACCTTTGCTGCTGAAACGCCATGTGTCTTGTATGTAAGTCTCCAGTCTGTTTGCATCAAGCGTATTTTTCGCTTTTAGAGAATAAATCATATAAAGATCTTCACCCGTGTGAGGGATGCTATAACCGCTTGAATCACGCATTTCATATTCCTTGCTGTCTTCAGTTATATTTTCTATTCTGTAAGTCAGTCCGGCTTGGATGTCATGCTTCTTTGTCTTATGTTCAAGAGCAAACTTTATGCTTTTGACAGTCGCTTTAAGGTAGTTGCGTGCATGCTCCATATATGTACCAACGCCAAGGTTTTCGCTCGTTTCTGTCTGTGTTAGCCAATACTGACCTTGTATGTCATATCTTTCTTGCTCATTGGTATGAAAAGCAGATGCGATAAGTGATAACTTTGTTTTCTCGCCAAACTTTCTTGATATACTCAATGAACCGAAATATGTGCGGAATACGTCTTTTTCCTGACCATCGAAGAACACCTTGAACGATTTGACATTCTCCATTGTGCCAAATTTTGTTTCGCGGTCTTCCGGATAAAAGTTATAATGGTTTTCAGAGATGTCACCGATAACCTCTATCGACCAATTTTTTGTCGGTTCATAAGTAAGATACGTCTGATAATCTAGGAAGTTAGGCTGATATTCTCCTTTTGTATCAAGTGAACCAAGAAGATATTTGTTTGTCTTGTATCTGATGCCGTTGCTCCATGAAAACTTCTTTGTGCTAAAGCCAACAAATGCACTGGCGCCAAGAAGATTGGCTGCAACGTTAGCTTCAAACTTCTTGGGCTTCTTGTATTTTATATCAAGAACAGACGACATCTTATCACCATATCTAGCCTCGAAACCACCTGTTGAGAAGCCAATTGATTCAACCATGTCAGGATTGATTATTGACAAACCTTCCTGTTGACCACTTCTTACCAGGAAAGGCCGGTAAATTTCTACATTGTTAATATATACACTATTCTCATCAAAGCTTCCACCTCGCACGTTATATTGTGAAGAAAGCTCACTATGTGTGGATACACCGGCTTGTGATTGAATAAGCTCTTCAACGGCATTACCTGTAACGCTTGGAGTATTCTTTATATCCTTAGTTTCAAGCTGTTGGGTGCTTCCGGTCTGCCTCTTTTTTTCTGTGACAGTTATTCCGGCGAGTTGATTATCGTCATATAGCTGAATCAGAAGAGTCTGTTTTCCTCTTGGGCGTCTTAATACTCGCGTTTTTGTCTTATAGCCAACCATGGAGAATCTGACAACAACACTGTCAGCTGAGCGCAGTTGTATCGAAAATTCTCCTTTCAGATTAGTCATTGTCATTTTTCCCTGCTCAATAACAGAAACAGTTGCCAATTCCACAGGACTCATGTTGCTGTCAGTAACCTTTCCCTGCAGGGTGAACGTCTGCGCCTTTATGCTTATAACGCATAAAAGCATCAATAATGTTATATATAATTGTTTTATTTTCATCTCGTATATAACGAGGATTGTTCACGATTATTGTTTTCAGCAGGTATGATTATTCTCTGTATGACCAAGAAAGAAGCTTGTTAATCCATTTTATTGAACATCTGAACCATCTGTATGTACCGACAGGTTTACCTCCGAAACTTAATATGAATTCTCTAAAATTATTTCTTTTGAACGGCAGTCCTACGTCCATGAAATAAATATGATTGTACCCTTCGGCATATGCATGTCTTATTGCAGTCCAAGCGGTTATTGCATTCGTTCGTTTCGTAAAGAAATTCTTTTTAGCTGCAAGATACCACATATAACAATTACTTTCTGAATAAACACAAATACACCCGCCAACCATTGTGCCCTTATGCGTAGTGGTAAACAGATTGCAGCATCCGTTATTCAGCATTTCACGAAATAATTTTATGTCAGGTATATATCTTCTGATCTTTATTGAAATATAATTTTTCAATATTTTGAAAAAATCGTTTAGCTCTTTGTCCGTTGTTGATATATTCGTCTTTAATCCGGCTCTGTTTGCATTAATAAGTAATTTCCTCATTTTATATGTGAGTCGTTTTTCTGGTTTCATGCTATGCAGCGAATTGTGTATTTCCATCCAGTGAACAGGGAAAAAACCATTATTTCTGAATTTGCTGTATCCAAACATTTTTGTACTGAGGTCACTGAATTCAATATAAAGGCAAAGAGCTTTGCGTAATTCTCTTGTGATGCTTTTCAGCATTTCGCCAAATATCTCTTCTTTATTATTGCAATCAGGAGAATATTCGCCTTCGCCATACGCTCTTCCCTGTGTAAAGAGATATGGCGGAAATAATGAACCCCTGCGCCTTAACATTACAAGCATGTGTGCAACGATGTTTTCTTTATCATATGCAATGACCATATATGGTTTTTGACCAGGGGTCTTTTCTGTGATTTTAAACATTTCGTCGCTGTGAAACAATTTTTTGCATTGCATTGGCGGCAAGTTCTCACTTTTTGAAATAATGACGATTTTTATTTCATTCATACCGCAAAAATAATAAATCTTTTCTAAAAATCAATAAGTTATGTCTTGATTTGAATTATAAATGTCTAACTTTGCAGACCTTTAATAAATCAAATGCATTTACATAGATGAATAGTTTTAAAGAATTAGTTCAGAAACGACGTAGTTATAGGAATTTTACCAACGAAGAAATAGACTCTGAAGATGTTAAGCTGATATTACGCGCAGCATTGATGTCACCAACTTCAAAGGGGCGACGTTCATGGCACTTTATTGTCGTAGATGATAAGATGGCAATCGAGAAATTATCTGATGCGAAAGATATGGGTGCAAAATTTCTTGCGAAATCGTCTTTGGCAATAGTCGTATTAGGTGAGCCATTACAGAATGATTGCTGGATTGAAGATGGGGCTATTGCAGCTTTGGCAATGCAGCTTCAGGCTGAAGAACTCGGATTAGGCTCTTGTTGGGCACAGATGCGCGGACGTGGCTTGTCTGACGGAACATCTGCCGATACCGTAATCCGAGGTATTTTAGATATTCCTGAAAATTACAATGTTTTATGCGTTGTGGGATTTGGCCATAAAAATGAAGACCGTGCCTTGCAAGATGAAGAGGCTCTAAAATGGGAGAATGTACATATAAATAAATTTTAATGATGAAAATTGTCTTTATTGGTGCCGGTAATCTTGCAACGAATTTAGGAAATGCTCTGCATAGTGCCGGCAATGACATATTACAGGTGTATAGTCGTACATTTGAGTCTGCTTCAACACTGGCAACTGCTTTAGGCGGGGCTCCAGTGATAAATATTGAAGACGTAACAAAGGATGCTGACGTTTATATAATTTCAGTAAAAGATAGTGCTATTGCCGATATAATACCTTTGTTGTGTAACGGGCGCGACGATAAGATATTCTTACATACATCAGGTAGTGTTCCTTTGGATGTGTTTAAGGGTATGGCACAACATTATGGAGTTCTTTATCCAATGCAGACATTCTCAAAGACTAAGTTATTGGATTTTAAGAACATACCTTTCTTTGTTGAAGGTGTTGATGATTTAGCCTTTGAAACATCCCATCATTTAGCAGATAGCATATCTGAGCGTGTGTATATCCTGTCGTCCAAGGCTCGTAAGCATTTACATCTGGCAGCCGTTTTTGCTTGTAATTTTGTAAATCATTGCTATGAAATATCTTCAGAGCTTTTGGGTAAACATGATATACCGTTTGATGTAATGCTGCCTTTAATTGAAGAAACTGCAAACAAGGTTCATCATATGAAACCGGATGAGGCACAGACTGGGCCTGCTGTTAGATATGATCAGAATATCATTAGAATGCAGTCTGAAATGTTACGAGATAATCCCATTTTCAAACAAATATATGAATGCATGAGCATAAGCATACATCATGTGGCACAGAAGAAAGGAGATAATAAATGATTAATTATGATTTAAAAAAGATACGTGCAATAATATTTGACGTGGACGGAGTCTTAAGCGCAGAAACAATACCCCTTCATTTATCAGGTGAACCTATGCGCACAGTGAACATAAAAGACGGATATGCTATTCAGTTGGCAGTAAAACAAGGTCTGCGTATAGTAATACTTACAGGAGGAACCACACAAAGTGTACAAATACGTTATGAACGTTTGGGAGTAACCGATATATTTATGGGATGTTCTGTTAAAATAAAGGTGTATAATGATTTTTTGGCTAAATATGACTTAAAAGACGAAGATATTTTATATATGGGTGATGATATACCTGATTATGAGGTTATGTCACGTTGTGGTTGTCCATGTTGTCCGGCAGACGCTTGTCCAGACATCAAGTCTATAAGTAAGTATATTAGCGATCATAGAGGAGGGTATGGATGTGCCCGTGATGTAATTGAACAGGTTCTTAGGGCTCAGGGTAAATGGCTTGATAGTGCTGTTGCCTTTGGATGGTAATTTATGAATAATGTTATGAAAAAGGATTATCATATAATATTAAGTAGTAATAGTCCAAGACGAAAGGAACTCTTAGCCGGGCTAGATCTTGATTTTGACATACATGTAATACCAGGTATTGACGAATCGTATCCTGAAGATATGCCAGTCATGGAAATTGCTGAATATATTTCAACAAAAAAGGCAGAAGCATATAAAAGCATAATAGAACCAAATAATTTGATTATTACAGCAGATACAGTTGTAATATTAGGTGATGAGGTCTTGGGTAAACCTAAAAACCTAGATGACGCAAAACGTATTTTACATGAGTTGAGCGGAAAAGTTCATCACGTGGTTACAGGTGTGTGTCTTACGTCTTTGGTTAAGCAAAAGCATTTTTCCGTTGTAACTGATGTTGCATTTAAGTCATTGTCTGATTCAGAAATCAACTATTATGTTGAGCATTATAAACCTTTAGATAAAGCTGGTGCTTATGGCATCCAAGAATGGATAGGATATATAGGTGTTACCTCTATTAAAGGCAGTTATTTTAATGTCATGGGACTACCTGTACAGAGAATATATAAAGAACTACAGGAATTTTGATTTACCGGTCATGGTGGGAATATACTACGAATTTTGCTCTTAATCAGTGTCTTTCTTGTTTTTTATGTATAAAAGCAATAACTTTGCAAAAAAATATTTTAATTAAATGGATTCAGCAGAATTATTTAGATGGGTACTTGAGAATTTGAACTATTGGGTTGTAACAGTATTTATGGCAATAGAAAGTTCTTTCATACCCTTTCCATCTGAGGTGGTTGTGCCCCCAGCAGCATGGAAAGCAATGGCAGATGATAGCATGAATATTTTCATGGTTGTTGTTTTTGCCACTATAGGTGCAGATCTTGGTGCATTGGTTAATTATTATCTTGCACGTTGGCTTGGCAGACCAATTGTCTATAAGTTTGCCGACAGCCGTTTGGGGCATATGTGTTTAATAGACCGCGCAAAAGTTGAACACGCTGAGACGTATTTTCGTCAACATGGTGCAGCGTCAACATTCTTTGGCAGACTTATACCAGCAGTTCGTCAGCTTATCAGTATTCCTGCAGGCTTGGCTGGAATGAGGCTAGATCATTTTTTGTTGTATACAACGCTCGGTGCTGGAGTATGGAACTCCATACTTGCTCTGTTGGGATATTTGATTTATCGCTTTACAGACTTAAAGACGACAGCAGATGTTTATGAACGTGCAACACAATATAGTCATGAGATTGGATATGTGCTATTAGGGCTGGCTGTAGTTGTTATTGGCGTATTGGTATATAAAGGATTGAAGAAGAAGTAAGTATTACAGATATAATTGATTTGATATGCTACACCATATTTGTTTAGTCCGCAATAAGGTGTAGCATATATTTTTATATTTATTCGTCCCTAAAAAGCCAATTTTTGCAAGATATTGTTCTGACACAGTATCTCGCATATTTTTTGAAACATGCACCAAAGGGCTTTCATTTCTCTTTTGAAGTTATAAACCACTGCTACCAGAAAAACTTCATGGTATCTCACATCCACCTTTATAAGGGTTGTGGTTCAATCTGTAATATGATTTCAATTGACTTATTATCTGTTCTGTACAAATACGCCTGTATAAAGAATTTATGTTTTTATCAATTTTTGATAAAAACACTTTGATTTTTTGGACATCCAAACAATAATATTTAAAAATCTAATAGGGCTTATATTTATTGGGTTAGAAAGTAAAGAAAACAATCTTCAATAAATAATTAAAAGTAGAGAACTATTTTTAATCTGATTTCGAGCGGTAAACGAGGCTCGAACTCGCGACCCCCAGCTTGGGAAGCTAGTGCTCTACCAACTGAGCTATTACCGCAAAGAGCCGATACCGGGACTCGAACCCGGGACCTATTCATTACGAATGAATTGCTCTACCAACTGAGCCATATCGGCATTCCTTTCAAAGCAGTGCAAAGGTAATATTTTTTTATGTATTAAAGAAAAACCAAGATAACCATTTTTAGCGTTTTAACTTATTTTTAATTTATAAGTTTCTCTTTTAAATATATTCCCGTGATACTTGATTCACATTTTATGCAATCTTCGGGAGTTCCTTCAAAAATAAGTTTTCCACCTTTATTTCCTCCTTCTGGTCCTAAATCTATAATATTATCTGCACATTTAACGACATCCAAATTATGCTCAATTACAATCACTGAGTGCCCATGTTGTATAAGGGCATCAAAAGCTTTTAGTAATTTTTTTATATCAAGAAGATGAAGCCCTGTTGTAGGTTCATCAAAAATAAATAAAGTTTGTTCACATTTCTCTTGGCTAAGAAAATATGCTAATTTTACACGTTGATTTTCTCCACCTGATAGGGTAGATGAACTTTGTCCTAATTTTATATATCCAAGACCGACATCGTCTAAAGGCTTTAATTTGTTTGCTATATTAACTTTATTATTCTTTGTAAAGAAATCTATAGCCTCTGTAACTGTCATATTTAAGATGTCGAAGATATTTTTGCCAGCAAACTTTACATCTAAAACATCTGATTTAAATCTTTTACCATGGCAACTGTCACATACTATCTCTAAATCTGCCATAAATTGCATTTCAACAGTAATTATTCCTGTGCCTTTACATGTTTCACATCTTCCACCTTCAGCATTAAATGAGAAATATTGTGCTGTGAATCCCATTTGTTTTGCCAAAGGTTGTTCCGCAAAAAGTTGTCTAATATCATCAAAAGCTTTAACATAAGTAACTGGATTTGAGCGAGAACTTTTTCCAATAGGATTTTGGTTGACCATTTCTACATGTTTTATTTCAGCCCAATCTCCATCTAAAGAAGCAAATTCTCCTGGAGTATCTGCTACTTCATCTAATCTTCGTTTTAAGGCAGGGTAGAGTATACCCCTAATTAATGAAGATTTACCCGAGCCACTCACTCCTGTAATGACATTTAAAATGTTTAAAGGAATGTATACATCAATCCCCTTTAGATTATTCATTCTAGCTCCCCTGATTATTATTTTTTTATTCCAAGAACGACGTGTTTTGGGGATTTCTATTTTATCCGTATTAAATAAAAATTTCAGTGTATGACTATTTGAATAATTCTCTAGATCGCTATTTCTTAAATTTGCCGGGTTTCCACTGAAAACAATTTCTCCACCATTAGCACCTGCATCGGGTCCAAGATCAATCAGATAATCAGCAGCTTTTATAATATCTTCATCATGTTCTACGACAATTACAGTATTACCTAGTGACTGTAATTCTTTTAAGACATGAATAAGCTTATATGTGTCTTTACTATGAAGACCAATACTAGGTTCGTCTAATATATATAGCGATCCCACCAAGCTACTTCCAAGAGCTGTTGTTAAATTAATACGTTGGCTTTCACCACCACTCAAACTATTAGACGCCCTGTTTAATGTTAGATATCCTAATCCTACATCTAACAAAAATTGTAGTCTGTTATTAATTTCAGCTAAAAGTCGCTTACTGATTTTTTTCTCTGTTTCATTTAGTTCTAAATTGTCAAACCATTTTTTAAGGTTGTCAATGGACATTTCTACTAAATTATTGATACTTTTATCACCAATCTTAACATAATGTGCTTCCTTTCTCAATCTAGTACCTTTACATTCAGGACATATTGTTCTCCCTCTATATCTACTCATCATAACACGATATTGGATCTTATACTGATTCTCCTTTACCATTTGGAAGAAAGAATCAATACAAATTTTTTCTTCTGTATTTTTATTTTTTTGTGACGGTAAGCCATGCCATAACCAATCTTTGTGATTTTGTGACAGATTATAGTATGGTTCAAAAATAGGGAAGTTGTCTTTTGCAGCAAGATAACAAAATTCATCTTTCCATTTTGCCATTTTTTCTCCATGCCAACATTGTACGCATCCTTCATACACACTTAGCGATGGATTTGGAATAACTAGTTTTTCGTCAATTCCTATGACATTACCGAAACCTTCACAAACAGGGCAGGCTCCAAATGGGGTGTTAAATGAGAACATATTATCATTAGGTTCTTCAAAACGTATTCCATCTGCTTCAAACTTATCAGAGAAATCATAAGAAATATATGATGGGATAAATACGAGTCTGCATGCTCCGTTTCCTTCAAAAAAAGCAGTTTCTAATGAATCGTAGATTCTCGATAACGTATCAGAATCGTCATTTACAGATAGTCTGTCAATTAATAAAAATGATTCGTCTTGTGATATTTCTATATTAGACTCTAAAATATCTTCAATTCTGTAAAACTCGTGATTATGATAAATACGTGAGAAGCCCTGCTGAAGATATATTTGAAGTTGCCTCTTTAGTGTATATTGTTCATTTATATGCAATTGTGATAATATTACAAATTTTGTACCTTTTGAAAAGGACATTATACAATTTACTACATCTTTTAATGAATGTTTTTTTACCTCTTTGCCCGTTATAGGCGAATAGGTATGCCCAATCCTTGCATAAAGCATTCTTAAATAATCGTATATTTCAGTGCTGGTACCTACTGTAGAACGCGGATTACGCGTATTAACTTTCTGTTCAACAGCTATTGCTGGAGGCAAATTGTTAATATAATCAAAGTCTGGTTTATTCATTCTGCCTAGAAATTGTCTTGCATATGACGAAAGACTTTCTACATAGCGCCTTTGACCTTCTGCATAGAGAGTATCAAAGGCTAATGATGATTTGCCAGAGCCCGAAACACCTGTTATAACAATAAACTTATTATGAGGAATTTTTAGTGAAATATTCTTTAGATTATTTACTCGTATATTTTTTAATTCAATATAATTAGTCATAGATTTATCATTTTTACATTTATCATAATGCCGATTAGTTTACTAATCAGATTTATTTCTTATATTCGCCCGCAAATTTACAAATTATTCTATTATGGACAAAAAAGAGATTATAAAGATTGTTGTCAAGGTGTTGCTTTATTTGCTCACCTTGATTGGCGGTTACTTCGGTGTGACCTCATTGTCAAGTTGTACGATTCAGCGCAAGGCTCAGATTAAAGGCAAGGCTGTAGTTGTCACAATAGACACTACGACCATTCATCATGAAGGCAGTTTGGAACTTAAAACAAAATAACTATGGAAGAGATAACTAAGAAAACACATTATAGGTATAAATTGGATTATTACTTATCTGACGATTGTCATTTACATTCTTATTATGGTGGTCCATTCAATTCTAAAGATTTACGTGATGAAGTTTTGGATCTTGCTGTAGATTTAGTCAATCAAGTTGGTGGTGAAGTTGTACAAGTTAGACGTATTGAAGAGATTTGTTATGTTTCAGCTGATAAGTAAGAAAGGCATTAAATACCTCGAGGCAGACGAACTTGTAAAGTTCTTGCAAGAACATCCACGCTTGCGTTATCGTGTTTGTTATCTTGGTAATGTCAATACTAGTTTAGGTTTAATTTTTGATATTTAGTCATGTCTGATATCGGTTATCCACTTGTCAAATGTTATCACCCTCGCCATGTACAGAATAAGTACACAGGCGAAGTCATTCAGGTCGGTTGCGGTGTTTGCAAGGCTTGCCTTAAACGCCGTGCCGACAAGATGTCATTCCTGTGTGCCATTGAGGAACAGAGCCATAAATATTGCATGTTTGCTACCCTTACCTACTCTAACGATTATGTTCCACGAATGTACCCTGAGGTTGATAATGAACTCCGTTTGGTCCGTTGGTATTCCTATTGTGACAGGCTGAACGAAAAAGGCAAGCTGATGACCGTAGATTATGACTATTGGCATAAGTGCCCTTCTCTTGAGGCTTATGTTAGCATGCTCACTGCTAAGTGCAAGTTAGACGGATATCTTTCTTACACTTCAAAGCGTGATGCTCAGTTATTCCTCAAACGAGTTCGTAAAAACTTAAGCAAATATTCAGATGAAAAAATACGTTATTACATTGTATCGGAGTACGGACCGAAAACATTCCGTGCGCATTATCATGTCTTATTCTTCTATGACGAGGTCAAGACACAAAAGGTTATGTCAAAGGTTATACGTCAGGCATGGCAGTTTGGTCGTGTCGATTGCTCTCTCTCCCGAGGTAAGTGCAATTCGTACGTTGCGCGATACGTTAACAGCAATTATTCTCTTCCCCGATTTCTTGGCGATATGTCCACGAAGCCGTTCTCGTGTCATTCTATCCGCTTCGCTCTCGGCATTCATCAAAGTCAGAAAGAGGAAATTTACAAGGGTTCCGTTGACGACTTTATTTACCAGAGCGGAGAACTCAATGGCAATTATGTCGAGTTCATGCCTTGGCGGAATTTGTCGTGTACGTTCTTCCCGAAATGTAAAGGCTATTCTCGCAAGTCTGATACTGAGTTATGGCAGTCTTATAACATATTACTCGAAGTGTACCAAGCTATCGGAAAGCGCTTTACCACTATCATTGAATACGCCCGCACCATATTGGACTTAATTGTAACGGTTAAGTTTTCTTCTGATTCACTTGGTTTTTCTTCGCCTGCGCTCAATAAGGTTATATCCTATTTCTCGCAAGGAATTGATACTAACCCTTATTATAGTGATTACTTGGCTGACTACCATACTAATAGTATTGCCCGAGAGTTGTATATCTCTCGTCATTTTCTGACATTTGTCTGCGACAATGACAGCTATCATGAGCGTTATCGCAAATTTACCCTTATACGCCAATTTTGGCAACGTTATGACTATGCCCAACTTGTTGGCATGTATACTAGTCAGATTGAAAACAGGCATCTTATTTCCAATTATGATTGGTATTATATCAACAAGACACCTCTCGATTCTTGCGGTAATGTAGATGTATCTCAGTTGTCTAAGGAATTGTTTTATAAGCGTTTTGTCATTAAGTCTGATGAAAACTTTGAGAAGTCTATCAAACACAAGATTCAGAATGATGCAAATGGTTTCTTTATTAACTAAATATTATTTATTATGAGTTCAGTAATGTCCCTTACGGCGCTAAAGAACAGCGTCAAACGTAATGGTTTCGACCTCTCATTTAAGAACGCATTCACTGCTAAGGTTGGTGAGTTGCTGCCTGTTATGTGTAAAGAGGTCTACCCAGGTGATAAATTCAACATTCGTGGTCAGGCGTTCACCCGAACACAGCCTGTTAATTCTGCTGCTTACTCTCGTTTACGTGAGTATTACGATTTTTATTTCGTTCCCTATCGTCTGTTGTGGAATATGGCTCCAACGTTCTTTACCAACATGCCTGACCCGCATCATGCTGCTAGTCCTACTACTTCTGTCAGTCTTGATGAGCGTCACCCTTGGTTTACATTCTTTGACCTTATGGAGTATCTCGGTAATCTTAATTCATTGTCAGGTACTTATGAGAAGTATAAGAAGAATTTCTTTGGCTTTTCTCGTTTGGAATTGACTTGTAAACTCCTCAATTATCTTAATTATGGTATCGGTAAGGACTATGAGTCTATAAAAGTTCCTAGTGATTCTGATAATATTCTTTTGTCTCCTTTCCCTCTCTTGGCATATCAGAAGATATGTGAGGACTATTTCCGTGATGACCAATGGCAGAACGCTGCACCATATCGTTACAATCTTGATTATCTGTATTCTATGAATAACGGTTATCATATACCTATACATTCATTTACTAAGGATGATTTCAAGAACCCTACTATGTTCGACTTGAACTATTGTAATTTCCAAAAAGACTATTTTACAGGTATGCTTCCTAAGGCTCAATATGGTGATGTAGCTTTCGCTCCTATTGATTTGGCTAACTCTCAGTCTTACTTAACCCTTGGTGACGGAAATTCTCAGGATATGGGTACAGCTATTGCAGGCTTCCACACAAATGGCTCTTCTTCTAGTCCTCAGACTTATGGTATAAAGGCAACCTCATCAGGTGGTACTGGTTACAAACAGATGTTGCTCGACCTTGATTCTCGTTTGTCTGTTTTGGCTCTTCGTCAGGCTGAATGCTTACAAAAATGGCGTGAGATTGCTCAGTCAGGTAAAATGGACTATCAGACACAGATGCAGAAACACTTCAATGTATCACCCTCTGAGACCTTGTCAGGTCATTGTAAATACCTTGGTGGTTGGACTTCTAACCTTGATATCTCCGAAGTAGTTAATACTAACCTTACAGGCGATAATCAAGCTGACATTCAGGGTAAAGGTACAGGCACACTTAATGGTAACAAGGTTGATTTCGAAGCAAAGGAACACGGCATAATTATGTGTATTTATCATTGTCTGCCGTTGCTTGATTGGTCAATTAATCGCATTGCCCGTCAGAACTTCAAGACAGCATTCACCGACTATGCTATACCTGAATTTGATAGCATTGGCATGCAGCAGTTATACGCCTCTGAAATGATATTTGGTCTTGAAGATTTGCCCGAAGATCCAACCTCTATCAATATGGGTTATGTTCCTCGTTATGCTGACCTCAAGACTTCCATTGATGAGATTCATGGTTCGTTCATTGATACTCTTGTTTCTTGGGTGTCCCCTCTTACTGAAAGCTATCTTGCAGCTTACCGACAAGCATGTAAAGATGCAGGTTTCTCTGATATTACTATGACATATAATTTCTTCAAGGTTAACCCGCATATTGTTGACAATATCTTCGGTGTACAGGCTGATTCTACTATAAACACAGACCAACTTCTTATCAATTCATTCTTTGATATTAAGGCAGTCCGTAACTTCGATTACAATGGTTTACCATACTAATTTTATTGCTTATGTTCCGACAAAGAAAAGATATCGCACGTTATTCATTCAACGTTGCATCAGGCATTGAGCGTAACAATTTCGTTCAGCCCTCGCCTATACGTGATTTTATGACTGAAAAGGTAACCTATTTCAGTGGTTCTGATAAAAAGACGGCTATTGCTTATGTTGATGACATTTATATGCTTTTCAATCAGAACAGGTTGAATTCTGTTGGTCGAGATACTATTCAGAAGTGGCTTGACGGACTTACACCTCGTTCGGATTCTCTTGCACAACTTCGTAAGAATGTCACTGATGAACAACTCATGGAGATTTGTAAGTCAAGGTATATACAGTCCTCTTCTGAGTTGCTTGCTTGGTCTGAGTATCTTAACGCTAATTATGCGTCTATCCTTTCTGAGATTGAGGCTTCTAAGGCTCCTGAGCCTACTCCTGAGCCAACTCCTCAGTCTACTCCTACTGAATAATTTGTTTAACCATGGCATGGCTTCGGCTGTGCCATTTAAATTTTAATTTATGAGTTTATTAGGTAGTGCGCTTGTTGGTGCAGGCGCTTCATTGTTAGGTAATATCTTTGGTTCTAAGAGCCAATCAGATACCAATAAAACTAATTTACAGATTGCCCAGATGAACAACGAATATAACGAGCGTATGTTCAATAAGCAATTAGAGTATAATCAGGACATGTTCAATCAGCAGATTGAGTATGATTGGAAGAAGATGCAGGAACAGAATACACATAATGCATTAATGGCTGAGGGTGCGTTTAATCGTCAAGCTAAGTACAATTCGGCAGTTGAGCAGCGTAAGCGTCTTGAGGCAGCCGGACTTAACCCTTATCTTATGATGTCAGGCGGTAATGCCGGTACTGCATCTGCTGTTTCCGGTTCTTCCGGTACAGGTGGTTCGCCTAGTGCAATGGGAGTTAATGCTCCCACTGCTTCTCCTGCTGTCATGCAGGCTTTCCGTCCTGACTTCTCAGGTGTTACAGGTGTTATACAGACCTTGCTTGATATTCAGGCGCAGAAAGGTGTACGTGAAGCACAGGCTTCTAGTCTTGGCGAACAGGCTTCAGGTTTCAAGATTGAGAATAAGTATAAGGCTGAGAAGCTTCTTTGGGAGATATCTAATTCAAAGGCTGATTACAACCTTAAGAACTCTCAGGAAGCCTTAAACAATATGAGTTTTGCCCGCATGCAGGCAATGTTTTCTAGTGATGTGTCAAAGGCACAGCGTGAAGCCGATAATGCTCAGTTTACAGGTGAACTTATTCGAGCACAGACAGCATGGCAGCAGTTGCAGGGTTTGCTCGGTGCTAAGGAGTTGAAGTATTATGACCAAAAGGTTTTGCAGGAACTTGCTATCATGTCAGCGCAGCAGTATAGCCTAGTTGCAGCAGGCAAGGCAAGTGAAGCGCAGGCACGACAGGCAATTGAGAACGCTCTCAACCTCGTTGAACAGCGTGAAGGTATTAAGGTTGACAACTATGTAAAACAGAAAACAGCTAATGCTCTCATTGATACTGCACGTAATAATTCAGGTTCTCGAGATTGGCCTCAATTCTTGCAGACTAATCTTAATCTGAATCACCTTGGTGAACGTACACGTGACTTGTTATATGAGTTTTCTGACCAAAATCTTATTAAGCAATTAGGTAAGTTTGGTAAGCGTACAAAACGATTTTTGCAAAGATTGGAAATTATGTAATAATTTTCCTTTTTCTGCGTTATTTTAGCATGGAACTATTTTTATTTATAATTATTATTCAGCTTTTTTTTGTAATACGTTATCTTCGTAGGATTCTTGATAAGTAGGTGGTTATAATTGACCACCTATTTTCGTTCTGTTGTTAAAGGAGCCTTTTTTTGCCCTGTTTTAAGAGGACTTGTGGGCTTTGCCCCAAAACACATTTCCCCCCTCCCCCCCCACCGCTCAAACCTCGCACTGCCAAGAGACTTACATGTGGAGAGTTGTCAAGGTCTGAGTGCAAAAAATTTCACGTAAAAGCGCACCCAGCGTAGCGCAGGCTCAGCATTTTATGTGAAAATTTTTGTGCTCACGGCCTTTACAACTTCGGAACATGTCAGTAACTTTGCAGTTCGAGGTGTGAGTGATGGGACTGAAGCCTGATGATTAACCTGTCTGTTGGTTTTATTAACGTTTGTGTGTTACGAAGTCTTAATCACTTTGTCCGTAAGGATTCGGGTTTTAGTCTCCTTTAACCCGAACGGCTTTCTCTTGTCCTCATATACGCAAAGTGACACCACAAACTTCATTAAAACCTCAGTTTTTTCAGAGCTTTCAAATGTTAAAGTTATGTTAATCTTATTGCCGATTAGCGTAATTTATCTTACTTTTAAATAATCACCAACTTTTATGCTATAATCTGGTGACAATTTATTCATCTTATAAAGACTAGAAAGTCTAATACCATAATATTGCGCTATAGAATACATACTTTCACCGGCTTTAATTCTATGCGGTCGGTTTTTATATATTTTTTCGGCTTTATTTTGTTTCTTTTTCAAGTAAATGATTTCTCCTGGTATTAATCTGTCATTTTTATCTCTTTCGTTGTATTTTGCCAATTTCTTATATGAAATACCAACTTCCTTTGAAATGGATCTGAATGTATCACCCTGCCTTGCTTTAAGATAATAGTTTTTATTATAAATATGTATAGGATGCAATTTTGTATCTGGTGAAATGTCTTTCACTTCAGCCATCTCGACCATGAACTTATCATACTTTTTAGCATGATCGTATTTATGTAGCTTATACAATTCTATAATTCCAATAAGTTTTTTTGCATAGTTTGGGTTCGTAGCATATCCACACTTTTTTAATCCATGTGCCCAACCTTTATAGTCAGTTCTTTTAAGTGAAAATAGTTTTTTATATCTTGGCTGGCGTGCCAAGAATTTGCTATGATCCTCATAACTTTCGTATGCATCACGATACGCTCTAAAACATTCCTGTTTTTCATCATCATCATGGTATGTTGTTGCTCCGAGCCAATCATGACATTTTATACCGAAATGATTATTCCCTTTTCTTGTAAGCTCACTCATTCCAGCCCCACTCTCAAGTAATCCTTGTGCAAGAGTAATACTTGCAGGAATATTATATTTCAGCATCTCTGAAATAGCCAGATCTTTATATTTATCAATATAAGCTTGATACCTAGAGTTCCACCTCATTTGAGCATTAAGCACAACACTTGTCAATGTACATAAAAAAAGTATCAAAAATCTCCCCATCCTTAATATCTTGTTATGAATTTATATAGGTTCAAATTAATGCAAATTTAAGCCATTTATATATCTTTTCAAAATTTTATTAGATAAAATTCTATAATACATTTATCTTAAAGACAAAATAAAATTTATAATTCTAAAATATATTGATGTATGTAATCAATTTAGATTTTCTACTATAATATACGCTAATATATTATATATTTGTTTATCGACCTCTAAACTCATGTGGGATATGCCCTCTTGCACCAGGACCTATTGACATGCCTTCTGGTCTGATTCTTCTTTTGGGGTCATCGCCTTGTTTTCCTCCAAATACGTTCATACGATAAACAACATGTAACATTGCATAACTATTTATACTATTATATTTTGTATCGCTTTTTTGTACAGCAGTTATTACTCGGCTGAAATTGCTTTGATTATGTAAGATGTCATAAAATTGTAGAGAAATAGTCAATGGCTTTCCTTTAAGAAATCCTTGACTAATTTGAGCATTCCAAATTAATTCATTTGTATTCATGGAATTGTCATTAAATCCTCTGCGACTATTTTCATGTAAATCGGTAGATAGACTAGTTCCCCAAGGTAAATATATATTTAATGAACCTCCGTATGAAAACTGCCATGTATCAAGATTACTTTCACTTTGTAATAAATTCCGTGAATGAGTATAGTTTAATGAACCATCTAGCATAACTTCAAGCCAATCATTGCGATAACTAGTGCGCAGTTGTTCATTAATTTGTGATGTGCGAGTTATATTTTTTTGTGAATTAGAATTATTATCTAAAGCAAGATATCCAACATAATTATTATAGGATATATTAGTAAATGTATTAATATTCCATTTCCCAATAGAATCGATTGCAGTGTTAAACATGAATGCTCCTGAAATGTTCCAATTTCCATTTATATTTTCTGGTCGCGTTATGCGTCCTCCGGTTTTCTCGTCATAAGTAACCATATTACTAATACTATTACGTGTATTTTGGTAATTAATGTACGTCATTATAGCTCGTTGATGATTCTGTAAATATGTATTATAAAATAATCTTAGTGAATTGGTGAACGATGGTTTAAGACCAGGATTTCCTTTTGTGACATTTAAAGGGTCACTATCGTCTGTAATATCCATAAGGTCTGTCATATTAGGTTGCGTTGTTGTACCCCTATAATTTATTCTCAAATTACTCAACTTTGAGAAACGATATCTGAAATCTAATGTTGGACTGACATTAACAACGTTTCTTATTGTATCTGTATATATGCCTTGGTATTTCTGAATGAAATGTGTAGTTTGTGGCTGTGCCATGAATCCAATATTCAAATTGTATTTTTGTCTAATAACTCTCAGCATTATTTGCAAATCATGAATGTAGTTCTTATATTCTGAATACCTACTTAAATCTGGATCCAGATAGCTGTCAAGTGGATTCTCTAACAGTCTTAGATAATTATTCCATCCTCTATATTCATTAATAACATTATCAAAGAAATTCTCACCTAAATTACTGAAATCAAAAGTTTCCCTATCACTTTTGTTATAGTTATAAGTAAATTTATAGCTAAATTGCAAAAACATGGTCTTAAAAATTGGTTCACTATAAGTTGCTTGAATATTATAGCTAAGTGATTTTGTTGGAGTTAAATTATATCTATTTGTTTGGTATACCGAATCAACTCCTGAACTATTTTTTATCTGATATAAATGTACATTTGATGTACTTAAACTTTTGCTTTTATTATCATTATAAGTAACGTTAGTACGCAATGTTACATTTCGACCTTTTGAATTTAGTTTTCTGTTAATTTGCAACATTATACCTAAACTTTTATTTTCAGAGTATGTTATAGAATTGTTCTTCCTTGTATTCACCATTAAACTATCTTCTGCCATTTGTAATATTGACTCAGGAGACAACGGATTAGTAACATATAAATATGGATCATCATTATATGAGGCACTTGTTGATGATGATAATCCATCACTTGTTGAATACTTAATAGTAGGACGAAACATAATATTGGTCATTGTATCTGGCTTCCATTCCATTCTCAAACGAGCATCCCAACTATTACTTCGAGTATAATTTTGATTAAAGCTATTTGAAAAAGAGCCGATGTTACTTACGAAATTTTCAGTTGATTGCTCTGTTCTGACGTCACCATTAGAATGATTCCATCTAATACTACCATCTAAAATGAATCTCTTATTACGATTATAGTTAAAATTTGCACCCATCATTTTTGAGGAATTCAGCCCTTTGAGTCCGCCTCCAAAATGTCCGCCTCCACCTCCTCCAGGGAAGCCTTTATCATTAGTATTATTGGCATTTCCCATAAGCATCACTCTTGATTTATCCTTAAATAGGGCCCCCATCAATCTTTCGGCATATCTATTATGCGTTCCTATTGATGCATCTGCATTTCCTATTATTCCTTTATTCATTCCTTTCTTTATTCCAAAGTCTAATACAGTTTGTTCTTCACCGTCATCTATGCCAGTGACTTTAGCCAAATCGCTTTTCTCGTCATAGGTTTTAATCTTGTCTATAATAGATGTTGGTAAATTTTTTAATGCAGTTTTAGTATCTCCGGTCATAAACTCTTTACCGTCAACAAGTATTTTTTTTACTTCTTTACCGTTTACTGTAATTTTTCCGTCATCGTCAATCTGAGCGCCTGGTAATTTCTTTATCAATTCTTCTACAACAGAACCTTCTGGAGTTCTATATGCAGAAGCATTGTAGACAAAAGTATCTTCTTGAACTGTCACAGGCGGCGCTTGACCTATGACAGTTGCTCCCTTTAACATAATTGCATCAGCAGAAAAGGTAATATCACCTAATGCTATATTTTTCTCAGTTGAAACATTTAGTGTTTTTGTCAATGGTATATATCCTACACATGTAAATTTTAGAATATAATTTCCTCTTTTAGGTGCAGTTAACTTAAATTTACCATTTTCATCACTTAAAACACCAGAGATATAGGTGCTATCCTGTGTCAACATTTGTACCGTAACCATCATCACGCCTTCCTTTGTATCGCGGTCTATAATCTTTCCTGTTATAGTGTTAATTTGAGAAAAAACATCTATTGATGAAATTATCAATAGGCATAGTAGAATTATCTTCTTTTTCATTTTTACCTTATATTTTATTGTCTTAGACGTTAAATATAATTATTGGTTTAATCAACAATATATTAAAAGTTGAATAAAAATTTTCATTTAGAATAAATTTGACTAACTTTGCAACACATATAATGTCTTTATGATTATGAAACAGAGTATTATAATATCTAAATGCTTAAATGCTGAACTTGATTTTCATATTAAATCTTTCAATCCCGATAAAGTTTTTATAATCGTTGATAATATTACGGAGAAATTTTGTTTGCCAAGAATTAGTGATATCCCATCACTTAAGAATGCCGGTATTATCTCAATATGTTCTACAGACAATAGTAAAAACATAAACTCGCTTACTCACGTATGGAGATATTTAAGCGAACAAAAAGCTACACGATATTCTCTAATTATCAATTTAGGTGGCGGTATGGTAACAGATCTTGGTGGATTTGCAGCCTCGACATTTAAACGGGGCCTCAAATTTATTAACATACCTACTACCCTATTGGCTATGGTTGATGCTTCCGTTGGTGGTAAAACTGGAATAAATTTTAACGGATTAATTGTTGTCGCAAATGCTTTATATGTGCTTGAACAGTTGTCGCATGGTGTTCATCTTCGCCTCCGTCTCCTCCCACTC
>ENA-USZI01000328-USZI01000328.1-human-gut-metagenome-genome-assembly--contig:-NODE-328-length-34844-cov-15.088158_pt1 | contig 34844 bp, 26 predicted proteins | sample MGYA00250042_ERZ773532 | MGnify/ENA primary metagenome ERZ773532 (study PRJEB29103, sample SAMN06112036) | human gut metagenome | biome: human gut; feature: ankylosing spondylitis patient; material... | reverse complement strand
GGCAAAATCCTGAGCAACTTTTTGTTGCTCAGGTACTTAAAAAAAATATTTTATAATAGTGTTGCGGAATTAAGGAAAAACTCAATTACCTATGATGAAAAAAATCTTTCTTGTTGCCGGACTTCTTTTGGCCGGAGCAATGACAACCAACGCAAAAACTGCTGTCGACCGTATGGATCCACCGATGTGGTGGACAGGGATGGAAAACCAGCAGCTGCAGATAATGGTTACGGGCGAGGGCATACGCGACGCTGTGCCGTCGGTCGACTGCCCTGGCGTGAAACTTGACTCCGTGGCGCGTCTCGATAGCCCGAATTATCAGTTTCTGTATCTCACCATCGGCAGCGACGCCAAACCTGGCACTGTCGACATCACGTTTGCCAGCGGCAAGCGCAAAATCAAGAAGCAATATGAACTGCTTGCCCGTCAGGGCGACGGAGCAAGTCACGAGGGTTTTGACTCTTCCGACGTGCTTTACCTGATGATGCCCGACCGCTTTGCCGACGGCGGTGACGTGAAGCATCAGTCTACCAATTTCGACTACCGCATAGACCGGACGAACCCGGGCGCGCGCCACGGCGGCACGCTGAAGGGCATCTCCGACCATCTCGACTATCTTGAGGAACTGGGCGTCACGGCAGTGTGGCTCACTCCTGTGCTTGAGAACGATATGCCCGGTGGCTGCTATCACGGTTATGCCACCACCGACTATTATCGTGTGGACCCGCGCTTCGGAAGCAACGACGACTACCGCCGCTTGATTTCAGAATGCCACAGCCGCGGTATCAAGGTGGTGATGGACATGATTTTCAACCACTGCGGACTCTACCATCCGTGGCTCTACGACCTTCCCAGCCACGACTGGCTCAATGCCCAGCCGACAGCCGACGGCATCAGAAGCGTACAGCAGGCAAATTTGACAGGCAAGAGAAATGCCGCCGTCGACTCGTTGCTGCTCACCAACTTCCGGCTTAACACGGTGCATGATCCGTATGTGAGCCAATACGACTTCAAGCATACCGTCGACGGATGGTTTGTGTCGGGTATGCCCGACCTCAATCAGCGCAACCCCCACTTGATGACATATCTTATCCAAAACTCCATCTGGTGGATTGAGTATGCCGGAATCAACGGCATCCGCATGGACACCTATCCGTATGTCGACATGGAGGCTATGGCGCGTTGGAACCGCGCCGTGGCACGCGAGTATCCGCGGTTCAATATCGTTGGCGAAAGCTGGCTTGAAAACGAGGCGAGCATTGCGTATATGCAACGCGGCAACAAGTTGAACCCAGTCAATACAGAATTGCCAACGGTGATGGATTTCCCGTTGTGCTTGATGGCGCAGCAAGCGTTTGGAGAACAGACAAAATCAGGAAGCGACGGACTCAACCGCCTGTTTAACCACCTTGCGCTCGACATGCTTTATGCCGACTGCAGCAGGTTGCTGACGTTCTACGACAACCATGACACAGACCGTTTTCTCTTAGAGGAGCCGTCTGACCTTGCCCGCTGGAAACAGGCGCAGGCATTTCTTCTGACCACCCGCGGCATTCCGCAGATATACTATGGCACAGAAGTGCTGATGCACGGCAGCAAGGCTGTGACCGACGGCTATGTGCGCCTCGACATGCCAGGCGGATTCCCAGGCGACAGCGTGTCGGTGTTTACCGCCGACGGACGCACGCCGCTCCAGCGCGACGCGTTCAACTTCATGAGCCGTCTGCTCCATTGGCGCCAAGGCAACAAAGCCGTGTCGGCAGGCACATTGCGTCATTTCATGCCGTCCAACCAGCTCTACGTCTATGAGCGCACCAACGGCGACCGTCGCTTCATCGTGCTGATGAACGGCACCGATGAGCCTCTCACCGATGTTGACATGAGTCGATATGTCGAAATCATGCGTCCCGGCGACACTTTCCGCGACGTGATTACCGGCGATGCCGTAACCGTCGCGCCGCACATGTCGTTCCCCGCACGCGCCACTTTGGTGCTCGAATAGCCATCGCGCTGCATAGGAATACAGCAAGAAGACGCCGACTCCGTTATGGAGCCGGCGTCTTTCTGTTGGTGCGCAGGCATTATGGAAAAGAAACGATGCGTGGTTAAACATTGTTAATTCGGTAAAAGATGTTTACACACACCGCCAATTCATGGGATTTATGTTTAACTTTGAATGTTAAAATAATGGGAAAAGAAAATAAAAATGAAGCGGATTAAGCATATCATTCTGATAATCTTACTGCTGTCTGTCGGATTTGCCGACAGACAACCGATGAAAGCCGTGACGGCGTCAGACAGCGTTGTCGACACCACCGTCGACTCGCTTTCTGTGAAAATGGATTCAGCCATCAAGCAGTTTGTGTCGAGCCGTGCCATGACAGGAGCCACAGTGGGCGTCTGCGTGATGGATTTGCGCACAGGCACACCAGTTGCGTCCTACAATCTTGAGCGGCAAATGATACCGGCGTCGGTGATGAAAATTGTCACATCGTCGGCAGCGTTGAAGCAACTCACCCAGAACTTCCATTTCCGTACGCGTCTGAAATATACAGGCACTATCGACAAAAACGGAACGCTCAACGGCGACATTGTCATCGAGGGCGGCATTGACCCGACGCTTGACTCCAAGCATTTCCCCGACCGCGAAACCTTTGTCTCCGCCGCTGTTGAAAACATCAAACTGTGGGGCATAAAAGCAATCAAAGGCAACATCCGCCCGGAGGAAAAGATACAGCCGCACAACGCCGTGCCCAAAGATTGGCTCGACGTCGACGTGACGGAAGACTATGGCGCGGGAGTGCATTCGATAAACTACAACGACAATCTGTTCTCGCTGATTATCGACACATCGAGCGGCCGCGCCCTTGTGGTCGACACCGTGCCGCATCTGCGTTCGATACAGATAGACAACCGGATGACGGTGGTGAATCGCGGCAGATTCAGCCCTGTCGTGCAACGCAAGAAAAACAACAGCCGAATCACGCTTAGCGGAGCTATGCGCCGCATGCAGGAGCCGATAGAAGTGGTCACCACGATGCCGCATCCAGCCGTAGGTTTGTGTGCCGATGTGAGAGAGACACTCGAGAGCGAGGGCATCTCCGTTGAAGGAAAAAAGGTGAGTGCAAGCGACAGCGATGCCATGCAAATCCTGTCGTACGAGTCGCCGGTGCTGCCAGAGATTCTGAAATCGTTGCTTTTCCGCAGCGACAACATGTATGCCGAGTCGGTGCAGCGCAAATTGGGCGAGAGCATCTACGGCGATCCGCAGCGTGAGTATGGCGAGAAGGCAGTGACCAAGATAGTAGAACAATGGGGCATCAACATGGACAAGGTGACTCTCTATGACGGCAGCGGATTGAGCCGCACAAACCGGATGACACCACTGTTTCTGGCAAGCGTGCTGCGCTCGGCCGCACTCGACTGGCAGACCGGCGACCTTTTCCCGACATTGCTGCCACGATGCGGCGTTGACGGAACGGTGCGCAACCTGCTAAAAGGCACGTGCCTGTCGGGAAACATTGCATTGAAGTCGGGCAGCATGACCGGCGTGAGATGCTATGCAGGCTATTACCCCGCCGAGCGTCCGCGCTACTCCGTAGTGCTGCTTACAAACAATTTCCACTGCACCTACGAACAACTGAAATCATCGATAGAACGGCTGATGGTGGGAATGTTTGAATCGTATCAGGACACTATTGACAAACGACAAAATACTCCTCAATTATGAAAACCGACATAAGAAAAATGATTGCCGAGGCTTACGAACTCGAGGGACTTCTGCTCCTCGCCGACAATCGTGGCGCCGACACTCCGGAATATGTGTTTACGGCAATAGGAGAGAAGCTCGACAGGTTGCAGATGCTGCTTGGCGAGAGAGAAGGCGATGAGGGCGAAGAAACGCAGGAAGACGCCTGTATGGTGGAGAACGACGTGGCCGATGCCGGAAGCGAAGAGCCAGTGGTGGACGCGCCTGAAAGCGAAGAGCCGGAACCAGAGCCGGAGGAAGACGTGGCGGAAGTGACGGCAGAGCAAGTTGCCGACGGCGAATACGACAATGAGCAGGAGCCTATGGTCGAGCTCGTGCTTGACGATGAACCCACCGCAGAACCCGACGCGGAGACACCGAACGTTGCGGATGAAACAGAAGACGTCGAGGCAGAGGATAATATAGAAGAAGAGCCGGAAGCGAATGAAAAGGCATCCGACGACAGCGAGCCTATGCGTCTTGACGAAAAACTGCAGCGCAGCCGTTCGAAAGACCTTAAATCAGCGTTCTCGCTCAACGACACATTCCGTTTCCGCCGCGAACTTTTCGGCAACAGTGCCGCAGAGATGACCGACGCTCTCCATATGGTGGAGGCAATGCATTCGTTTGACGAGGCGGAAGATTATTTCTATGGCGATCTTGGATGGGACCGCGAGTCGGACGACGTGAAAGAATTTATGGCGATAATAAAAAATCATTTTCTATAGCGATGGCACAGAAACCCACAGCGGAAGCCGGCATACTCTATGTGGTGCCGACGCCGGTAGGCAACCTTGACGATATGACCGTCAGAGCGGTGAACGTGCTCAAGGAAGTAGACGTTATTCTTGCCGAGGACACACGCACCAGCGGAGTGCTGATGAAGCATTTCGGCATCGAGACGCGTATGCAGAGCCATCATAAATTCAACGAGCATGAGACGGCGGCAGGCATAGCCCAGCGTTTGAAAGGCGGAGAGCGCATAGCCCTTGTGTCGGATGCCGGCACTCCGGCCATCTCCGACCCCGGTTTTATGCTTGTGCGCGAATGCCGTCGTGTGGGCGTCAAAGTGGAGTGCCTTCCCGGCGCCACAGCCTTTGTTCCCGCGCTTGTCGACAGCGGCCTGCCATGCGACAAATTTTGCTTTGAGGGATTTTTGCCACAAAAAAAAGGCCGTTCCACACGCCTTGCCGAACTGAGCGTAGAGCCTCGCACAATCGTGTTCTACGAATCGCCGCTCCGCTTGGTTAAAACCCTGACACAGTTGGCAGAAGCCTTTGGTCAGGACCGAGAGGCAAGCGTCAGCCGCGAAATCTCAAAACTACACGAAGAGACCTGCCGCGGCACCCTTTCTGAACTTTGTGAACATTTTTCCGTGAACGAACCGCGAGGAGAGATTGTTATAGTAGTGTCGGGCAAGAAAGAAGAAAAAAGCGCCGGCAAAAGAGATAAGTACGCACATTTTAAAACCGAAAAAAAACAGAATTTACTATGAAGAAGATGATGATTCTCGCCCTTGCGCTTACAGGTGCGCTCGTGGCATGCAACGGCAACAAAGAGCAAAAAGACGCTCTTGCCGACACTACGCAACCCGACATCTCGAAAGTTGAGGGACAGCGCGACAGCTTGATGAACCTTATTGGCGACATCAGCCAGAACCTTCTCGAGGTGAACCGTATGGAAAACATCCTTGTGAGCGGCGATTTCAAGGACACTCCCGACAAGCGTCAGGAAATCATAGCCAACATCAACGCCCTACGTCAGGAGCTTGACGCACGCAAGCAGGCGCTGGAGGAACTTGAGAGCAAGTTGAAAAGCTCAAACGGATATTCTGCAAAATTGCAGAAAACCATAGAGTCGCAGAAGCAACTCATTGATGAGCAGTCGCAAAAAATTCAGCAGCTTGAGGCAGCATTGGCAGATGCGAATGTGAAAATCTCAGATTTGAACAAGAATGTGGAAGATTTGAACACACAAGTGTCGACCGTGACAGAGGAGCGCAACGCAGAGACACAGCGTGCCGACAAGGTCACCGACGAACTCAACATCTGCTACTATGTTTGCGGAAGCAACAAGGAGCTTAAAGAACACAAGATTCTGGAAAAGAAATTCTTGGGCAAGACAAAGACCATGGAGGGCGATTTCGACCGCTCTTACTTCACAAAAGCCGACAAGCGCAAGCTCACAGAAGTGAAGACTTACGCCAAGAAGGCGGAGCTGAAGACATCACATCCAGCTGGATCATACTCGATTGAGACGGTTGGCGGAACAGTGGTGATAAAGATTAAGGATGCAAAGAAGTTCTGGGAAAAATCGAATTTCCTTGTAATCCAGACTAAGTAATACTCAACATTCCCCATTTTTATAGAAATCCAGTGGTGCCAGGCATGAGAATGTCTGGCACTACGATTTTTTTTCAATCAGGTTTTTCTGCCGGCCCCGTTTATTGATGGAAAAATTTTGGATGTAGAGAAATAATTGTCGGAATATTTGCGGGTTACGAAATAAAAGAGTAATTTTGTGCGCTAATTCCGAAAAGGCTCAGAGAAGAGAAGCGCAGGTGCGCGTCCGCCTCACGGACATAATTGTTAAAGTTTCTATTTTAAATGTACGCAATTGTAGAAATTCAGGGACAGCAGTTCAAGGCAGAAGCCGGCAAGTACTTGTATGTCCACTATCTCGGCGAGAACGTAAAAGAAGGCGATTCAATCGATTTCGACAAGGTTCTCTTGATTGATGCCGACGGTGACGTTAAAGTTGGTGCTCCTACCGTAGAAGGAGCAAAAGTTGTTTGCGAGGTGAAACGTCCCCTCGTGAAAGGTGACAAGGTTCTTGTATTCAAGAAGAAACGTCGCAAAGGCTATCGCCGTTTGAACGGTCATCGCCAATGCTTCACCCAAGTAGAGATTAAAGACGTAGTTGCATAACCACTAAAAGTTTAAAGAAATGGCACATAAAAAAGGTGTAGGTAGTTCTAAGAACGGACGTGAATCGGAAAGCAAACGATTGGGCGTCAAAATCTTCGGTGGTCAATTTGCTAAAGCAGGCAACATCATCAAACGTCAACGTGGCACAGTTCACCATCCGGGTTTGAATGTTGGCATGGGTAAGGACCACACATTGTTTGCGTTGGTAGACGGTACAGTCAACTTTACAGAAGGTAAAGGCGGCCGCAAGTTTATCAATGTTCAACCATTGGACGCTGGCAACAATTAATCAGCGCCTTGGGTTGACCCAGGAACAACAAGCATAAAATGGCGGTTGCATTTGCAGCTGCCATTTTTTTATTACAACAATTTATATCAGCATATATGACTAAACAGAAACCATTATATTTGTTTCATCTGCTTGCGTTGTGCATAGTGTGCGTGTGGGGTACCACATTTGTGTCGACCAAAACGCTTATCAGCAACGGACTGACGCCCACGGAAATATTCATCTACCGATTCGCACTTGCTTATATCTGCGTTTTGTTTATGGCGCCTCGTCGGCTTTTTGCCGACACGTTTGCCGACGAGATGAGGATGATTTCCGCTGGACTGACGGGAGGCTCTGTGTATTTTATCACGGAAAACACCGCGCTCGGCATGATGCAGGCCACCAATGTGGCAATCCTTATCAGTGTCACGCCGCTGCTTGCCACGCTTGTGGGAATGGCGGTGTTCCGTTCGGAACGCACAAAGCGTCCGGAACGCGTGATTCTCGGCTCTGTAGTCGCTATGGCAGGCGTTGTCGTTATTTTGTGGAACGGCGGTGACTTCGCAGCGTTCAATCCTTGTGGCACCGCTCTTACGTTTTCAGCGGCGCTGTCGTGGGCTGTCTACAGTTTGTTTGTCAAAAAGCTGTCGCAACGTTATGACAATGTATTCATTTCGCGCAAGGTGTTTGGCTACGGACTGCTCTCCATGGCTGTGTGGGTGCCGTTTTTCCACCCAGTGAGTTTCCGTTTCGAACAGTTGTTGGTCCCGACGGTGTTTTTCAATATCCTGTTTCTCGGACTTGTGGCGTCGATGCTTTGCTTCACTCTATGGAATGCCGTGGTGCGCCATTTGGGAATGGTGCGCGCGTCCAACTATATAAATTTCAATGCTGTAGCAACTTTTGTTGCAGCGTTTCTGATACTTGGTGAACACGTCTCTGCGGTGGCTCTTGTGGGTTCTGCCGCTGTGATTTTCGGAGTCTGGCTCGCGGAGGGGAAATAGTGGTCTAAAATTCCTATAAAATGGAATGGCGGAAATATAGAACACTTCCAGATCCATTCCGATAGCGTGAGTATTGGAAAAAATGCGCTACTTTGCATCAAATAAATTCAGCTATGGACAAAGAAATGATAATGGCGTCGGAGAGATTCGGCAATATTGAAGACTTGTCGTATAAAGATGACATCTCGCTTTTTTCGCAGATAGGAGAGTACAGTCAGATGCAGCCGTTCAAGCTCGACGTTTTCGTGTTGCTTGTGTGTCTTAACGGGCATGGCTCGCTCAACATCAACGGGGTGGACTATCGTGTCGATGCCGGCAAGATGTTTGTGTGCAAGCCTCACATAATTGTTGAAAAGAGCAGCGTGTCGCTCGATTTCGAGTGTCGCGGCATGGCGCTTTCGTCCAAGTTTATAGATCAGCTTGGTCGGGTGGCTGACGGAGGATGGGACTTGGGAGTGTTTCTTGGCAAAAATCCCGTGTTGTCACTCTCGGACGATGAGATAAGTCTGTTTATGCAGTATTACGCCCTCCTTGGGTCAAAAATCACGCGCTCCTACTGCCGTCATCAAGACGCCGTGATGCAAGCTTTGTTCAGGGCTTTTATGTTGGAATTTTTCGACATTATGGACCGCCACGTAAAACTTACGCCGCCCAATTTCACTTCATCGGAAATGCTTTTCCGTCATTTTGTAGAAGTCCTGATGGCAGACTATCCGCGGCAGCGCTCCGTGGAGCACTATGCCTCGCGCCTTTGTGTGACACCGAAATATCTGTCGGCGGTGAGCAAGTCGGTGAGCGGAAGCACTGCGTCAGAGGTAATCAACCGATGCATCACCGACGATGTGCGCCGCCTGCTCCATAATCCCGACAAGAGCGTCAAGGAGATATCCAACGAGCTTGGATTCCCCAATCTGTCGTTTTTCGGCAAATATGTGAAAAGAATGCTCGGAATGTCGCCGAAGACCTACCGCAAGTCGCTCGGCGCTACTGCCGGCGAATGATTGCCGAGAGAATCCGTCCGGAGTTGATGCCCAATGTCCTGGCGGAGAAAAACCGTTGAGGCTCGCATTTGGTGCACAGCCCCGACAACGAGATGTTGGCATTCGGGACGCCGGCGCTTTCCATAAGCCAGCGGTTGGCTTCGGCCAGATCTATATGGGCTTTACCGGTGACTGGGTTTCGCCATACGATGTCGTTGAGAGAGAAGGCTCGTTTGGCAAATTCAGCCACCACTTCGTCGCCCACCTCAAAGCAGCGTTGGCAGATTGATGCCCCCACCACAGCCTCTATTCCGCATCTGTCGGCGCCTTCATCGATCATCGTTTCTATGGCATTTGCCACGATCCCTTTCACGGTACCTTTCCATCCGGCGTGGACAGCGGCAATCAGCCCGCTCTTAGGCTCGCACAGCAATATAGGCACGCAATCGGCGGTGAACACGCCTATTGCTACATTCGGGAGTCGTGTGACAAGCGCGTCGACATCGGTCGGCGGAGTTGGTGGAACGCTGTCGATAACGGCGACGTTGGTGCTGTGGGTTTGCCGCGCCGTGACGATGTGCTCTGTGCCGAGCAGAGTGCGCAGGCGCTTGAGGCAATCATCGACGTGCGCCGGGTTGTCGCCCGTATATCCGCAGCAGTTGAACTCGGAGTAGGGCGAAAAGCAGTCGGCAGCGCCGCGCTCTGTTGAAAAAGCGTCGATGCTGCCGACATTATGATTGAAGTGAAGTTGGCTAATCATCTTTGAAATCCTCTTCCCAATATTCGTCAGGCCACTCAACGTCCCAAGTCTCTTCCTCCGTGTCGTCACCGCCTTCCTGCTCAATCACGAAGTTGTCTTCCTCCTGCACGCGGTGCGTGATGTCGAGGTCGCGGTGCGTGATGCGCGTCGGGATGCGGTTGTCCTCATCGTTGATGGTGCGCCACAACACGTCTTTCAGCTCCGCCAGTCCCAGTCCTGCCACCGATGATATAAACACCGTTTCCACGCCTTTCGGAAGGTGTTGCTGCATCTCTGCAATCAGCTCGTCGTCGAGCATGTCGCATTTTGTGATGGCAAGCACGCGTCCCTTGTCGGCCAAATCGGGGTTGAAGCGTTCCAGCTCGTTGAGCAGTACCTCATATTCACGGCAGATATCGTCAGCGTCGGCAGGAATCATGAACAGCAGCACGGCATTGCGCTCGATGTGGCGCAGGAACCGCAGTCCGAGACCTTTGCCCTCGCTTGCACCCTCGATGATGCCGGGAATGTCGGCCATTACAAACGACTGCGCTCCGCGATATCCCACGATGCCGAGGTTTGGCTCGAGAGTCGTAAACGGATAGTCGGCAATCTTAGGCTTTGCCGCCGATATTGCAGACAGCAGGGTCGATTTGCCCGCATTCGGGAAACCGACAAGTCCGACATCGGCAAGAAGTTTCAGCTCGAGGATAATCGACTTTTCGATGGCAGGTTCGCCAGGTTGCGCATAGCGCGGAGTGCGGTTTGTGGCAGATTTGAAATTCCAGTTGCCAAGACCTCCGCGTCCGCCTCTGAGCAGCTTCACTTCCTGCCCGTCGTCGGTCACCTCGCAGAGGAATTTGCCGTTCTCAGCGTCGTAAACCGCCGTTCCGCACGGCACTTCGATAATCTTGTCCTCTCCGTCCTTTCCAAAGCTTCGGCATTCTCCGCCCGGCTGTCCGTCGGTGGCGAAAATGTGCCGTTGATATTTCAGGTGGAGCAGCGTCCACAGGTTGCGGTTGCCACGCAGAATGATATGTCCGCCGCGTCCGCCGTTTCCACCGTCGGGGCCGCCTTTCGGCACGTATTTAGCGCGATGGAAATGGCATGAGCCGGCACCGCCTTTGCCGCTTCGGCAAAGGATTTTGACGTAGTCTATAAAGTTTGAGCCTGCCATAATTATAGTATGCTATTCGTTACTTGCAAATTCCATTAAATAAGCCTTGATGAATCCGTCGATGTCGCCGTCCATTACCCCGTTCACGTCGCTTGTCTGCCAGCCAGTGCGATGGTCCTTCACGCGTCGGTCGTCAAACACGTAGCTTCGTATCTGCGAGCCCCATTCGATTTTCTTCTTTCCGGCTTCGATTTTCGCCTGTTCCGCCATTCGGCGTTGCAGTTCCATGTCGTAGAGTTGTGACCGCAGAAGTCGCATCGCATTCTCACGGTTGTCGAGTTGCGAGCGCGTCTCGGTGTTCTCGATAAGAATCTCGCGCGTCTCCCCGGTGTCAGGGTCCTTGTAGTTGTAGCGCAACCGCACGCCCGTCTCCACCTTATTTACGTTCTGACCTCCGGCACCACCGCTTCGGAACGTGTCCCAAGTGATGTCGGCGGGATTGATTTTCACTTCGATTGAATCATCTACAAGCGGAGTGACAAACACCGAAGCAAACGACGTCATGCGCTTTCCCTGCGCGTTGAAAGGCGACACGCGCACCAGCCGGTGCACACCGTTTTCGCTCTTCAGGTATCCGTAAGCCAAGTCGCCCTCCACCTGTATGGTGACCGACTTGATGCCTGCTTCGTCGCCCTCTACAAGGTGTACGATCGACGTCTTGTAGCTGTGTTTCTCGCACCATCGCAGATACATGCGCATCAACATCTGCGCCCAGTCCTGGCTCTCCGTTCCGCCCGCGCCCGAATTTATTTTCAGGACGGCGCCGAGTTTGTCCTCCTCGCGGCGCAGCATGTTGCGCAGTTCCACGTCTTCAAAGCGTTCGATGGTCTTCTGATACATCTCGTCGAGTTCCTGTTCAGTGACCAGACCCTCCTTCACGAAATCAAACCCCAGTTTGAGCTCGTTGACCATCTTTTCTATATCCTCGTAGCTGTCAATCCAGTAGTGCAATTCCTTCACTTTGCGCATCTGCTTCTCCGCCGCCTTCTGGTCGTCCCAGAAATTGGGCACGTGCGTGCGCAGTTCCTCTTCTTCGACTTCTATTTTCTTCGAGTCGACGTCAAAGATACCTCCTCAACGCCAACATGCGTTCTTCTGTCTCTTTTAATTGTTCTTGCGTAATCATCCTAATATACAAATTTTCTGCGAATTTCGCAATTTTCCGTCACATCTGCAAATTCCGTATCTTTTTCTTTGGCATTTCGCGTCAAAGTGTCTACCTTTGCGATAGAAAATGCGGTAGTAGCTCAGTTGGTAGAGCATCAGCTTCCCAAGCTGAGGGTCGCGAGTTCGAGCCTCGTCTACCGCTCCAACAGCCAAGCCGGGCGGTGACAGATGTCGCCGCCCGGCTTGGCTATTGTATTTCAGAGAAAGTTGCTATCTGTAAGTGTGTAGTAAGTTGAATTAAAAATAATAATTAAAAAAGATATGACTATGTATTTTGACGACTTTAAGAAACTCTATCCACTTTCAAAAACGTTGCGTTTTGAAGCGAAGCCGGTTGGTCCTACTTTCAAACATATCAAAGAAAGAGGTTTGTTGGAAGAGGATGAACACAGGGCGATAAGTTATGTAAAAGTGAAAAAACTGATAGATGAGTACCATAAGGCATTTGTTGGAAAGGCATTGAATAATGGTTGCCTTCTGTATGAGAGTTGCGGGAATAAAAATTCATTAATTGAATATTACGAAACCTATAAATCTAAAGAAGGAGAAGCAAGGAAAACAATGAAGGAGATTCAGAAGAATCTTCGAGAGATGATTGTTGGCGCATTTGAGAAAGAAGAAGATTATGCTAATCTGTTTAAAGGAGGGCTGATAGAGCCTTATAAAAGTGGAGGAAAGCATAAAGAACCAGACATCTTGCGATTAATAAATACCGCGGGGTTTAGTCAACTCGCAGGTATGTCGCAAGAAGAAGCCAAAAGCCTGATAAAAGAGTTTTGGAGATTTACGACATATTTTGTCGGTTTTTTTGATAACCGTGGAAATATGTATACTTCAGAAGAGAAGTCAACTGGCATTGCTTATCGACTAATCAATGAAAATCTTCCAAGATTCATTGATAATATGGAAATATTTAATAAAATTATTGGTAAGTCAGAAATACAAGCCCGTGTAACAGAGTTGTATTCTGATTTTGAAGGATATTTGAATGTCGGGAGTATTCAAGAAATGTTTAAACTTGATTATTATAATGCCTTGCTTACACAAAAGCAGATAGATGTGTATAATGCCATTATCTCAGGAAGAACAACGACAGGGCCTGAGTCTAAAAAAATAAAGGGGCTCAATGAATACATCAATTTATACAATCAGCAACATAAGGATGGAAAATTGCCAAAGTTTAAACCATTGTTTAAACAAATTCTTAGTGACAGGGAAGCTTTGTCTTGGTTGCCGGATGAATTTGTTAATGACCAAGAAATGTTGAACGCTATTAAGAATTGCTACGAGAAACTTACTGGTAACATACTTGGAGATAGCGCACTTAAGGTATTGCTTGGTTCGCTCGCAGACTATGACCTTGGGGGAATTTTCGTGCGCAATGATTCGCAGTTAACAAATATCTCGCAAAGAATGTTTGGACGATGGGATGCAATTCAGAATGCTATTTTGCAAGACATCAGAAAAACAGCTCCTATGCGTAAACGTAGAGAGTCGGAGGAGGATTATGAAAATAGAATTGATAAAATGTTTAAAAAAGCGGATAGCTTCAGTATCAAGTATATTAATGACTGCATAAGAGAAATAGCGGTGGACGATACTCTATTTGTAGAGGATTATTTTGCTACATTAGGTGCGGTAAACACCCCTACAATACAGCGAGAAAATTTGTTCTTGCTTGTTCAGAATGCGTTTACGGATGTTGCAGATTTGTTGAATTCGGAATATTCGGCAGAAAAAAGTTTGGCGCAAGATAGTGTAAATGTGTCTAAGATTAAGGCTCTTCTAGATGCAATTAAATCATTGCAGCAATTTGTTAGACCTTTGTTGGGAAATGGAGATGAAAATGAGAAAGATGAACGCTTTTATGGGGAATTCACTTCTTTGTGGGCTGAGTTGGATGAAGTGACACTTTTGTATGATATGGTGCGTAACCGTATGACTCGTAAGCCATATAGCCAAAAGAAGATAAAACTTAATTTTGCAAATCCGAAATTGCTTAACGGTTGGGATGAAAATAAGGAAAAAGACAATTCGTGCATTATATTGCGTCGTGATGGGAAGTATTACCTTGCCGTTATGGATAAAAAATCGAAGAATTTATTGGGCAAGCCGATGCCATCTGATGGAGAATGTTATGAGAAGATGGTATATAAACTTTTGCCAGGAGCTCAAAAAATGTTCCCCAAGGTGTTTTTTGCGAAATCAAGAATTGATGAATTTAAACCGAGTGAGCATATTCTTAATATTTATAGCAATGGGACTCATAAAAAAGGGAATAAAAATTTCAATATTGAAGATTGCCATGATTTAATAGATTTTTTTAAGGAGTCTATACGTAGGCATAAAGATTGGAACAAGTTCGGGTTTGAATTTTCGGATACTTCCACATATGAAAATGTAAATGAGTTCTATAGAGAGGCTGATGAGCAGGGATACAAATTGTCGTTTGTGAATGTGTCGGTAGCATATATCGATAAATTAGTAAACGAGGGGGAAATGTATTTGTTCCAAATATACAATAAGGATTTTTCGGAATATAGCAAGGGCACTCCAAACATGCATACTCTTTATTGGAAAGCGTTGTTTGATGATAGAAACTTGGTGGATATGGTCTATAAACTAAATGGGCAGGCGGAATTGTTTTATCGTAAAAAGAGTCTCGATAGTATCCGTCCAACGCATCCGGCTAATCAGCCAATAAAGAATAAGAACAAGAATAACAAAAAGAAAGAGAGTTTGTTTGAATATGACCTTGTCAAGGATCGGCGTTATACGGTTGATAAATTTATGTTTCATGTGCCCATTACGATGAACTTTAAAAACGCTGGCTTAGAAAAAATCAATCAACAGGTAAGAGAATATCTGCAACAGGCAGATGATACACACATCATAGGAATTGACCGAGGCGAACGTCATTTGTTATATTTGGTCGTGATTGATATGCATGGCAATATCAAGGAGCAGTTTTCGCTTAATGAGATTGTTAACGAGTGTAGTGGAAATACTTACCACACCAATTATCATGCATTGCTTGATGCTCGTGAGGAAGAACGTTTAAACGCACGTCGTAGTTGGCAGACCATAGAAAGCATAAAAGAACTAAAAGAAGGCTATCTGTCCCAGGTGATACATAGAATAACACAACTGATGGTAAAATATCACGCCATTGTTGTGTTGGAGGATTTGAGTATGGGATTCATGAGAGGTCGCCAAAAGGTGGAAAAACAAGTGTATCAGAAGTTTGAAAAGATGCTGATTGATAAATTAAATTATCTTGTTGATAAAAAAGTCGATGTTTCACAACCTGGTGGATTGTTGAATGCGTACCAATTAACGAACAAGTTCGAGAGTTTCCAAAGTTCGGAAAAGCAGAGTGGTTTTGTGTTTTATATTCCTGCATGGAATACATCAAAAATAGATCCAGTCACTGGGTTCGTCAACTTGCTTGACACTCGCTATCAAAATGTGGAAAAGGCAAGGGCTTTCTTCTCGAAGTTTGATGCGATTCGCTATAACAAGGATAAGGATTGGTTTGAGTTTGGTGTCGATTACGATAATTTTAACAAGAAGGCAGAGGGAACAATGACAAAATGGACTCTATGCACACAAGGTGTACGAATTTGTACTTTTCGAAATGCGGAAAAGAATTCGCAGTGGGACAATCAAGAGGTGGATTTAACAGCTGAGATGAAATCTTTATTCGGGCAGAGCCAGATTGATGTTAATGGAAATCTAAAAGAAGCAATATGCTCGCAGTCTGACAAAACATTCTTCATGAGGTTGTTGCACTTGTTGAAGCTGATGCTGCAGATGAGAAACAGTATAACGGGAACAGAAATCGATTATTTGGTGTCGCCTGTGGCGGACGGGAATGGCAACTTCTACGATAGTAGAAAATGCGACTCTACGCTTCCTAAGAATGCCGATGCCAATGGAGCATATAATATTGCGCGAAAAGGGTTGATGCTATTAAGGCAAATGAAAACAGCAGATAATTTGGCTGATGTTAAGTTTGATATGGCCAATAAAACTTGGCTCAAATTCGCACAGCAAAAGCCATATAAGGATGAATGATTACATTCCGCTTTCTTTGTTGAATGATTTTATCTTCTGTCCGTACTCCATATACTTGCATAATGTGTATATGGAGGCGGATGAAGATTTATACAAAGCGAGTCCACAAATAAAAGGGACTATGGCACACCAAGGAGTAGATACAAAGAAAGGTAGTACTCGAAAGACGGACATTATGTCGCTTCCGGTTTTTTGTGATGAACTTGGTATATTTGGAAAAATAGATGTTTATAAACAAGATAGACGTTCGTTGTTTTATGGGGTGTAAAACCGCGAAACAGTTTCCAAAATTTGAGTTTAAATGATAGTGGTTAGTTATGACATATCAGATGGAAAGATGCGCGCAAGATTTTCAAAAATGTTAAGAAAAAATGGTGCTATCCGTCTCCAATTCTCTGTGTATGAGGTGCGGAATACGCAGAGGGTAATGAGTAATCTTCTTGTGAAAATTGAGGCTTTTGCAAAGCATTTTACGGCAGATGATAGTGTGATTATTTTTGATGTCGATTCAGACAAGCTTGCTAAATATGGACGCGCGATTCATAGAGACCGGTCGGTGGTTTATTTCTAATAAAACAAACTGGAGTCTTTATGTTGTTGCTTATTTTTGTTTAATGTGTTGAAATATAGAGGTCTGTTCTGGTTGATGGACTTGGCGAGAAGAAAGGGGGTGGTGAAAGTCTCTGAAAAAGCTCAATAAAAAAGTGTTTATTCAGAGACTTTTCTGTATCTTTGTGGTGTATAAGAGGCTATAATGCCTAAATAATTTCTACTATTGTAGATTGAAAATCCATTTGTATCTAACATAAATGGCTATAATGCCTAAATAATTTCTACTATTGTAGATTGACCGGATTGCAGGATGCTGTTGATGTGGCTATAATGCCTAAATAATTTCTACTATTGTAGATCAAGTCTATCAGTGTATGTACCCCTGAGGCTATAATGCCTAAATAATTTCTACTATTGTAGATAAGCCGATTTCGTATTGGTGTACATCGTGGCTATAATGCCTAAATAATTTCTACTATTGTAGATTCGGATTGGGAACAAGACAAGTGGTTTCCGGCTATAATGCCTAAATAATTTCTACCATTGGGGAGAACGGCTGATATGCGATTGATGCAATGTTGTTTTATACTCGTAGGTTGTACCTGCAGTTTTAATGTATGTCAGAACAATGCGCTTTAGAAGTGGTGTGTAAACGCATATGCCTTTGCGTGTATTTTGAGTCAGGACATCGCAATCTTGATGTCTGAATATGTTTATGGAAAGCTTATTTCAGGTCGGCGATTAGCTGGCGGGCGGCAGTTTCGGCGCTGTCGTTAGAGCCGAGGTGCTGTCTGACGGCTTTGTAGCCATCGAGCATAGCGCTCCGTTCAGGGCTGTCGGCAAGCAACGGCGCGAGGTGGGCGGCGATGTTGTCGGGGTTGCATAGGTGGAGCAGCAGTTCGGGCACCACTTCTTTGTCGGCGATAAGGTTTGGCAACGACACGAATCTCACTTTCAGAATGTGTCCAAACAGCTTGTATGATAGTTTTGAGCCGTTTGCCCTGTAGCATACCACCTGCGGTGTGCCGATTGCTGCGGTCTCAAGAGTCGCCGTTCCCGATGTCACCAATGCGGCTTGGGAGTGGGCGAGCAGCGGATAGGCAGCGTCGTAGATTATCTTCATTCCTGGAACCACCGACTCGTAGAAACTCCTGTCGACATTAGGCGCGCCTGCCACGATGGCCTGCACGTTTGGAAACCGGCTTGCGGCTTCAGCCATTAGCGGAAGGTTGTTGCGGATTTCTCCAAGCCGTGACCCCGGTAGCAGTGCAACGGTCGGTCTGTCGTTGTCAAGCCCGTTGGCGCGGAAGAAGTCCTCTTTTGACGGCATTGTCAGCATCGCCTCCGCTATCTCGTTGGCTGTTGGGTTACCCACATAGTCCACACGGTAGTCGTGGCGTGCGAAAAATTCAGTTTCGAACGGCAGTATAGAGAAAACTTTCTTGACGTATTTCTTTATCGACTTTACGCGCCATTCCTTCCATGCCCATACTTTCGGAGAGATGTAGTAGTAGACCGGGATTCCGATATTGAACGCATATTTTGCTATTTTCAGATTGAACGACGGGTAGTCGATGAGAATAAGTGCGTCGGGGCGAAATTCGGCAATCGCCTTCTTTGCCCGTTTCATGTTGCCGAGGATTGTTGGCAGATGGCGCAGCACCTCGGAGAACGCCATAAAAGCCATCTCCTTGTAGTGTGTTATGGGACGGCATCCCGCGGCATGCTCCATACAGTCGCCTCCGAAGAATGCAAAGGAGGCGTTGTCGTCGTTTTTGCGAATAGCTTTGATCAGGCGTCCGGCATGCAGGTCGCCCGATGCTTCGCCAGCGATAAGAAAGTATTTCATAAGCGCAAAGATAGTGAAAAATTCCTATGAGAAGGCTTGAAACGCCATTGATAGTTGGATATGAAAGCCACATAAGTTACCTTTGTAATGAAAATCGGTGATAATGGAAGACAAAGTAGTGAAAATCGACATACGGGAAGCCATATCCAGCAAGCTGCCAAGGGCATCGCGCTGGATACCAGGATTCGTTTACCGTTGGCTTGCCCGTTTGATTCGTCAGGACGAGCTCAACCGAGTGCTTTGCGAAAACCGAGGCAAGACAGGCAGCGCTTTCGCGGAAGGCGCGTTGCAGACGCTCGGTGTGAGCGTTAGCGTGATTGGCGAGGATAATATCCCCGCTTCCGGCAGGTTTGTATTTGTGTCCAATCATCCTCTCGGCGGGCTTGACGGCATCGGTCTGATAGCGTTTCTCGGGAAGCGTTACGGCGACGACCACCTGCGTTTTCTTGTCAACGATGTGCTGATGGCAGTGAAGCCGCTCGACAACGTGTTTTTGCCAATCAACAAATACGGCAGCCAATCGCGCGAGTCGATGCGGGCAGTCGATGCAGCCTATGCCGGCGATTTCCAGATAGGCACTTTCCCAGCCGGACTGTGTTCCCGAGAGGGAGACGACGGCCGCGTTCGCGACCTTGAATGGAAGAAATCGTTTGTCGCCAAGAGCGTGGAAACGCATCGAGACGTCATTCCTGTATATTTTAGCGGTCTTAATTCAAGATTTTTTTATAAATTTGCAAAATTCCGCAAGAAGTTGGGCATCAAGTTCAACATAGAGTTGATTCTTCTGCCCGGCGAGATGGTTAAGAATCGAGGGTCGAAATTTGAAATACGTGTAGGCAAGCCTATCCCCTGGACTACCTTCACCTCCGCCCGCCGCAGTGGCGAGTGGGCAGAAATCGTGAAGGATAAAGTGTATGGTATGGCAGACGAGCAATAGAAAATGAAAGTAGACAGCATCATAGCTCCGGTTCATAAGAGTCTGTTGAAGATGGAGCTGACGGAGGCGCGTTTTCTCCGAAGCACAAATAAAGGGCACAATGAAATCTACATTGTCGATGCCCATAACTCTCCCAACGTGATGTGGGAGATAGGTCGTTTGCGCGAGATAGCGTTCCGCACGTCGGGGGGCGGCACAGGCAAGAGCGCCGATATCGATGAGTTTGACACGATGGAGGAGCCGTGCCAGCAGCTGATTGTGTGGAATCCGGAGGCAGAGGAAATCATAGGCGGCTATCGTTTCCTTCTTGGTGAGAATATGAAGATGGATAAGAACGGAGTGCCGCGGATAGCGATGTCGCACATGTTTGGCTACTCACAGGAGTTTTTGAAAGAGAAACTTCCGTACACGCTTGAGCTTGGGCGCTCGTTTGTGTCGGTGGAATACCAGTCGACCAAGGCAGGCGTCAAGGCACTCTATGCGCTCGACAACCTGTGGGACGGACTCGGCGCGCTTACGGTGGTCTATCCGAATCTGAAGTATTTTTTTGGCAAGATGACGATGTATCCAAGTTATCCTCACGAATGCCGTAACATGATCCTGTATTTTCTTGACAAATATTTTCACGACAACGACCGCCTCGTGTATCCGTTGCATCCTCTCGATGCTCGCATCGACGAAGACAAGATGCGTCACATCTTCACAGGGTCGACATTCCGCGAGGACTATAAGATTCTCAACAGCCATATCCGGAGCCATGGCATCAATATCCCGCCGCTTGTCAACTCCTATATGAATCTGTCGCCGAAGATGCTTGTGCTCGGCACGGCAATCAATGATGAGTTTGGCGACGTTGAGGAGACGGGTATCTTTTTTGCGATATCCGACATCTATGAGGACAAGAAAATGCGTCATATCCGCACGTTCTATCACCGATTCATTGAGTATCGGCAGGAACTGGTGAGAAGAATGAGAGACTATTCACGAAACAGAAAGCAATAAATAATGAATAAGAAATCAATCTTTGCCACGCTTGTAGCGTTTTCGGCTATCGGAGTGGCATCGGCGGAAGCGCCATTGCAGGTTGAAGGCTCTGTGAGCGCGAATGCCGGCAGCGGCGACTTTGCGCCATATTTTATGATGGCCAACCGTGGCGGGACGCTTACGCAGCCAAAGGCGGTTGAGCTTCGCGTCAAGGCGCTGAAGGATTTTGACTTGAGCGAGAGGTTTAGCTATGGTTTCGGTGCCGACCTTGTGGGAGGTTATCAGTCGAAATATACGCAGTATGACCAAGCCGTCAATACACCGGCAGTGCAGGGGCATCATCCCAATGCAATATGGTTGCAGCAGCTTTATGGAGAGGTGAAGTATCGCGGAGTGTATTTGTCGGTGGGCATGAAAGAGCGCACGTCGCCATTGATGAACGACAGTCTCGGAGTGGGCGACTACACGCAGTCGAACAACGCCCGTCCGCTTCCGCAGGTGCGTGCCGGTTTTGTCGATTTTCAAAACATTCCGTTTACCAACGGATGGGTGCAGATACAGGGCGAGATAGCCTATGGCTACTACATGCAGGACGATTGGTTTGAAGACCATTTCAATTACTATAACGGTTATATCAACACCGGTGAATACTACAACTACAAGCGATGCTATTTCCGCACCAAGCCTTCGAAGCCGTTCTCGGTTACAGTCGGCATGCAGATGGTGACGGAATTCGGCGGCACAGCCACATCCTATAGCTATGACCGTGATAAGGGAAAAGTGAACGCGAAAGAGGATCGCTATGACACAACGTGGAAAGACTTTGTCAGAGCGTTTTTTGCGTCGGAGGGTGGAAGCAATCCGGGCGATGCTTCCTATCATTATGGCAACACGCTTGGCTCATGGGACTTCGTGGCGCGCTATCGGCTGAAGGACAAGAGCGAGATTAAAGCGTTTTTCCAAAAGCCGTTTGAAGACGGGTCGGGCATCGGTTGGATGAACGGTTTCGACGGCATTTGGGGTTTGGAATATAAGAATGCGAAAAAGGGAATTGTCAATGGCGCGGTTCTGGAGTATGTAGACTTCACCAACCAAAGCGGACCGATGCACTGGGCTCCGCACGACCATCCCGGCACTAAATTTACTGATCAGGTGACAGGCGGCGACAGCTATTATCAGAATTTCCGTTGCAATCCTTACAGCAATTTCGGCATGTCGCAAGGCACAATGTTTATCCCGTCTACGATCTATGACCGACGAGGGGAAAACCGCATTTATGACAACCGTGTCAGAGGATTTCAAATCGGTGTGAGCGGTAATATTTACGCTCCGCTTGAGTATCGTCTTCTCGTAAACTACCGCAAGTCGTGGGGCACATATTCCAATCCACGTCTGTCGGTGGTCGACAACACATCGTTTATGCTTGAGGGAACATACCATTTCAAGCAGGTGAAAGGGCTGACGCTTAACGGACAGGTGGCGTTTGACAAGGGAGCGCTTGCCGGCGGCGACAATTTCGGAGTGTTGCTCAGTGTGAAATACAATGGATTATTTGATATTTTCAAACGATAGGAAATGAAGAAGTTGACGATAATATTTGCTTTTATGGCAATGCTTACCATGTCGGGCTGCGTGCAGAACAACGGTCATATCGGACATTGGTTCGGACAGTGGAAAGTGGAGCGTGTGACCATTGACGGTCAGGATGATGCGGATTACGACGGCGGCGTGTTCTTTTGCTTTCAAGGCGCGGTGTTCGGAGTGCGGACAAGCACCGGCGGGATGTGGTACGGAAGATGGGAGGAAAACGACAAAGGCATGGTGGATGTGGTGTTCAATACCGATGAGAGTGCTGTGCCTCCGGCTTATTTGCATATGCATCTTGATGAAAAAATGGTTTTCCGCCTTGTGTCGCACAAAGGCCACGACAAGGTGCTTGAATATGTGGGTCCTGACGGCAAGACCTATACATACTACCTTAAGAAATGGTAGCCGATTGGGAAATCCCGTTGAAAAGTAGTACTTTTGCAAATCAATAAGAAAACAAATAAAAAACATATATCGATGAATAATTTCGTTGAAGAACTAAAATGGCGCGGCATGGTGCACGACATGATGCCGGGCACAGAAGAGCAATTGCAGAAAGAGATGACAACTGCCTATGTCGGCATCGACCCAACGGCAGACTCTCTGCACATCGGACATTTGGTGAGCGTAATGATTTTGCGCCACTTCCAGCGTTGCGGCCACAAGCCGTTGGCGCTTATCGGCGGAGCAACAGGTATGATCGGCGACCCGTCGGGAAAGTCGGCAGAGCGCAATCTGTTGACAGAGGAAGTGCTTCGTCACAACCAGGACTGCATCAAGAAGCAGCTGTCTAAATTCTTGGATTTCGACAGCGACGCTCCCAACGCAGCCGAGTTGGTCAACAACTATGACTGGATGAAGGAATTCTCGTTCCTCGACTTCGCGCGCGAGGTGGGCAAGCATATCACAGTGAACTATATGATGGCGAAAGACAGCGTGAAGCGTCGTCTGAACGGCGAGGCCCGCGACGGACTGTCGTTCACCGAGTTTACTTATCAGCTGCTCCAGGGTTATGACTTCCTGCACCTTTACGAGACAAAGAACTGCAAACTCCAGATGGGCGGCAGCGACCAATGGGGCAACATCACCACAGGAACCGAGTTGATACGCCGCACGAACGGCGGAGATGCTTTCGCCCTCACATGTCCGCTCATCACGAAAGCTGATGGAGGCAAGTTTGGCAAGACAGAGTCGGGCAACGTATGGCTTGACCCGCGCTACACATCGCCTTACAAATTCTATCAGTTCTGGCTCAACGTCAGCGACGACGATGCCCAACGCTACATAAAAATCTTCACATTCCTCAGCCGTGAGGAGGTGGAGGCGTTGGTTGCAGAGCATCTTCAGGCTCCTCATCTGCGTCTGCTCCAGAAGCGTTTGGCAAAAGAGGTGACAGTGATGGTTCACTCCGAGGCAGATTATGAGTCGGCGGTAGAGGCGTCAAATATCCTCTTCGGCAATGCCACAGCCGACGCTCTCCATAAACTTGACGAAGACACATTCCTCGCGGTGTTTGAGGGAGTGCCTCAGTTTGAGGTGTCGCGCGACGTGGTTGCCGGAGGAGTCAAGGCGGTTGACCTTTTTGCCGAGCATGCCAAGATTTTTGCATCTAAAGGCGAGATGCGCAAGTTGACCCAGGGTGGCGGTGTTTCGCTCAACAAGGAAAAGCTTGCGGCGTTCGACCAGGAGGTGACAACAAAAGATTTGCTTAACGACAAGTATCTGCTTGTGCAGCGAGGCAAGAAAAATTATTTTTTGATAGTTGTGAAGTAGGTAAAATACGCATATAGACAAAACGCGACCAGAATGCCGTGATTCGGCTTCTGGCCGCGTTTCTCTTTTTTACGAAAATCTCGGCGAGTTAAAAATGCGGTTTTTATGGGGTATGTCGCTGAGTCAGAGTAAAAATGGCGGATTGTAAAAAGGAGGAAAATTTTGCTCAGAAAAATAAACGAAAGCAAATGCTGCCTGAACAGGTTCTAGATTGTAATTAGATATGATAAATTGTTACTACGTTGATAGAGTGCGGTTTATGCGTTTATACGTCTGAAGCAGGGTGAAAAAGATGTAAATGTTAAATTTAACACTTTGGATTAACACTTCATAATGATTGAAAATTGTGGCAAATGTGAAGATAAAAAAGGAAAAATCTGAAAATTTGTCAGTAAAAATAAGTTTAAAAAGCAAACTTTTAGTTCAGTATTATGTGCTGACAAGCGGCGGAAGCCGGCAAAAAGCGACATATTGACCAAAACGAAATAAGTGACTGAAACTCATGTCGGTTGCCACGTGCGGACTGCGGTTGAATATAGAGAATTGATTTTTAGAGTGTTATACAAGTATGTTGTATAACATAAAATTAATAAACATTTCCAACCTTTAGGAAAGTAAAAAATAGTGAAAGAAAACTTGCACGGACGGAAAATCGGTTGTAACTTAGCAAAGTGCTACAGAAAGCGATAATTTGAATATAAAAAGAGATAAATTAGCGTTTTGATTAGAAAAAAGTGATAATAAAAACGGGCAAATAGTGCCGTCTTATCTTAATTTCGCTAAGAAGATTTAACAAAGGAAGCTTTCGCTCCGGTAATAGATTGTAATTGCCGGGAAAAGGAACAGAAAAGAAATATTTATTGTGTGTTTTATATAATTGTTTAAAAGATTTATGAGACTAAAGAAATTTGTCATGATGGCTTTGATGTCATTGCTCAGTTTGTCGGCATACGCTGAAGTGACTGTGACAGGCATCGTGGTAGAAGCCGGGACGAACGACCCTATCATTGGAGCCTCAGTGGTAGAAAAAGGGCGTACGTCTAATGGAGTCGCAACCGATGTAGACGGTGCGTTTACGCTGACTCTTCCTTCTTACGATTCTCGCATCGTTGTTACCTATGTAGGTATGAAGGCGAAGGAAGTGAAAGCCTCTTCCAAACCTCTCACAATCGTACTCGATTCAGATTCGCAGACATTGGACGAGGTCGTTGTAACAGGTATGTCTAAAGTGGACAAACGAATCTTTACCGGAGCAACGACTCAGATTTCAGCCGACAAGGCAAAGCTGGATGGTGTGAGCGACGTATCTCGTTCACTTGAAGGCCGTTCAGCCGGTGTGTCGGTGCAGAACGTGTCGGGAACCTTCGGTACAGCTCCAAAAATCCGCGTGCGTGGTGCGACATCAATCTATGGCGCCAGCAAGCCGTTGTGGGTAGTCGACGGAGTTGTTATGGAAGACGCAGTAGAGGTGTCAGCCGACGACCTTTCATCGGGCGACGCCGTGACATTGATTTCTTCTGCAATCGCAGGTCTTAACTCAGACGATATCGAGAGTTTCCAGATTCTTAAGGACGGTTCAGCAACCTCAATCTATGGAGCCCGCGCCATGGCAGGTGTGATTGTCGTAACGACAAAGAAAGGTAAGGCAGGCCATACACGCGTAAGCTATACAGGAGAGTTGACCACCCGCTTGAAACCTCACTATTCAGAGTTCAACATCAGCAACTCACAGGAGCAGATGGGCATCTATCGCGAGATGGAGCAGAAAGGATGGCTTGAGTTTGCCAACTTGGCAAAAGCGTCGACATCAGGTGTTTATGGTAAGATGTATCAGCTGATTGCCTCTTATGCCAACGGTAAGTTCGGAATTGAGAACACTCAGGCAGCGAGAAACGCATACTTGCGTGAGGCAGAGTTCCGCAACACCGACTGGTTTGACCTGTTGTTCAGCAACGCAGTGCTTCAAAACCACTCGTTCAGCATCGCCGGCGGTACAGACAAGGGTAACTTCTACACATCATTGTCAGTGATGAACGATCCGGGATGGACATTGTCGAGCAACGTTCGCCGTTACACATTCAATGCCAATGCATCTTATCAGATTTCTCCGACATTGAAATTCAGTGTTTTGACATCAGACTCATACCGTCAGCAGAAAGCTCCTGGAACATTGAGCTCTTCTACCGACGCCGTAAACGGAACAGTGAACCGCGATTTTGATATCAACCCGTACAGCTACGCAATCAACGCATCGCGCGCATTGGATCCAACAGAGTACTACACTCGCAACTATACAAGTTTCAATATCTTCAACGAGCTTGACAACAACTATATCGATATCAATGTGACTGACTTGAAATTCCAGGCAGAATTGAACTGGACGCCAATCAAAGGGCTTGATATCAACGCTTTGGGAGCATATCGCTACCAGAGCAGCGTTCAGCAGCACTATGTGAAGGACAACTCGAACCAAGCCAACGCTTACCGCGCAGGTATCGATCCGGAAGACGCTACAATCCGCGATTCCAACTCGTTCCTTTACACAGACCCTGACGATCCAAACGCATTGCCAGTGTCGGTAATGCCACAAGGAGGTATTTATTACAACGACACCTACACCGTGTCGCAGTATGACTTCCGTGGAACGGCAACATACAACAAGACATGGAACAACACCCACATTTTCAATGTGATGGGTGGTTTGGAAGTAAGTTCAACCGACCGTAAGTCAATCGGCTGGGAAGGCTGGGGCTTTGTCTATGACAACGGCGGTGTTCCTTCGCTCGACTACAAGCTCTTCAAGCAGCAGATTGAGGAAGGTCACACTTACTATGCAATCTCTCCTTCATACCGCCGCAGCTTTGCAGCGTTTGCCAACGCAACATATTCATACAAAGCACGCTACGTGCTCAACGGGACAATCCGTTATGAGGGAACCAACAAGTTGGGTATGTCGCGCAACTCACGCTGGTTGCCAACGTGGAACGTGTCAGGCGCATGGAACGCACACGAGGAAGGCTTCTTCAGAGAGAAAGTTGACCCAAAAGTGCTTTCACACGCAACAGCCCGTGTGTCATACTCACTTACAGCCGACAGCGGACCATCAAGCATCTCCAACGCCACACCTATTTATACATCAGGAACAGCATGGCGTCCGTCGGCATCCGACCAAGAGCTTATGCTTGAGCTTTCGACACTTGGAAACTCAGAGCTGACTTACGAGAAGAAACACGAGTTCAACTTCGGTGTCGACCTCGGCTTCTTGAACAACCGTATCAACGCCAGCGCTGATATCTATTTCCGTAACAACTTCGACCTTATTGGTTTGACTTATACTCCGGGTGTCGGTGGTGAGTCGATGAAATATGCCAACGTAGCATCGATGAAGTCGCATGGTGCCGAGGTTACGATTTCAACCAGCAACCTTAGCCCAGAATTGAAGGATTGGAAATGGTCGACCGACTTGACATTCTCTAAGACCAAGAGTGAGATTACCGATCTCCAGTCGCGTTCGAGCAACATCTACCTTGTCAATGGCGCAGGTTACGCATTGCAGGGTTATCCAGTGCGCTCACTGTTCTCTTATCAGTTTGCTGGTTTGAACGAGCAGGGTATTCCTCAAGTAATCAACGAGAACGGGGAAGTGGTTACGTCCGACGTGAACTTCCAGAGCTTCGACGCAACCCACCTTGTATATGAAGGTCCTACCGACCCGACCATCACCGGTGGATTCGGCAACACCGTAAGTTGGAAAAACTTCCGTTTGAACGTGTTCTTGACTTACTCGTTCGGCAACAAGATCCGTTTGGATCCGGTGTTCAAATACAGTTACGACGACATGCAGGCATTGCCACGCGAGTTTAAGAACCGTTGGGTGACTCCGGGCGATGAGATGTACACAACCATCCCTGCAATCGCAACTTACCGTCAGTATGTCGCTGACTCACAATTGTCGCGAGCATACAATGCTTACAACTATTCAACAGAGCGTATCGCCGACGGCGGATTCGTCCGTCTGAAGGAAATCTCGTTGACTTACGACCTTCCGGAATCGTTCTTGAAGAAGATTCGTTTCTCATCGGCATCGGTTAAGGTGCAGGCCACCAACCTCTGTCTGCTTTACGCCGACAAGAAGTTGAACGGTCAGGATCCGGAATTCTTCAACACAGGTGGTGTGGCAACTCCTAACCCGAAGCAGTTCACATTCACTCTTCGTTTCAGCTTGTAGGATTGTAAAACAAATTAATAGACAACAGAATTATGAAATTGCAAAAATTATTATATATAGGTGTTGCTGGATTGGTATCACTCACATCGTGCAGCGATTTTCTTGATCATCTGCCCGACAACCGTATCGATCCGCAGAATCCGAAGCAATTGCAGTTGATGCTCGTAGACGGATATGTGAATTACGACTACGCAACAATGTGCGAGTTGAGTTCGGACAATATGGTCGACAACCACGCTCCAGATGCAAGTGGCGTGACTTATGAAGCTACAGGCTCAAATGACCCTATTCTCGACCAGTTCTTCGCATGGGAAGACGCCAACATGTCGAGCAAGCAGGATTCTCCGACAGTCGTATGGCAGGGATGCTATCATGCAATCGCCGTAGCCAACCACGCGTTGAAGAAAGTAGAGGAGTTCAAGGCTGCCGGCAAGTTTACAACAGGCGAGGACGCCGACCGTTTGAATGCCGCCTATGGCGAGGCATTGCTCGTCCGCGCTTACCATCACTTCATTCTTGTCAACTTGTTCTCAAAGCAGTATGGCAAAACCAGCGCAACAGACCAGGGTATTCCTTTCTCGACAGAGCCTGAAGACAAGGTGCAGGTTGCTTACGAGCGCGGTACCGTAGCTCAGGTTTATGACAAAATTGAGGCAGACCTTATTGAAGGTTTGAAATACGTAAGCGACCAGTACTATTCAGTGCTCCGCTACCACTTCAACACAACGGCAGCCAACGCATTCGCAGCGCGCTTCTATCTTTTCAAGCGTGACTATGTGAAGGCAGAGCAGTATGCAACAGCCGCTCTCGGTGCGAGTCCAGCTGAAAAGATGCGTAAGGATTATTGGTCAACATCGTTCACATCGTTGAACTCCGACGCTACAACATTCTACTCATCGTCGTCGTCGTCCAACTTCTTGTTGATTCCGACCAACTCAATCGCATTTATCTCAATGTGTAACAACTACTACGCTGCCGGTGCACGCTATGCATGCAACCGCGGCGCGGCAACCTCCACCCTTTATGGTTATGGACCATGCTGGGACACCAACTTCCTGCCTACAATGGCTCAGCACCTTTACGTGAACAGCAAGCAGGAGTATGGCATGTGGCCGTCATGGATGTATATGTTGTTTGAGTATACCGACAAAGTAGCAGGTATTGGTTATCCAAAGCGTATCCGCGCAGAGTTTACCGGCGAGGAGACATTGTTGACACGTGCCGAGGCTCGCATCTTCATGGGCAAGATTGATGAAGCAGTCAGCGACTTGAACATTTGGGCACAGTCGCACGACACAGATGCCTCACACCCGTTGACGCAGCTGACTTCTAAAGTCATCAAAAACTGGTACAACAAGGAAAATGCTACAAGCAATGGTCAGGATCCACGCCAGTACATCCTTCAGGATCTCAATATCGAGCAAGTGTGCGAACCGGCACCGGGCAACACGTCGTATACGCTTGACGACAACAAGTTGCCTTATCTCTGGTGTGCACTTCACTTCCGTCGCATCGACCAAGTGTTTACAGGAACCCGTTGGTTCGACATCAAGCGTTTCGGCATCGAGATTACCCACCAGATTGGCCGTACACGCACAGAAGTGTTGAAGCTTGACGACGACCGTCGCGCCTTCCAGATTCCAACCGAGGCAATCCAGGCAGGTTTGACCCCGACACCGCGTGCGGTAAAGGGCACAACTGAGTCGGCAATGACGAAGGCAAATCTTAACTTGTCAATTGTAAGATAAACATAATCAATTAAATTATCAGACAATCATGAATTTCAAAAAATATATTTATATAGCAGCTGTTGCTCTCGGAATGGGTGTGACGTTTGCGGCATGCTCCGACGATGATCTCGATCCGAACAGCATCTTCGACGACAGCGAAGGTCAGCTTGACCCTACATCGCCGACTTATCAGCTCGACAAGTTCTGCGACGACAGCCTCCGCGTGCCTTACAACTGCGCGTTGACTTACCGCATGAAGGACGTGATGACCGACAAGAGCTACAACTTGGTTCCAGCCAAGTATGAGAACTCTGTCGATTTGGCAGTGCTTTGCAAGTACTACTGGTTTGACGTGTACTACAGCGTTGTTCCTGACAAGGACTTCTTGAAGAAATACGGACCCCGCATTCTTCACTTCATCGGTTCGTCGGCAGTCAACCCCGCCAACCACACAGAGGTGCTCGGTTTGGCAGAGAGCGGAATCAAGATTTCTCTCTACAAACTTAATGCGATGAACTTGAACAGCATCAAGGATCTCAACGACCGTTATTTCCACACAATGCACCACGAGTTTGCCCACGTGCTTCACCAGACCAAGACCTATCCAAAGGAATTCGACCAGTTGTCAAACGGTCACTATGACGCTCTTGGATGGCAGGACCGCAATGCAGCTGAAGTTGCTTCGCTCGGCTTCACCACACCTTATGCAAGCAGCCAGCCACGTGAGGACTTTGCAGAGACCATCTCAAACTACATCACAATGACTGATGCTGAATGGGCGGCTCTTGAGAAATTGGCTGCATCCAACTATCAGGGCAAGGACGACGGCGTAGACGGATTGGCAATTTTGAAACAAAAGGTGGAAATTGCCCGCAACTGGCTCCGTGACTCATGGGGAACCGACCTCGACAAGCTCCGCAATGAGGTTCAGACTCGCCAGAACGCTTACAGCATCGACTTGTTGAAAGAGTTGAGAAAGCAGGTTTACGACATTCCAGTTCCTGGAAAATAAGGAAAAAAACAGGTGTAACCAATAAAAACAATGCAAAGAATTATGAAAAAAACAATTGCTATATTATTAAGCGTTTCCTGCCTGTTTGGTCTTAACTCGTGCTTCAAGACCGAGGAAGATATCTTTGACCAGTCTCCGGCGCAGCGCTTGAACAAGTTGACAAGCGACTACCGCGAGGTGCTCTCTGGCTCAGAGAACGGCTGGGTGCTTCAATATTTCGCATCGGAAACCGAGCAAGGCTATCCGTTTGTAATGAAGTTTGACAAAAGCGGCAAGGTGACAATCGCCGGCAACAACAGCGTGTCGACCGGTGGTGTATATAAAGAGGAATCATCGACTTACGATTTCGTACAGGATATGTCGGTTGTGTTGACTTTCGACACATACAATGAAATCTTCCACGAATTCTCTTCTCCACAAACCGACGGTGTGGGCCACGGCGGCGACTATGAGTTCCAAATGAGGGGCATGAGCGCCGACAAGGACACCATATACGTTATGGGTAAGAAATCGGGCATCGACATGCGCCTCGTGCGCTTCCCGATGGGAGCACAATATACCGACGCCGCTGGCGCGACAGAGACTGTCGACAGCTGGGCTGACTATTTCAAGGCTATCGAAGCTAACACAGCGCGCTTGTTCAACAACAAGATTTCAGGCTATACGCTCTCTTCAGGCGATGAGACGTTTGACGTTGACGGTCTCGGCGTGGGAGTCATGGCGCTTACTCCGGTAGGCTTGTCGGAAATCGAGGCGGCATCCCGCACTTACTATCGCGGTATCATCGTAAATCTTGACAACACTGTCCGCTTGTCGTCGCCATTCGAGGGCGAGAAAGGAAAGTTCAGCGTTCAGGATTTGGCAATCGATGCGGCAAACACCAAGATGACGTCGCCTGACGGCACAGTGACACTCAACGCGCCTACTGTAGAGCAGCTCTTCAAGATGGCAGGCGCAAGCTGGATGATTGACCCAGAGACAATGACCGCAAAGACAAAAACGCTCTACAATGCGGCTGTTGAAGGCGCTGCAACCAAGAAGCGTACAGTGGAGTTCGGTTATCAGTATGACTCAAAGACTGGAAAAATCTGTATGGTAGTCAAATTGCTTCAGGCTGGCACAACCAAGGCATCTGTGGCATTGTTCTATCTCGACGCTACAGTGGCAAGCGACGGAACATTGACATATACAGCCGATGGCTCGGGTGACCGCAATGCGCAGTCGTACAGCAAGAATGTGCCTGGACTGCTCGATTTTGTCAAAGGTATGGCTGGAAGCTACGGCGTTACCGCAGAGACTCCGTTCTCTCCGGCGCAGATGAAGTTCGTGAATAAAGCTGACGGCAACGACACGTTTACAGCAAAATTGAACTAAGAAAGTCAAAATCCAAATCTAAACAGTTTCCGGCTGCGGTTTCGCAGTCGGGAACTTTGTTTTTGGGGGACTTCCAGTCTGGAGAGCGTTGGCTTCTGTGTGTTTATACAACCGCACTTCGGCGGTAGTTGCGAATGCGTCGATGTCACGGGGTAGGCAAGCCAACCCCGTGCTAACATATATAACCGCTCTTCGGCGGTTTATATTCGGCGATGGCGATGGCAATCAGAAGGCGAAGGCAACCGCCGAATGGCGGTTGTATAATCATAGCCCCAGGTTGGCTTGCCTACCTGGGGTCAGTCGAGGGAAAATAATCTACCGCCGAAGGGCGGTTGTATAAAACGAGGAATAAAATAATTTGCAAACAGGCGATTCGTCACTGGGTGTTGACATATACAACCGCACTTCGGCGGTAGTGGCGTGTGCTCATGGCGTCACGGGGTAGGCAAGCCAACCCCGTGCTAACGTATATAACCGCTCTTCGGCGGTTTTTGGGTTGGCGTATTATGAAACCGCACTTCGGCGGTTTTACTTCGGTGCCACCGCAGAAAAATGACAATTTTATGGCAAAAATGGAAAAATGCTGTTTTTTATTCGCAAAAAATGATTATTTGATAGGAATTACTTCCATATTTTCTTTGAAATGATTATTTTTGCAGCATAAATTTACTAATTATATATTTATATGAAAAAAACATTACTCCTTGCGTTGGGTCTCGGCACAGCCTTGGCAGCCAGCGCAGCATCTCCGAACTATTTGCAGGAGGTAAAATCTAATTGCGCAGAAGTCAACAGGCAAAAGGTAGACATGACAGTCCATACGTCAGCACCGGTTGCGATGAAGGTGAACAATGTCAAAAATGTTGCCGCAGTGTCGCGAATCATTCCGAAGGGCGAAGCTGCAACGAAATGCCCATGGTATTATCAAGTGGGTCTTTTCTTTGAGGGGGCTGACGCAGAATATCAAAGCTATGTAATGCCGACGTTCGCTTGTCCTCCTTTTGCGGAAGTGTCTTATCTGAACGCTTCGGGAAAAGCAACTTCATTGTGGACATACGGTGTCGGCGACAAGTCGAATGCCGGTGGTGAGACATACACTTCAACCGACAAGAACTTGACTGTAAGCTATCCGATGACTTACTCTTCAGCACCTATCCTTAAGGTGGCTGATGGGCAGACATGGCAGCCTTATGGCATTTCTGAAAAGGCAGGAAATATATCCGGTTTGGTTAACTCAGTAGGCGTTCCTCCTTCGTTGTCAGTGCAGCATTTCGGCGGCAACTGGGCGCCAAGGATGACAGATGGAAGATTCGCTTTCGGCAGCAACTGCTTGGTGGAGGGTGTTGATGGCTTCGGAATCTTGTTTGACGAGCCTGCCGTTCCTTACTATGTAGAGTCAGCCCGTATGATTATGAAAGGTGTAAGCCTTAAAAATGGTGCAGAGTTGACACTCAATGTGTATAAAGTCAACGATGACGGAACACTTGGTGATAAATTGGCTGTCGGCAAGGCTGGCGCTGATGATGTGAAACTTCTACCTGGTGCTACTGACCTCTATGGTGTTACATTCAAATTCTTCGAGGAAGACGAGTTGGGCGGTTTGAGCGAGGTGGCTATCTATCCGGAGACAGCTCTGTTCTATGCCTTTACAAACTTTAAGGGCAACAGCGACATCTCGTTTGAGTCTATGTGTTTTAACTGGCCTTATGTTGATGACAAAGGCGAGATTCCAGCATCTTATCCGGCGGAAGTGGGCTACTTCTTGCTTGGAGACAAAATGGCTCCATTCTCGGCACTGTTCGAAGATACTTATTCCGCTCCGGTGTTGTTTGTCGACGCTTTGATGGGCAATCTGGACTTTGACAAAAATTCAAACCACTTTGCTGACAATGGTGGCTCTTTGGATGTTGCAGTAGAGACCAATTTGATTATGTTTAACGACTATGCAACAAAACCTGTAGATTATTATGCAGTGGAGAACGAGATCCCTGACTGGTTGGAGATTTCAGTGTCTTATGATGCAACAAAAGGCACAGTGTTCAACTTTAAGGCAGATCCTCTTCCAGAGGGCGTTTCTGGTCGTCGTGCCGATGTTAGCTTCACAACTGTGATTGGTGGCCGTGAGGTGTTTGTTGCAACTCAGGGCAATGCATCAGTGGCTGGTGTAGAGGCAACCAACTCGAAGGTGTCGGTTGTAGACGGCAACTTCGTTGTTGAGAGCGACAATGCAACATCTGTAGCAGTTTACAACCTCGCAGGTCAGAAAGTTGCGGAGGCTGCATTCGCAGGCAAGGCAACAGTTCCAGCCGCCGATCTTGCAAAAGGCGTGTATGTTGTTAAATTCAACGATAACACAGTAGTTAAGGTAGCCAAATAATAGGCTCCTTAAGTAGCACTATTCTGCCAGTGATGGCGGAGCAATATTGAAGCCCGGCAGTGATGCCGGGCTTCGCTTGTTTTTGCAGAGCCATAGGAGAGGGCGTTTATATAACCGCACTTCGGCGGTAGCAATGTGCGCTCATGACGTCACGGGGTAGGCAAGCCAACCCCGTGCTAACATATATAACCGCACTTCGGCGGTTTTTTTGCGATGGCGATGCACCGCGCCATTGGCGCATGCCGATGTGGGGCGGTTTTTGGGGGGCGATGGTGATGGCAATCAGAAGGCGAAGGCAACCGCCGAATGGCGGTTGTATAATCATAGCCCCAGGTTGGCTTGCCTACCTGG
>ENA-USZI01000323-USZI01000323.1-human-gut-metagenome-genome-assembly--contig:-NODE-323-length-35187-cov-15.193307_pt1 | contig 35187 bp, 34 predicted proteins | sample MGYA00250042_ERZ773532 | MGnify/ENA primary metagenome ERZ773532 (study PRJEB29103, sample SAMN06112036) | human gut metagenome | biome: human gut; feature: ankylosing spondylitis patient; material... | reverse complement strand
CCATACTATATAATGTAGGAGAACGCTTAGTTCCGCTCAAACCCAAGATAGCGGGTGCCCTGAAAACTCAGCTTTCCGATGTCGCCCTGCACGAGCAGACCATAATCGCTTCCGTCCACTTCAAATTCCATCCGGTCTCCGCTTTCTACCTGAAAGGTCACATAATAGGAAGTGTAGGTGCTGGTTCTATATCCATGTGCACCAGACAAATCCCCAGCGTTTGCAGCGTCGGAATGCGAAATATCAGTTCGCTTTGCTACCACTGCTGCTGGAACAGATAGACGGGGTGAGTGATTGTTTTTGTTCCATGTGCGAAGATTTGAAATCAGCGTAAAAATAAATAGACACATCAATCCGAAAAAGATAAGTGGGAATACTATGCTGAACACAGTGTTAAACCAGCCAAAAAACATATTACTCCTCCAAAATTTCCTCCAGCAGGTCTTTTACATCGTCCAGAAAAGATTCTTCTCCGAGGGTGTTCACCTTGAAGAACACCGCTTGACTGCCGCCCGCTGTAATTGCAGACAGCCGAATCGGGCTATCTCCATTCTGGAACATGGTCAGTGTCAGACTCAGGCGGTTGCCGCCCATCATGCTGTACCGTTCAAACACACGGACACTGCACCGGGCATCGCCCTCTTTGAAATCACTGCCTGCCTCTAAATCTGCCGACCAACTGCTGTCCGGGATTTCATTTTCCAGCTTCCGAAGCAGTTTGTCAAAATTCTTGTTTCGGATGGTCTTTTCAAAGATTGCCATAATGGTTCCTCCGTTATGCCAACGAAATTCGGTTCCTTTATCTGGAATACGAGCGAAGCTGCCGAAAAATTGCAGAGAAGCTCCTCTCAATAACCGAACGCCAGTGCGCCGCCATCCACGGCAAAATCCTGTCCGGTGATGTAAGCGGCACCATCGCCCACCAGGAATTCGGCCATCTTACCCAAGTCGCGGGTGTCACCGTAGGCGTGCAGCGGCATCCGGTTCAGAATTTTCTGCTCCCGGGCTGCGTCCACTACCTGCTCGTTCATTTTGCTGCGGAACCAGCCCGGCGCGATGCTGTTGACGGTGATGTTGTCCTGCGCCCACTCCACGGCCAGAGCGCGGGTCATCGCCAGCACAGCGCCCTTGCTGGCACAGTACGGCACCACCTCGCTGAAGCCAAGATGGGCGCTCATGCTGGTGATGTTGATGATGCGGCCCTTGTCCGCACTTTTCTTCAGATAGGGGTAGCAAATCACACTCATCTGGAACAGATATTTGACATTCACATTCATGATATTGTCAAACTGCTCCATGGGAAAGTCCTCGGCCCGGCATTTATAGCTGACGCCTGCGTTGTTTACCAGAAAATCCAGACAGCCGTTATGCTTTGCGGCCAGCTCCGCCACCAGTGTTTTCATAGCTTCTGCATTGCCGATGTCCCCCTGCAGATGGACAACGCCCGGTGCGCTTTCGCCTACACCCTCTTTGGGCTTGCCGGTGCGGCTGATGACGTAAACTGTCGCTCCGGCCTGAGCCAGCACATTTGCGATCTGGAAACCGATCCCGCTGCTGCCGCCGGTCACGATACCGGTCTTTCCCTTCAAACCTGCCATAAAAAGCACCTCTTATCTTTTATCTGCGACCTGAAAGCTGTCGGCTTCAGTATATCATACCTTTGCAGGATGCGAAAGCTCTTATGTACGCCGCCCGCAGGCGGCAAAAATCAGTTCATTGGAAATTCCAGTCCTGCAAACTCGGCATCCGTCAGCCGTTTCAGCTTTTCAATGACCTGCTCTGACAGTTCCCGCAAAGCAGTTTCATCCGGCATCAGGTAGCACTGCATCAGCCGCAGCTCCCGCACCAGCCCCTGCCGGGTGCCGGTATTGTAGAGCATCATCAGCATCAGCTCATCATGGTTAAATTGCATGGTCGTGGGTGCATTGTAGAGTGCAGCCAGCAGATACTGCTTCATGTTCCGTACCGGTGCGGTACTTTCCGCAAGACACTTCAGCACAAAGCGGATATGGTCTGCATCTCGCCCTACTGCCCATAGAAATAGTCAAACATCCTGATTTCCTCGCTTGTTCTGCCTTGTCACATCCTTGACACCTCCGTTCGTAGTATGATGAAATATGTATGACTATCGTTATTTTTCTTTACAAGATGGCCTGCCATGCTACAATAGCCGCATCTACGGCCACCGGACAACAGGAAAGGAGTATCTTATGGCCAAAACTGCCGACACCATTGCCATCTATTCCCGCAAATCCCGCTATACCGGCAAGGGCGAAAGTATCGGAAATCAGATCGACCTCTGCCGCGAATATATCCGCACTCACTACGGCGATGCCGCCGCGGAACATGCCGTTGTCTTTGAGGACGAGGGCTTTTCCGGCGGCAACCTGAACCGCCCGGATTTCAAAAAGATGATGACTGCGGCCAAGGACCGGAAATTCAAGGCCATTGTGGTCTACCGTCTGGACCGCATCAGCCGCAACATCAGCGACTTTTCCAGCCTGATTGAAGAACTGGGACGGCAGGGCATCAAAACAAAAACCGGGCGTTCGTTCACCCGGTTTTCCATCAAGTCGATTTTGCAGAATCCTGTCTACCTGATTGCAGACAAGGATGCCTATCAGTATTTTGTGGACAATGAGGCAGAACTGTTCGCCCCGGAGTCCGATTTCGACGGTGTGCGCGGCGTGCTGGCCTACAACCGCAGCGACCAGGAAAAAGGCCGTGCCACCGTCTACAATCCCATCGGCGAATGGATCGTTTCGGTGGGCGAGCACCCCGGCATCATCTCATCGAACCGGTGGATTCGGGTGCAGGAGTCGCTGGAGCGGAACAAATCCAAGTCCTACCACAAGTCCCGCGGCAACGAAGCCCTGCTCACCGGCCTGCTGTGGTGCTCCTGCGGCAGCCGGATGTACCCGAAGGTCACCGGGCGCAAAACTGCCGACGGGCAGGTGGTCTTTCCCTATATGTGCAAACTGAAGGAGCGCAGCCGGAGAGAGTTATGTAATGTCCGGAATGCCAACGGCAATTTGCTGGATGCTGCCATCTGCGAACAGGTCAAACACCTTGCCGACCATTCCAGCGACTTTATGAAGCAGTTGGAAAAGGCAAAGTCCGCCCACGCAGGCAACCGCTCCGAGTTTGAAACCAAGCTTTCCACCCTGCGCAAAGAGCAGGCCGAGACGCAGCGGAAGATCAATGCACTGATCGATTCGCTGGCTGACTTCAGCGACAGCACCGCTGCTGTCCACCTGAAAAAGCGCATCGAGGAGCTAAACGGTCAGGATGCCGCCCTGAGCTCCCGCATCCGGGAGCTGGAAAGCCTTACGGACGAAGGCGTTCTGGCAGGGATGGAATTTGACCTGATGCGTCAACTGCTGACCGTGTTCCACGACAACATCGACGATATGACCGTGACCCAGAAGCGCGCTGCCATCCGCACGGTGGTGCGCAAGGTTGTGTGGGACGGCAAGGTGGCTCATGTGGTGCTCTTCGGTTCACCGGAGGATGAAATCGACTGGACCACCTTCCCGGTAGACCCGGAAGAGGACGACAACGACCCCGAGGGCGGTGGAGATGGTTCCGATTCTCCGTCCGGCGTTCGCTCGGGTGAGGATAGCATTCTCAATGCACCTGCTGGCATAGGTCGCAAACCGCGCCTTGCGGGTGGTGTCAAAGGTATCCACGGCCTTCATCAGCCCAATGGTTCCAATTGAGATCAGGTCCTCCTGGTCGCCGGGCTGGGCGTAGTATTTCTTTGCCACATGGGCCACCAGCCGCAGGTTGTGCCGGATGATCTTCTCCCGCGCACTCCTGTCCCCCGCCCGCAGGGCCGCAAAGGTTTCGATCTCCTCCCGCGCGCTGAGCGGCTTTGGGAAACTCCCCGCTTCCAGATGCAGCGCCAGCACCAGAAATTTTGTAGCGAAAAATTGCAGCAGCGTTAATAGCATACACAGCACCCCCTGGTGCTACTGTATGCCGCAGGACGAACACAAAGTATTCCTCCGAATCCGGAGCACAGGGATGGCATTCTGCAATTTTCCTGCGGGTTCGTTCGTATTAAGGATAAGGGACCGAATTTTGTTGGTAAAACGGAGGAACCATTATGGCGATCTTTGAAAAGACCATTCAGAACAAGAAATTTGATCAGCTGCTCTGGAAGTTGGAAAACGAAATTCCGGCCAGCAGCTGGTCGGCAGAGCTGGAAGTGATTTCAAAGAGGGCGATGCCCGGTGCAGTGTCCGTGTATTTGAACGGTACAGCATGATGGGCGGCAACCGCCTGAGTCTGACACTGACCATGTTCCAGAACGGGGACAGTCCGATCCGGTTATCCGCCATCACCGCAGGCGGCAGTCAGGCGGTGTTCTTCAAAGTGAACACCCTTGGAGAGGAATCCTTTTTGGAGGACGTAAAGGGACTGCTGGAAGAAATTTTGGAGGAGTAAGATGTTTTTCGCTGGATTTGATCTGTTGTTCAGCATCCTGTTTCCCATCCTGTTCCTTGTGGTTCTGGGCATGATCCTATACACCATCATCGGAAATATCCGCACATGGAATAAAAACAACCATTCGCCGCGGCTCACCGTTCCGGCAGAGGTGGTGGCAAAGCGCACGGAGGTCTCTCATCACCACACGGACAACACGATGATGCATACGTTTACCACCTATTATGTGACCTTTCAGGTGGAAAGCGGCGACCGCATGGAGCTTACCGTAGACGGCTCAGAGTATGGGATGCTGGTCGAGAGCGACATTGGAAAGCTGAGTTTTCAAGGCACCCGCTATCTTGGGTTCCAGCGGAACTGAGTGTTTCTGCACTGCTGCCCAACTGGATGAATCGTAAGTTGAACAAGACAGGATTACACACAAAAAACATCTGCTGCCCCTTTGCCGGACGTAACAGCCTCCGGCGTGGGACAGCAGATGTTTTTCCTTTTTTACGATGCAGTCAGATTCACTCTGCAATGGGCATGGTCTGGTAGAACCAGTCCTCAATGGCCTTGCGGGTCCGGGCGAAGAACTGCTTCACCGGGCAGGCAGCGTCGCGGGCTTCCTGCTCCAGATCCGTGCCTGCGGGGAAATTGCGGATGACGGTATAAGCCACCGACTGCGGCGGCAGCGACATCATCACGGCAGGGTCGTGCACCACGCAGATCTGCTCCCCTACTGCAAGGGTAGCGGGATCGGAGGTGGTCTTTTCGTCATGGTCCTGCCACTGGGTGCGGTCGGTGATCACCATTTCATAGGTCTCCTGCCCCTCTGCGGTCACCAGTACGGACTCCACTGTACCGTCCGCAGCGCGGCTGATCTCTTCTACCGTACCATAGTAGTAGAGCCGCTCCGAAAACAGTGCCGAGGCAGCGGGCAGTGCGCTGATACTGAGCAGCAGCACTGCAAGCAGACAAAAGAACGAGCGATAGGTCTTTTTCATAAAAGCCTCCATTTTTCATGTTGAAGCGGAGCGCCCTCCGCATGGCGCTCCCGGATGCCTTATTCTAACACAACTCTTGTCGGATTTCTATATCCAGGCTTAACCGGCGGAAAAATATCGCAGAGGGCGGCCAATGATCACGTCTTTTCCCGAAAAAAAGCAAGCCCGGAAGGCACACAGACCTTCCGGGCTTGCACTTTTGGCGATGCGCTGTGCGCATCTCAGACTACTTTACAGCTGGCAGGCGGTATCGTAGCCGGTACGGATGGCGTTGGAGATATCTGCAGCCTTGCCTGCGGCATCGCCGATGGAGTACACCGGGATGTTGGCAGCTTCCAGCGCAGCAGCGTCAAACTCGTTGGAGCGTGCGCCCATAGCCAGCACGATGTAATCGCAGGGGATGGTCACCTCTGCGCCGTCCTTGTTCTCACAGACAACGGCATCCATGCGGAACTCCTTGACCTTGTGGCTGGGGTACTGCTCCACACCGTAGGTCTTGTAGTTTTCCAGCAGGGTGGGCAGAATGGTGGTGCTCTCGCCTGCTGCGATCTTGTCCATCATCTCAATGACGGACACCTTGCAGCCGCGGGCAGCCAGATACTCTGCGGTCTCGCAGCCCACCATGCCGCCGCCGATGACAGCCACGGTGCCGTAGACCTGCTGCTCACCGGCCAGCACCTTCCAGGCATCGGCCACGTTCACGCCGTCAATACCGGGGATGCGGGGTGCGGCGCTGTGTGCGCCCACAGCGTTGATGACTGCCTCAAAACCGGCATCCTTCAGCTGCTCTGCCGTGCGGGTCTGGCCCATGCACAGGTGCACCCCGGCATTGCAGACCGCGCGGATCAGATCCTGCGCGGCGCGGCGCATCTCCTCCTTGCGGGGAGGCACGCAGGCAATGTTCAGCTGACCGCCCAGAGAGGTGGTCTTTTCAAACAGGGTCACATCGTGGCCGCGCAGGGCTGCCACACGGGCAGCTTCCAGACCGGCAGGGCCGCCGCCCAGAACAGCCACCTTCTTTTTCTGTGCGGCAGGCTGGATGCTGCGGCTGTTCTCATAGCCATTTTCGGCATTGAGCACGCAGGACAGGAACTGGCGGTTCTGGATGGCATCGGTGCAGCCCTTGTTGCAGCTGATGCAGCGGCGAATATCGCAGGCCTTACCGGCAGCGATCTTTGCGCCCCAATCAGGGTCTGCCAGCAACGGACGGCCAACAGCCACCATATCAGCCATGCCGCTTTCGATGACACGCTCTGCCATCTCGGCATCCACGATACGACCCACGGCGCTGACCGGCACGTTGACAGCCTTTTTGATGTCCCCGGCGATCCTGACAAAGAAACCGTAGGGCTGCACACCCATGGGAGGAATGGTATCGGCCATGTTGCCGGTGTGGTTGGCCTGGGCAACGTGGAACATATCCACGCCGTCCTCCACCAGCCACTGGGCAAACTGCACGGCATCCGCCTCGTCAATGCCGCCCTTGCCCCGCTGCGGGGTAACGATGGACAGCTTGTAGTCGATGATCATATCCGGCACAGCCTTGCGGATGGCACGGGTCAGCATCCGGGCAAAGCGGACGCGGTTCTCCAGACTGCCGCCGAACTTATCGGTGCGGTGGTTCATGCGGGTGGAGCACAGGCAGCCGTTCAGGCGGTCGCCGTGGATCTGGATCACGTCCACACCGGCCTTCTGGGCGCGCACTGCGCAGGCGCACATCTTATCAATGATGGACATCAGCATCTCCTCGCTGACCTCATCGGTAAAGAACATCATGTCGTGATGCAGGCGCTGACGCATCTCGTCAAACTTCTTCTGCATGAACAGGCTGTTGATGGCATCCACATCGTACTCCGGGTGGAAGAGCTGGACACCCAGCTTGGTGCCGTAGGCGTGAACACTGTCGGCCAGCTCCTTGAAGGCAGGGATCTGGCTGTCGTCAAACAGCTTGGGGGTGGGAGAAAAGCTGTTGATGGGTGCCACGTCGCCCAGAACGATGTAACCCACGCCGCCCTTTGCCAGGCGGGTGTAAAAGCCCATGTCCTGCTCGCTGATCATGCCGTTCTTTTCGTAGCCGGTGGTCAGCGGGGGGAACATGATGCGGTTCTTAAAGGTCTGTCCGCCCACTACAATGGGCTGCAGGATCATGTTTTCCATACAAATGCCTCCTTACAGATGTGCTTTGATGAATGCGGCGGTCTTTTCCTCCACGGCGGCACGAGCGGTCAGCGTGGCAAAGTTGTGTCCGCCGCCTGCAATGGTATCCACCTCGGGTGCGGTGTATCCCTCGGCATAGCGGCTGCAGGTGCCCTCGTCCACCAGACGGTCATCATCGGCGCGCAGCAGAAGCACCGGGCCGTTGTAGCCCTTGGCCTCGGTAAAGGGATCGGGGTGCTTGGCCATCTCATAATTGAAGGCCATCTTGTAGCACAGACCCTCCATGTCGGCGTAGTCCTTGCCGGTCTGGGTCACGCCGTCGGCGCGCTGGGCGCAGCCGAACCACATCCCTGCGCCCGGGCACAGCAGGATCAGGCCGTGGGGCTGGATCACCGGAGCGCAGGAGGCGGCAATGTAGCCGCCCATGCTCTGGCCGGAGAGGAACATCTTCTCGCTGTCCACATAGGGCTGCTCAGCGGCCCATGCAAAGATATCCTGTGCATCGGTGTGCAGGCCGTCAAAGCTCATATCCTCGAACTCGCCGTCACTCTCGCCGTTGCCGTAGAAATCAAACCGGGCGCTGCCGATGCCCTGCGCTGCCAAAGCGCGGGACAGGTGGGTGTACATGGACTTGTAGCCGCTGCAGCTGCCGGCAAAGCCGTGCAGGTGCACCACAAAGGGCACCTTGCCCTCGGTGTCGGGCAGGGTCACGATGCCGCGCAGGGTGTGGCCATTGCGGTTTTGAAACTGAACCTGTAAGATCTTCATGGTTTACTTGCTCTCCTTTGCGGCGCGGCGAGCCTTCAGCTCGGTCAGCATCTCAGCAGTCTTCTGCTTGGTCAGGGGGTAGACGAAGAACAGGATGGCAACTGCAATGCCGTAGCCCAGGAAGTAGACGCCGGTGTAGCTCTTCCAGATAGCGTTCACAACGCCTGCGGTCTGCACAGCGCCAGCGGTAACGTTGTAGCCGATGGCACCCAGCACAAAGCTGGACAGGCTGCCGGAGATGGCGCTTGCGAGCTTGCGGAAGAAGGAGTAGGTGGAGTAGACGATGCCCTCGTTGCGCTCGCCGGTCTTCAGCTCATGGTAGTCGATGGCATCGTTGACCATGGCCCAGATCAGCACCTGCATACCGGAAGCGCCCAGATAGCAGATGCCGTTGATGACGATGAAGGCCACGGGGTTATGGATGGGGAAGAAGAACAGGATGCCGAACACGACGGCGGCAAAGCCTGCGCCCATGCAGCACCACTCCTTCTTGCCGAACTTGTTGGCCAGAGGCTGGGTGATGGCAAAGGAGAGCACTGCATACAGCACGCTGAGCATACCGGAAACGGCCTGGATCTTGACGTTGCCGAAAAAGTCCTTGTACAGGTAGGTGTTCAGGCCGTTGACCACAGATGCACCGATCATGCCGGTCAGGCTGAAGAACATCACGCCCAGCAGGGCTTTGTTATGGGAGATCTCCTTGAGAACGTGCAGGTAGTTCAGCTTTTCGCCCTGCGGACGCTCGGGCACTTCCACGCGCTCCTTGCACCACACGCAGGTGATCTGCAGGCACAGCAGACCCAGCATAGCGCAGATGCAGGCCAGCATCAGGAAGCGGCCAGCCACGGGCTTGTTGTCCACATACAGGAACAGGGGGCCGATCATGACCATGACGGTCATGAAGATGGTGCCGCCCAGGCTGCGGTAGCGGGACAGTGCGGTGCGCTGGCTCACATCATCGGTCATCACGCTGGACAGGGTGCCGAAGGGCACGTTGACGCAGGTGTACAGTGCCTCATACAGCACATAGGTGATGAACATGTAAGCCAGACGCAGACCGTAGTTGATGTTGCCCACATTGACAAAGCCCAGCACACACAGCACTGCCATGGGGAACGAGAAAGCGCGGATCCACGGGATGAACTTGCCGCCCTTGGTGGCCTTGCGGGAGTCCACGATCGCACCGATGATGGGGTCGTTGACGGCATCCCAGATCTTGGTGACCAGCAGCAGGATACCCACATGGAAGGGGTTGACCTGCAGGATCAGGGTGTAGAAGATCGACAGATACATGGCGCGGTACTGCTCCGTGAAGCAGCAGCCCAGATCGCCCAGTGTATAGCCGATCTTGTCCTTCATGGAGAAGGGCCGAACGGTCTTTTTCTGGTCCATTGCGTTTTATCCTCCTTAAAAAACAGATGAAACCACGAGGCTTTTCACACAAGCCTCTTCTCTTCAATTGTATTATACGTTAATTTTGCGTCAAAGCATATCCAAAAAATGATTGAAAACTATCGCAAATTGATGTATTATGCAATTATGACAGTTGTACTTTTCAGTTGTGTACAACAAACTGTCGCATCTGACAGTTCCACGGAGGGAATTTTGGTGAATTATACAGCCAAACGTTATCTTTTTGAACAAAGCACGGTTCGGGAATTCTTTTCGGGCGCGTATTATGACCTGTTTCTGGTCATGCGGGGCAGCGGGGTGTTCCGGTGCAGCGAGGTGGTGCTGCCCGCCCAGCAGCAGAATCTGATCATCCTCAAGCCCGGGCAGGGTGGCAAACTGGAATATGCCGGAGCCTACGGCCCGCTGGAGATCATCCGGGTGCAGTTGTCTCCCCAGATGCTGGCGCAGTTGTCGGATGAGGACACTGACTTTGAAAAAAGCTTCAACGTGGTGCCCTTCCGGCAGGTGGCTGTCCGGCCGGACAGCCAGATCTATATGCTGCTGAAGAATCTTGCCCGGAAACTGCTGGTGCTCCCCCAGGAGAGCAGCCAGTTCGGCGCGGCGGCGTTCGAGCACGGCATCCTGCAGATGTTCGTGGTACTGGCACTGCGTGCCTGCATCCATGCCGAATTCCACACCGCTTCGGTCAGCCGCCACCACCTGATGCTGGATGAGGTATTCCTGTTTATTCAGGCGCACCTCACCGAGGAACTGACGTTGGATCGTCTGGAAAAAGAGTTTTTCGTCTCCCGGGAGCATATTGCCCGGGAATTCAAACGCCAGACCGGCCAGACCGTGCACCGCTACATCGTAAAGGCCCGGCTGGATCGCTGCTGCACCCTCATTGAGCAGGGCCTCCCCATCACCGAGGTGTACAAGACCAGTGGTTTCGGGGGCTACAACCACTTTTTCCGCGCCTTTAAAAAGGAGTACGGCATGACACCCAAGGAATATTTCAGCACCACCCGGCAGGATGCCCGGGGATGAGCCTTTGCAAAAGAAGTCCCGGCTGCAATTTTTGTGCAGGCTGAAACGTATTTTATATAAAACGGCAGCTGCCGTTTTTCAACGAACGATCTCCATTGCTGACAGGAGGGAAGCTCTATGAAACTTTCTGCTGATTATCGTGCCCTTGCGCTGGATGCCCTGCGTGGCAGATGGAAGACAGCTGTTCTGGCCGGACTGATCGCCAGTGTGCTGGGAGCCAACATTGTGAGCAGCTCAGACAGGGTCATCTCCAACATGAGCCAGAACGCCAACGGCGACACCCCAGGGTTTGCCGGGCTGCTTTCCACCGGCAGCGGCGGCGTGCTGGCGGTTCTCGTGATCTGCATCCTTGCCTGGGCAGTGTTCACCGTCATCGTGAGCGGTGCGGCGCGGCTGGGCTACGCCCGGTTCAACCTGAACCTTGCAGACGGCAGGGACGCTGCCCTCTCCGACCTCGCTTCCCAGAAGCACCGCCTGTGGGACGGCTTCTGCATGAATTTCCTGCAGGGGCTTTATGTGGCGCTCTGGTCGCTGCTGCTGTTCATCCCCGGCGTGGTAAAAGCCTACAGCTACGCCATGACCCCCTATATCATGGCCGAGCACCCCGGCCTGACGGCCAACGAAGCCATCACTGAATCCCGGCGCATCATGGACGGCAACAAGTGGCGGCTGTTCTGCCTCGATCTCAGCTTTCTGGGCTGGGAGCTGCTCTGCACCCTGCCCATGCTGATTGGTTTCTCTCTCGTCTTTGCCTTCACCCACTCGGCGGATACGGTCCTTGTTCTGCTGATCCTGCTGTCCATCCCGCTGAGCGCCGGCTTCTTCTTTCTGCACCCCTACGAGGAAGCGGCCTGGGCGATCTTTTACCGGGATATCACCGCCGCACCTTCTGACACCGAGGAAATCTGAGAATGAAACACACCGCCTGCTATCACCTGCCCGGACTGTTCGAGTTCTACGAGCTCTACCGCCTGTTCCTGCCCCTGTTCCGGGAGCACCGGGAATATTTTTATGACTGGTGCGAGATCGGCTCCATCTACGGCGCGCCGCCAGATTGCATCTGGGGCGGGGGCCGCGTGGAGGCCGGGGAGCACTCCCCCGCCGAAGTTCTGGCTCTGACCCAGGAATACGGCATCTCTGCCCGGCTCACATTCAGCAATTCCCTGCTCCGCCCGGAGCACCTCTCAGACCGGAAATGCAACGCAGTGTGTCAGCAGTTTGCCCAGCGGGGCACTGTGCAGAATGGGGTCATCGTTCACTCCGAGCTGCTTTTGAACTACCTGCAGCAGCATTACCCGGAGCTTTATCTCGTATCCTCCACCACCAAGGTCCTGACAGATCTTCAGGCGTTTCAGGCAGAGGTCCGGCGGCCGGAGTTCCGGTATGTCGTGCCGGACTTCCGGCTGAACAAGGCCTTCGATGCTCTGGATACGCTCTCCCAGCCCGAAAAGGACAAGGTAGAATTTCTCTGCAATGAGTGCTGCTGGTTCGGCTGCACCGAGCGCAGGCGCTGCTACGAAGCCGTCAGCCGCAAAAATCTGGAGGAGGTCTGCGAACATCGGTGCACCGCCCCCGGCGCGCAGGAGGGCTACCGCTTTTCCAAGGCGATGGAAAACCCCGGGTTCATCGGCACTGCGGACATCCGGGAGCGCTATCTGCCGTTGGGCTTTTCCAATTTCAAGCTGGAAGGGCGCGGGCTGGGCAGCGCGCTGGTGCTGGAGTTTCTGCTCTATTATCTGACCCGGCCGGAGTATCAGATCCACGTCCGGGAGGCGATCTATCTGGACAACATGCTGGACCTCTTTTAAGGGTTGCACCACCGGCGCAGTGTGGTATAATCAGCATAACAGAGCACTTGCAAGCGGCGCTCTGTTCCGTCCAATCCAAGTCAGGAGGAGATCGTTATGGAATTCACTCAGCTTATTGCACAGCGGTATTCCTGCAAAAATTTTGGTACAGGCAAGGTAGACGCTGCAGCACTCCACACCATTCTGGAAGCCGGTCGGCTGGCACCCACCGCCAAGAACACTCAGGAACAGCGCATCTACGTCATTCAGTCTGAAGAGGGACTGGCAAAGATCGATGCTGCCACTCCCTGCCGCTACGGTGCCCCCATCTGTCTGGTGGTCGCCTATGACAAGAACCACACCTTTACTTATCCCGGCGAGCGGATGAACTCCGGCATGGAGGATGCCGCCATCGTGGCCACCCACCTGCTGCTGGGCGCTGCCAATGCAGGCGTGGACAGCTGCTGGGTCAACTTTTTTGACCCGGACAAGCTGGCAAAAGCGCTGGGTCTGCCCGAAAACGAGGAGATCGTGATGCTCCTTGATCTGGGCCACGCTGCCGAGGGTGCAGGTCCCCTGCCCAACCACAGCTCCCGCAAGCCTCTGTCCGAAACCGTCACCTTCCTGTAACCATCACAGGGATGCAAAAAAGCCCCCGCACGTTGGTTTTCCGGCCAACATGCGGGGGCTTGCGTTTTATTTTCAGTTTTCAGTTCTGCGGGTGGACGATATCCCGCCAATCCAGGTCTCCACGCTCCAGACCGTGGATGAGCACCTCCGCGGTAGCAATGTTGGTGGCCAGCGGGATATTATGCACATCACACAGGCGCAGCAGGGTCATCTCGTTGGGCTCGCTGGGCTTTGCGTTGATCGGATCGCGGAAGAACAGGAGCAGATCGACCTCATTGCAGGCAATGCGGGATGCGATCTGCTGATCACCGCCCTGAACACCTGCCAGAAAGCGCTGGATCTGCAGACCTGTTGCCTCGGAGATCAGCTTGCCGGTGGTACCCGTAGCCACCAATTTATGCTGGCTCAAAATCCGGCAATACGCCGTACAGAACTGAACCATCAGCTCTTTTTTGGAGTCATGCGCAATCAGTGCAATCGTCATCGGTCAACCTCTCCTTTGTTTCGCCAGTGGGCATTTTTCTTGCATATATCATAGTATCACAGTTTCCGTTCTTTTACAACCGTTTTTTAGACAAACTTCATACTTTTTTCGGAAAAAAGCGCCAAATTTCACCAAAAGAAGCGTTTCAGCGTTTCAGCGTTTTATCTCTCTTCAATTGTCTAAAGCGTCCTGCCCGGCAGGTGCGGTCTCCTGAGCAGCATCCGTGGTGCCTGCGGCGGGATCTGTGGCCGTATCTGCTGCCGTATCCGTGCCGGTTTCGGTCTGGGCGGGGGCAGTCTGGTCAGCAGAAGTGCTGTCTGCGGCGGTCTCCTGCTTGCCGATGGTGCCATCCTCATTCAGGGTGCCGTCCTGCATGGCGAAGTAGGCGTTGGCAATGTCCACCACCAGATCGCCGGTTCGGGCACCGTAGCCGCCGTACTCAATGGTGATGCCAATGGCGATCTGCGGGTCATCGGCAGGCAGATAGGCCACCATCATGGCGTTCAGGTAGTGCTTGCCCGGGGCGTAGGTCTCACTGCGCTGAGGGGTGCCGGTCTTACAGGCAATGGCAATGGGGTAGCTGCTGATCTTGCTGTTGGTAATGGTGCTGGGCACCTGCCGCATCCCCTGCCGCACCAGCTCAAAGGTGTTGCCGGTACCCTCGATGATATCCATCACCTCGGGCTGGGTCTCGCTGATCACCTCGCCGGTGTTGGAATCCAGGATCGCCTTGACAAAATGAGTGCGGTAGCGGGTTCCGTTGTTGGCCAGCGTTGCAGCATAGGTGGCCAGCTGGATGGGCGTGACCACCGTGTTGCCCTGACCGATGGCTGCCTGAACGTCCAGTGACTCCATATAGTTGGAGTCGTTCTTGGAGGTCAGGTGGCCCACAGCCTCACTGACCTCCACGCCAGTGCGCTGGCCAAGGCCCAGCTTATAGGCGTAAGCATCATAAACATCACTGGTCAGGCGGCGGCCCACATCGTAGAAGAAGACGTTGCAGCTCCACTTGATGGCCGTGACCACATCGATGTTGCCGCTGTGGCCATGGCGGGTGCAGCGGGGGCTGTACCCTTTATAAAAGGTGTACACGCCGTTGCAGAACACCGTGGAGTACTGGTTGATGAGCCCGGAATCCAGCGCGGCCACTGCCACGGCAGGCTTGAAGGTGGAGCCGGGGGTGTACAGGCCCTGCAGCGCCCGGTTGAACAGGGGCAGACTCTCGTCCGCGCTGTACTCGCTGTACTGGGTGGCATACAGGTTCTGGTCAAAGCTGGGATAATTGGATGCAGCCAGCACGCTGCCGTCCTTCACATCCAGCACCACGGCGGCACCGGCGGCAGCTTTCATGCTGCCGGTGTTGTAGACCCGGTTGATCATGTCGATGTTCTCGGCCAGTGCCTTGTCCACCGCCTTCTGGAACCGGCTGTCGATGGTCAGCTGCACGGTGTGGCCCGGCTCGGGCACAGTGGTCAGGGCCGTATCCACAATGACCCCATCGGAGTTGCGGGTGATGGTCTCCACGCCATCCTTGCCCCGCAGTTCGTCCTCATAGGCCGATTCCAGGCCCGAGATGCCGATGATGTCGTTCATGTTGTAGCCTTTTTCGCGCAGGGGGTAGGTGGTCTGGCCGTTTTCATCGGTCACCTTCCACTTTTCAGCGGTGATCTTGCCCACCCGGCCCAGCACATGGGGCAGCACCGTGGACTGCTCATAGCTGCGGGTACTCGTTTCCACGATCTCCACGCCCGGCAGCGAAAGGCTGTGCTCCTTGATGGTCGCCACTGTGGTCTCGCTGACGTTTTCCGCCATGATAAAGTTGTTCACATTGGAAAACGCCTGCAGCTGCATCTCGTAATGGATGCCGCCCAGCGTGCGCTGCCAGCTCAGCGGATAGCTGGCAAGGTCGTAGTCCTCCACCAGCTTCTCCATCACATCATTGGCCGTTGCATACTGCTGTAAACCAAGGTTGTCCTTCATGGCGGCAAGGGCTTTCTGATCCCTGGTGCTGCCCGCTTCGGCGGTAAAGGTATAATTGCCCGCTGCATCCGGCTGGCTGATGAGCAGAGTATCGTTCCAGCTCTCACCGTTGGCGCGCAGCAGCTCGACGATCTTCTGGAGCATCCCGTCCAGATCTTCGTCTCCCATCAGCAGCTTGTTGAGCACCACGTTGTAGCCCGTGACGCTGGTGGCAATGCGCTCTCCCCGGCTGTCCACAATGTCACCGCGTGCCGCCGTGACCGTAAACTTGTAGTCGGTGGTGTTGGTGGCCTGGGATTTGAAGTCGTCCCCGTTGACCAGCTGCAAAAAGATGAGCCGCAGCCCGTACAGCAGCATGAGGATGCAGGCGGCGGCAACGAGAACACGCATCCGCCGGACAGCGGTTTTCCGTTCTTCTTGGTTCATGGATACTCCTTCCGGCGCGGGGTGCGTTACACCACGCCGTTGTCGATCTTAAATTCTTCGTGGATGCGGCGCACGACCCCGAACAGAGGGAAGCAGACGGGCACCGAAAGCACCGCCGTGGGCAGAACAAACCACAGCCAGCGGCCGGCTGCGCCGCTGTAACCGGGCATATAGTAGAAAAACAGCCAGTCCAGCGTGAGCACCAGCAGGGCGGCAGCAGACGCAATGAGCACAAAGTTTGCGGCCGAATTCTTGAAGTAGAGCTGCATCACCGCCGAAACGGCAAAGCAGAGCAGCAGCAGCTCCAGCGCCAGCATGCCCACGGTGCGCCCGGCCAGCCAGTCCCACATCAGGCCGCAGACCGCCCCAAAGACAGCCCCGGCGAACTCGCCCTCAAACACGGCGACCGCCAGCGCCAGCGGCAGCAGCCAGAGCGGCTTTGCCGCCCCGAACTGGAACAGCCCGGGCGTAGTCTGCAAAACAGCACAAAGAAGGCCCAGCAGCGCATAGCAGATCCATTTGACGATCTGGCCCCGGCTGCGTTTCCGGCGTGATTCCATCAGGGTCCCTCCTCAGAAACTGGTAATGATGAACGCATGGCGCACCGTGCGGGGGTCGGTACCGGGTTTGATGACGGCAATGGTCGATTTGCCGCTGACCTCGGGCACCAGTTCCTGTACCACGCCCACCAGCAGGTCAGCCGGGAACACCCCGCCCAGCCCGGTGGTGATCACCTGGTCGCTTTTCTCCGTCAGGGTGTTGCGCGCAAGGTTGGTCAGCACGCACAGGCCATCGGCGGCGTATTCGGAGCTGCCGGTAACGATGCCGTTGTCACGGGTGCGGGATACCACGCCCGCCGCGTTGAAGTTGGGGTGAAGAATGGTCATCACCTTGCAGCTGGTGGGCTCAGCCTCCACCACCATGCCCAGCAGGTAGCCCTGGTCACTGACCACGGCATCGTTGACGGCCACGCCATCCAGTGTGCCGCGGTCCAGCGTGAAGCCATAGAAGGAATCCAGCGGGTCACGGCCAATGACAAAGCTGGAAAGATAGCTCATCTCTGGCCGCTGGCTCTGGATGCTTTCCAGTGCCTTGTAGGCCTGGTTCTCGGCCTTGACGCGGTCGTAATCCACCATCTGCTGGCGCAGTTCGGCGTTCTCAGCCTTAAGCGTCTCGTTTTCGGCCATCACGTCATCGATGCTGGTGTACTTTTCCCACAGGGAGGCCACGCCGCCGCTGACCACGGCAGCCACTTTCTGGAACGGAGCAGCCGCCACGCTCAGCAGCTCCTGCGGAGCGGCAGTCAGGCGGCCGTTGGCACCGGCGTAGGCCATGATGCCCACCAGAAACACCGCGATGCCCACCAGGATCTTGAATTTCCAGGTATCGAAAAAGTCTTTCAAGGGGTTTTCCTCCGATTGCAAAAGGGCGCGGACAGCCCAGAGCCGTCCGCACCCTCTGTTACATCGTTACATATGAGCTCCATCGGTGTCCAGCACGTCGTGCAGAACATCCACATGATCCAGCACCGCACCGGCACCCTTGGCCACGCAATCCAACGGGTCCTCCGCAACATGGACATCAATGCCGGTCTCGCTCTGGATCAGCTGATCCAGGCCCCGCAGCAGGGCACCGCCGCCGGTCAGGGTGATGCCGTGGTCGATGATATCGGCGCTCAGCTCAGGCGGGGTGCGCTCCAGGGTCTCCTTGATGGCGCTGGTGATCTTGACCAGGCACTCCAGCAGGGCCTCGCGCACATCCTCAGAGTGGACGACGATGTTTTTGGGCAGGCCGTCCACCAGGTTGCGGCCCTTGATCTCCATGGTCATCTCGGGATCCATGGGGTAGGCAGAGCCGATCTCGATCTTGATCTGCTCGGCGGTGCGCTCACCGATGAGCAGGTTATACTTGCGCTTGATGAAGGCGATGATGGCCTGATCGAACATATCACCGGCCATGCGGACGCTGCGGGAGGCCACGATGCCGCCCAGAGAGATGACAGCGATCTCAGCGGTGCCGCCGCCGATGTCCACGATCATGCTGCCGGTGGGCTCGCTGATGGGCAGGCCCGCGCCGATGGCAGCAGCCATAGGCTCCTCGATGACGGAGACCTGACGGGCACCGGCCTTGAGGGTCGCCTCACGCACAGCGCGGCGCTCCACCTCGGTCACGCCCGAGGGGATGCAGATGACCACGCGGGGGCGGGAGAACATGCTGTTGCCGCAGGCCTTTTTCAGGAAGTTCTCCAGCATATTTGCCGTGATATCGAAATCGGCGATGACACCATCCTTCAGGGGGCGGACTGCCACGATGCTGCCGGGGGTACGGCCGATGACAGCCTTTGCCTCAGCACCCACGCAGCGCACCTCATCGGTCTTGGTATCCACAGCCACGACCGAGGGCTCCCGCATGATGATGCCCTTGCCCTTCATGTAAACCAGGGTATTGGCAGTACCCAGATCAACGCCAACGTCCTTTGACAAAAAACTCATAATGAAGCTCTCCTTCGTATTTCCGGTCTATTCCAAAACGCACAGCAGCCCAAACTCCACAGGGTTTGACCTCCTATCGCAGAATAACACGTTTCTATTATAGCCGCAAGTCAACGTTTTCTCAAGCGTTTTGTCAAGTTTTTCCGTATTTTTCATTTTTCTGTGCGTTCCGCCGCACAAACTGTCAGAACTGTTCAAGCAGGCGGACCGTCCGGCTGACGGGCAGGCCCATAATGGTGTAATAATCACCCTCAATGGCATCCAGCCAGACCGCCGCGCGGCCCTGGATGGCGTAGGCACCGGCCTTATCGTAGGGCTCTTCTGTGGCGGTGTACCGCTCGATCTCCTCCTCGCTCAGCGGGAAGAAGGTGACCTTGCAGGTATCCACAAAGCTCTCGGTGCGGGTGCCATCGGAAACGCAGACACCGGTGTGCACATAGTGGGTCGCGCCGGACAGCGCGCGGAGCATCCTTCTGGCATCGTTCGGGCTGTGGGGCTTGCCGAACACCTCGCCGTTCACATCCACCACGGTATCGCAGCCCAGCACCACGGCACCGGGGTGTTCCTTGGCCACAGCAAGGCACTTGCCCCGGGCAAGCTGCTCCACCAGCCGGGCGGGGGTATCCGCCGTCACGGCATCCTCATCAAAATCGCTGACACAGACAGTAAAATTCGTCGTGTACAGGCTCAACAGTTCTTTCCGGCGGGGGCTCTGGGAAGCCAGGATCAGATCTTTCATACGCTTCACTTCCCCGTTGAGCCAAAGCCGCCCGCGCCGCGCTGGGTATCCCCCAGTTCAGCCGCCTGAGCAAAGGCAGCGGTATACACCGGTGCAATGCAGAGCTGTGCCACACGCTCACCGGGCTGGATGGTATAGGCCTCGGTGCCCAGATTGATCATGGGCACCTTCAGTTCCCCGCGGTAGTCACTGTCCACCACGCCCACGCCGTTTGCCATACACAGGCCGTGCTTGATGGAAAGGCCGCTGCGGGCATAGACCAGCGCCACAGCGTGGGGGCCTGGCAGCGCGATGGCAAGGCCGGTGGGCACCAGTGCCCGCTGCATGGGGGCCAGTGTCAGGGGCTCATCCAGCACGGCGCACAGGTCGGCCGCCGCTGCCCCCGGCGTTGCATAGGCGGGCACCTTGGCCCGGGGGTCCAATACTTTATAGTTTACGGTGATCGGTTCCATAGTATACCTCTTGTTAAAGTTATATTCGGGCGTGTTCCGGGAGTTTTCTCCTCGGACACGAAACGGGCCATTCCATCGCCCGCCCTACTGCCTGCGGCAGCAGGGTCCCACCCCAGCGGACGGTCCTCGGAGAAACTCTCGGCTCCCGCCCGGGGAAACTGCATCTTTAGTTGGTTCCCTTGAAATACAGTCCTCTTGTAAACTCTCCCTCAAAGGGTGCGTGGACACGGATGCTGTCCAGAATGGCGGCAGCTTCCTCCCGGGATTCCAGTGTGAAGTAGGCCGCACCGTAGTCCACAGTCAGAGCACCGGGCTTATCACCCATATAAATAGGTACGGGGTTATAGATCGTCCGCACGCCCATGCCGCAGCGCACCGGGAACTTTTTGGCCTTGCGGTCGGTCAGCTCCCCTGCTTTATTGCAGTGGGCGCAGTCATGGATGTTCTGCAGCGGGCAGGCACGGGTGACCATCAGCGGCATGTGGCCATAGACCAGCACACCGGTGGGCACAGGCTTGCCGTTATGGGTGGGGGCAATGGTGCTGATATCGCTGTCCTTGACTTCGGGCAGGATGAGCACACTGTTCAGGCCATGGTCGGCGTAGAACTGTGCCGCCATCTGGTTGGTGACATTCAGGCCAAAGCCACCGGTCATCGGCAGGCCACGGCAGAGCCGCAGGTGGGCGATGTTGCTTACCTCATAGCCCGCAAAACCCGCATCCTGGGTAGCGGCAATGCGGCGGGCGGTGTCCTCCTCCAGCGCGCCGAACATCACGCGCGGCAGCTCCAGAAGGGTCTTTTCCCGCCACTCCCGGGGCACCCGGTCAGCCTGGGCAATGGGCAGGATGAGATACTCCACCCCGCTCAGGGCCTGCTCCGGCACCTGCTCCCAAGCTTCAAAGCGGGCGCGCAGGGTGCGGCGGGGCGGCAGAGTGCGCAGGGGCAGAGCATCCGGCTCCGCCTCGTGTACCGGCCAGGGGCGCAGGACCTCCCGCTTTTTCAGCAGGGCCTCCAGCGCATCCCGGCGCAGCTCGTTCACGGCACTGCCCGGCACGAACCAGGGACCGCCGTCCATCTCCACATCGATCTTTTCCACCGCAAAGGGGGTGCCGCCCGTCTTGGAAAGGCTGCGCTGCAGGCTCTCGGTGGGGTCGGTGCGGGCAGGCTGCGGTTCCGCATCGCCGTAGGCAAAGGCCTTGTTGCCGTCCGCGTCGGTCACGGTCAGCTTTTCGCCGCCCTCTTCGATCTCCAGCCTGAACTGCACCGGCACCCGGCTGCGCTCGCGGCGGTAGAGCTCGCGCAGGGCAGGCAGGGTCTTTTTGGTCAGCTCCGCATCGGCTTCGCTGCGTACGCCGAACATGGTGCCATCGATCTTTCCATCCAGGTAGCCGGAGGTGAAGCCGGAGCGGCTGAACGCATTTTTCAGCAGGTCACGGTCGTAGGCGCGGCCCTCGCGGCCTGCCAGACAGGCGCTGACCGCCGCCGCCACATACTCCGGCGTGCGCAGACGGCCCTCGATCTTAGCCGATGCCACGCCGACGGCCTGCATCCGATCCAGCTTGTCGATAACAGAGTTGTCCTTCAGGGAAAGGTGGTGCAGACGGCCTGGCTTGCCCTCAGGCAGTGGGTTTGCCTCAAAAGGCAGGCGGCAGGGCCCGGCGCAGGAGCCCCGGTTGCCGCTGCGGCCGCCCAGGAAGGCAGACATATAGCACTGGCCGCTGACGCACATGCAGAGCGCGCCGTGGACAAAGCACTCCGTCTCGATGCCGCAGTGCTTTGTGATGTGCTCTACCTCGGGCAGGCTCAGCTCACGGGCCAGCACCACCCGGGTAAAGCCCAGCTCCTTCAGCTCCAGTGCACCCTGCAGGGTGTGGACGCTCATCTGGGTAGAGCCGTGGCGGGGCAGGTCGGGGGCGATCCGTCCGATGAGCTGCGCCACCGCCAGATCCTGGCAGATGACCGCATCCGCGCCGCTCTCGGCCACAGCCTTCACGGCACCGGCCAGCGCGGCCAGCTCCCCGCCGTAAACGGTGGTGTTCAATGCCACATGCACCTTGACACCCCGTGCGTGGCAGAACCGGACCGCCTCCTTCAGGCTGTCCGCATCAAAATTTCCGGCCCCTGTCCGGGCATTGAAGCCCGAAAAGCCCAGATATACCGCGTCCGCACCGCTGAACACCGCGGCACGGAGCATTTCTTCACTGCCCACCGGGGCAAGGATCTCGATCTTTGGCATAATACTCCCTTTGTTCCGGCGCGCTCACCGCGCCCCCATTCACGCTTCCGTCTTTGCTTCCCGGTCGGCCTTCTGCTTGGCCTGCAGGCGTGCCAGCTGCTCCCGCAGGGCATCGTTTTCACGCCGCAGCGTTTCATTTTCCGCTTTCACCTTGTCCTCAGCCAGCTTTGCCCTGGCGGCATCGGCAATATAATCCTGGATCTGGCTGCGCATATTCTCGGCGCTGCCGGTGCTCTTTTTGTATTCATCCAGATAATCCATGGCGCAGAACACCGCCGCCTTGGTCACCGAAAGGTTTTCGTTGGTGTCCAGCAGCTTGGTGATATCCTCATCCAGCCGTTTGGCCAGAGAGGCGATATACTTTTCGGAATCCGTCGTTGCGATCGCATAGGGCGCGCCCGCAATGGTCACTCTCACTTTATTAACCATCGTATCCTCACTAATAATTACTCTGAGCGGAGTTTGTGGCCGAGTTTCCTGCCCCGGCGCACGCTTTTGCCCCCGCCGGGACAGCCGTTCACTTCTTATTATAATATAAATGCGTGCCAAGAGAAAGTGCTATTTTTGAATTTTTTGCATATTTACCAGAAAGATTGTGATAAAAATGTCAGTTACGGCAAAAATCGGCGTTTTTCCTTGCTTTTACGAATAGAACTGATTATAATGTTCTTGTTGTGGTAACAGGGAGAGGGAAAGAGGAGAAATTCCCTGTTGCGATATTTCAAAACAGCACAAGTGTGTGTGCGGATAGGAGTTCCTTATGACTACAAAAGAATTTGCAAAAATTCTTCAGGACAAGCTGACCAGCGAGTACGGCGTGGATCTGAGCGTTGCTTCCAAGCAGCAGATCTACCGCTCTCTTGCCCTGATCTGCCGTCAGATGATGAGTGAGAACCACAAGAAGTTCCAGTCTAAGGCCATTGGCACCGGTACCAAGCAGGTATATTACCTCTGCATGGAGTTCCTGATGGGCCGCAGCCTGAAGATGAGCCTGTTCAACCTGGGTCTGGAAGATGTTGCCCAGAAGGTGCTGGCTGATGCCGACATCAACATCGAGGGCATCTTTGAGGAAGAGCCCGATGCAGGCCTGGGCAACGGCGGTCTGGGCCGTCTGGCTGCCTGCTATCTGGACGGCATGGCCACCACCGGCATCTGCGGCACCGGCTACTCCATCCTGTACGAGTACGGCATTTTCAAGCAGAAGATCGTGGACGGCTGGCAGCAGGAGCGCGCTGACAACTGGCTGCCCGGCGGTCAGGTCTGGCTGAAGAGCCACCCCGATCAGGCCATCGAGGTCCGCTTTGACGGCGAGATCCGCGAGAACTGGGATCACGGCTTCCACTATATCCAGCACACCAACTACAACAGCGTTATGGCTGTGCCTTCCGACATGTATGTGCAGGGCTACGACGGCAAGGGCGTTGCCAAGCTGCGCCTGTGGCAGGCCAAGGCTCCTGACTTTGATATGTCCAGCTTCTCTCTGGGCAACTACAATACTGCCATGAGCAAGAACGCCAGCGCCGAGCTGATCTCCAAGGTGCTGTACCCCAACGACAACCACATTGAGGGTAAGATCCTGCGCCTGCGCCAGCAGTACTTCCTCTCTGCCGCATCCATCGGCGATATCGTACAGAACCACCTGTCCACCTACGGCACGCTGGAGAATCTGGCCGACAAGGTCGCCATCCAGCTGAACGACACCCATCCCACGCTGGCCATCCCTGAGATGATGCGCATCCTGCTGGACGAGTGCGGCTTTGACTGGGATAAGGCCTTTGAGATCTGCCAGAAGGTCTTTGCCTACACCAACCACACCGTTATGGCCGAGGCTCTGGAGAAGTGGAATGTGGACATCTTCAAGATGACCCTGCCCCGCATCTACCAGATCGTGGTCGAGATGAACCGCCGTGCCCGCGAGGAGCTGGAGAAGGCATTCCCCGGCGACGAGGGCAAGATCAACTACATGGCTCTGATCGGCGACAACCAGGTCCGCATGGCAAATATCTGCGCCTACACCGCCAACAGCATCAACGGCGTGTCCAAGCTGCACAGTGAGATCATCAAGGAGAGCGTGTTCCACGATTACTACCTGTTCAAGCCACAGGCCTTCAAGAACGTGACCAACGGCATCGCTTACCGCCGCTGGCTGCTGGCCTCCAACCCTGAGCTGTGCAAACTGCTGGACGAGACCATCGGCGAGGAGTACAAGCACGACGCTTCCAACCTCTCCAAGCTGAACAAGTATGCGGACGACAAGACCGTGCTGAAGCGCATCAACGAGATCAAGCTGGACAATAAGAAGAACTTTGCCGCCTATCTGGAGAAGAGCACCGGCCAGGTCATCGACCCCAACTCCATCTTCGACTGCCAGGTCAAGCGGATGCACGAGTACAAGCGTCAGCACCTGAACGCCCTGAACATCGCCGCTCAGTACCTGTATCTGAAGGAGAACCCCAACGCTGACTTCATCCCCAAGACCTATATCTTCGGCGCAAAGGCTGCCCCCGGCTACTACATGGCCAAGCAGATGATCCGGATGATCTGCAAGCTGGGCGACCTGATCAACAATGACCCCGCCGTGCGCGACAAGCTGCGCGTGGTCTATCTGGAAGAGTACTGCGTCTCCCTGAGCGAGCACCTGATGCCCGCCGCCGAGGTCTCTGAGCAGATCTCTCTGGCTGGCACCGAGGCTTCCGGTACCGGCAACATGAAGTTCATGCTGAACGGTGCCATCACGCTGGGCACGCTGGACGGTGCAAACGTCGAGATCGCCGATGCCGCCGGCAAGGAAAACGAGCTGATCTTCGGTATGCTGACCCCCGAGGTCAACAACCTCAAGCAGGTGGGCTACCACCCCAGCGCCTTCATCATGGGCGATGACGTGGCAAATGCCGCTCTGAACTTCCTGGAGCGCGGCTGGAACGGCGAAGACTTCCACGAGGTCACCGAGAACCTGCGCACCAGCGATCCTTATATGGTCATGGCCGACTTCAAGGATTACCGCCGTGCTCAGGCCGACCTGCAGCGCCTGTATGCTGACCGCGAGAAGTGGGCACAGATGAGCCTGAAGAACACCGCCAACAGCGGCATCTTCAGCGCAGACCGCTCTGTGCTGGATTACGCCCGCGATATCTGGCACGCTTCTGCTGTGAAGTAATTGGAAAGGTTAACCCCCCAGTCACCTACGGTGACAGCCCCCCTAGTAGTGGGGCCTCTGGCGTTACGGAAAGTTTTACAGCTTTTCCTTTACGCACAGACTTCACCGTTCTGTCAAGGCCTCCCCTACTAGGGGAGGTGGCAATGCGAAGCATTGACGGAAGGGTTCAGCACAAATATATCTCTGCCCCGGAGCCATTACGGAACCGGGGCTTTTTTTGAGAAAGGAACGACCCCACTTGTCTTGTCTGTTCAACAGTTTTGACCCCTATTTCAAGCAGCCCTTTGGTGCGGTGCGCGCCGGGCAGACTGTCCGGCTGTCGCTCTGCATCCCCGAAGAGCTGGGCTATGTAGACCCGCACCTTGTCCTGAAAAAAGAGGGCAAGTTCGATGTTCCCGTCTACTACCGGATGAACTTCGATGGCCAGACCCCCAGGCAGAACCACTTTTCCGTGGAAGTGCCTCTGAATGACCCGGGCCTCTACTTCTACTATTTCGACCTCTACACCGACTTCCGCCGCATCGTGCGCGGCCCCGACAACTGCGGCGTGATCAGCTGGCAGGATGGCGAAAGCTGGCAGATCACGGTCTATGAGCAGGACTTTGAGACCCCCGAAAGCATCAAGGGCAAGGTGTTCTATCAGATCTTCCCGGACCGCTTCTGCGAAGGGGTGGAGAACAAGCCCATGCCCTTTGCCGACCGCATCTATCAGGCCGACAAGCACGCCGAGCCCTTCTGGCAGCCCAACGAGGTGGGCGGCCACCTGAATGAGGATTATTTCGGCGGCGACCTCAAGGGCATCCAGCAAAAGCTCCCTTACCTGCACGAGATGGGGGTGGATTTCATCTACCTCAACCCCATCTTTGAGGCCCACTCCAACCACCGCTACAACACCGCCGACTACCTGAATGTGGACCCCCTGCTGGGCACCAACGAGGATTTTGAGGCACTGTGCACCGCCGCCAAAAAATACGGCATCGGCATCGTGCTGGACGGCGTGTTCAGCCATACCGGCTCCGACAGCCGCTACTTCAACCGCGAGGGCCGCTATGGCGAGGGCGGCGCGTACCGGGACCCCAACTCCCCTTACCGCTGCTGGTACGATTTCGGCCCCCAGTACAAGGGCGGCTACCGCAGCTGGTGGGGCTTTGAGACCCTGCCCGAGGTCAACGAGGAGACCCCCTCCTATGTGGAGTTCATCACCGGCCCGGGCGGTGTCATCGACACCTGGCTGCGGCGCGGCGCGGCAGGCTTCCGGCTGGATGTAGCCGACGAGCTGCCCGACGAATTCATTGAGAAGGTGCGCGCCGCCGTCAAGCGGGTCAGTCCCGAAAAGTTCCTGCTGGGCGAGGTGTGGGAGGATGCCACCACCAAGTTCGGCTTCAATAAGCGCCGCACCTATCTGCTGGGCAAGGGCCTGGACAGCGTGATGAACTACCCCTTCAAGAACGCCGTGCTGGATTTCGTCAAGGGCAAGCCCGCCGAGCAGGCCATGACGGAGATCCTGACCATCTGCGAACACTACCCTGCCCCGGCCATGGACACCGCCCTGAACTTCCTCTCCACCCACGACACCGAGCGTGCCCTGACCGTGATTGCTGACGAGCCCGCCAATGGCCGGGGCCGCGCGTGGCAGAGCGGCCGCTGTGTGACCGGCGATGCCTACGAGGAAGGCCTGCTCCGCCTGCGGATGGCCTACGCCATCATCTACACCCTGCCGGGTGTGCCCTGCCTGTACTACGGCGACGAGATTGCCATGCAGGGCTACCGGGACCCCTTCAACCGGGCTTTCTTCCGGTGGGATGCCCACGAGCAGCGCCTGCGCCCCGTGCTGGCACAGCTGGCACAGCTCCGCCACACCTGCGAGGCCTTCCGCACCGGCCAGCTGCGGGTCCTGCGTGCCGAGGACGGTATCCTGCACTACCAACGGGTGGGCAAGGTGGAGACTGCGGAGATCATCGTCAACCGCACCGAACATATCATCGTGGAGACCCTTGCCAGCGGCAAGAGCACTGAGGTGAATCCTATGGGCTTCACCATCGTGGTGGAAGAGGTGGGGCATAACCCGAACCACAGCTACTATGATTATGTATGACCGCATTTTGTTTTCTGCGCAACAATTCAGCAAAAATCTCTTGACCTTCCCCCAACCGGATGCTCTATAATAGGATCATAAGGAGGGATGTTCGATGTCCATTGACCCCATTTTCTGGCTCCTTGCCGCCGTCGGGTTCCTGGCGCTGGAGGGTATGACCTTCAGCATGGTATCCGTCTGGTTTGCGGCAGGCAGCGCGGCAGCCCTGCTCTGCTGCCTGTTCACCCACTCGTTCCGGGTGCAGGCGGTGGTGTTCATTGCGGTCAGCGCAGTCTGCCTGCTGGCATTCAAGCCGCTGGCCAAACGGCTGCACAAGCAGCCCACCCCCACCAACGGTGACCGCGCCCTTGGCCGGGAGGCCCGGGTGCTGACCCCTGTTTCCGCCCAGCAGACGGGCCGGGTGCGGCTGGATGGCGTGGACTGGAGCGCCCGCTGCGCCACCCCCGGCGATACCCTGACCCCCGGGCAGGCCTGCCGGGTCACCGAGATCCACAGCACCCTGCTCATCGTGGAACCCATCCTGACCGAATCCATCAACCACTAAAAAAGGAGCGTCTCTATGCCTATCATGCTATTCGTGATCCTCGCGCTCATCTTTGTCATCCTGCTCATCGTCGTCACCAACATCGTCATCGTGCCTCAGTCCATGGTGTACGTTGTGGAGCGTCTGGGCAGCTACTCCGACACCTGGTCGGCCGGCCTGCATGTCAAGATCCCGTTCATTGAGCGGATCGCCAAAAAGGTCAGTCTGAAGGAGCAGGTCGCGGACTTTCCTCCCCAGCCTGTGATCACCCGCGATAACGTAACCATGCAGATCGACACCGTGGTGTTCTTCCAGGTCATGGATGCCAAGCTCTACACCTACGGTGTCAACCAGCCCATCGCAGCCATCGAGAGCCTTTCCGCCACCACCCTGCGCAACATCATCGGTGAGATGGAGCTGGATCACACCCTGACCAGCCGCGATGTCATCAACGGCAAGATCACGGCCATCCTCGATGAAGCCACCGACAAGTGGGGCATCAAGGTCAACCGCGTGGAGGTCAAGAACATCATCCCGCCGCGCGAGATCCAGGAAGCCATGGAGAAGCAGATGAAGGCAGAGCGCGAAAAGCGCGCCGTCATCCTGAAGGCTGACGGTGAGAAGCAGGCCGCCATCACCGCCGCCGAGGGCGAAAAGGAAGCCGCCATCCTCCGTGCCGATGCCGTCAAACAGCAGCGCATTCTCGAAGCTGAGGGCGAGGCGCAGGCCATTCTTGCCGTGCAGAAGGCCAACGCCGATGCCATCCGCCTGCTGAACGAGGCCATGCCCAACGACAAGGTGCTGGCTCTGCGCAGCCTGGAGGCACTGGCCAAGGTCGCCAACGGCAAGGCCACCAAGATCATCATCCCGTCGGAGCTGCAAAATCTGGGTGGCGTTGTGCCCAGCATCAAGGAGCTTCTGACCGACCCGAAAGAGGACTGATCCATGATCTACGATACCCTGAACAATCTCCCCAACTATCTGGGCCTGTGTAGCAGTCTGGACAGCGTCATCGAGTTCATCATGGCGCGGGATATCAACAACCTGCCCGCCGGGCGCACCCGCATCGATGGTGACAAGGCTGTGGTCACGGTGAGGACCGTGACCCCGCAGGCCAGCGACAAAGCCCCCTTTGTCCGGCACGACAACCACCTGACCCTTGAGACTGACCTTGAGGGCAGCGAGCTGTTTGAAGTGTCCCTGGGCGAGTTCAGCCCCACCCGGCCCGCTGACGAAGCCGCTGATACCACTGTGGGCACCGCCGGCACCAGCATTGCCGGAATGCTCTGCGAGGGCCGCTTTGCCCTCTATCTGGCTGGGGAGCCGTACAAATCCGGCTTGAAGGCCCAGGGCTGCGGCAAGCTGAAAAAGGCCGTGTTCACCATGGAGCTGGACCCGGACGAGGAAGACGAGACCGAAGCCGAGTAATTCCTGAAAGCACGAACTCCACGCAGCGTAGGTTGCGTGGAGTTTTTTTGTATAGTATACTCTGGTTCAACAATTACGCTTGCCCGACTTGCCAAGGGCTCCCCTATTAGGCAACGACGACGACCGCCGCCAGTGGCGGATGAAGGGAGGAGTTGTTGGGGCCGCGGCCAGCAAGACACGAGCACAATACTTTGTGCGAAGTGGATGCTGGGAGCCGCAACCCGTACGCTGTCGAGCAACGCGAGACTGAGAGGTTTCATTCATTATGAACACATACGTCACCGGCAGCACCATCCGGCAGCTGCGGGAAGCCAAGGGCCTGACCCAGGCAGAGCTTGCCGGAACGCTTTCTGTCAGCGCCAAGACCATTTCCAAGTGGGAGACCGCCAAGGGCCTGCCCGATATCTCCCTGCTGGAGCCTCTGGCTGTAGCTCTGGGAGTCAGTGTGCTGGAGCTGATGCAGGGAGAACCCATCATCAATCGGAACCGGGCAGCCAACCTGCTGCGGAGCAAGCTCTACGTCTGTCCCCTCTGCGGCAATGTGCTCCACGCCACCGGACAGGCTGTGGTGAGCTGTTGCGGCATCGCCCTGCCTGCGCTGGACATCGCCGAAGCCGAAGATGCCGACGAGCATCATCAGCTGACCGTGGAGCGGGTGGAGGACGAGCTCTTCGTCACCCTGCACCACCCCATGGAGAAAAACCATTACATCTCGTTTCTGGCCTACCTCACCGGCGATAAGCTGCAGCTGGTCAAGCTCTACCCCGAGGGAGATGCCTCTGCCCGCTTCTCTCTGCGGGGCGCAGGTGTGCTTTACTTCTACTGCAACTGCCACGGCCTGATGAAGGCTCCGGATTTCCGCACGGCGACCCGGCACACCTCGCCCCAGAAGATCCACCTGCGGGAGCCGGATGAGGGCGACCGGGAACAGGTCATGGCCTACCGGGAAGAATTTCTGGCCATCAACTCCCGGATGGACGGCACCTCGGCTCTGGACAAATATGCCGACTTCGATGCCTGGCTGGCCCAACTCCGCAAGCTGAAAGACCCGGCCACAACCCCCGCCGCTCTCGTGCCCGCCACTGAGTATCTGGCTCTGGACGAGCACGAGCATCTGGTGGGCATGACCAACCTGCGCCACCGGCTCAACGATTACCTGCTGACCTACGGCGGGCACATCGGGTACAGCGTCCGCCCCTCGGAGCGGCAGAACGGCTACGCCACCCAGATGCTTCGCCTGACGCTGAAAAAGGCAAAAGAACGTGGCATCGAAAAGGTACGCATCTGCTGCGACCACTACAATGTCGCCTCAGCAAAGACCATCCGCGCCAACGGCGGCGTGCTGGAGGACGAGCAGTTCGATTCCTCCGATGGAACGCTGACACAGCGGTATTGGATACAGAATAAGTAAAAAGAGGCTGTTGCCAAACTCCTTCCGTCATCGCTCACGCGATGCCACCTCCCTCAATGAGGGAGGCTTTCACAGATTGCCATTACGTCAAGGCTCCCTCCAAGAGGGAGCTGGCGCGGCGAAGCCGTGACTGAGGGAGTTGTCGGCAGCAGCCTTTCTCTATTTCAGCCCAGATGGAACATGTCGATCAGCACCACGGCGGCCAGGCCATAGTAGACCACCACCGCCACCAGATCATTGATGGTGGTGATGAGCGGGCCGGAAGCCACGGCGGGGTCGATGTGGATCTTATGGAACAGCATGGGGATGACCGTGCCCACCAGGCTGGAGATCACCATGGCCACGACCAGAGATACGCCCACACAGCCCGAGAGCAGGAAGGCTTCACCCCAGGCGTAGGCCTTGAAGAAGTGGATGTAGCAGCCCAGGAAGCCCAGCGCCAGCACGGCCAGCAGTGCACCGTTGGTCAGGCCCACCCGCATTTCCTTCCAGAGCAGCTGGAGCTTTTTGGCAGTGGTCAGGTTCTCGTCCACCAGCACACGGATGGTCACAGCCAGCGACTGGGTGCCCACATTACCGGCCATATCCAGCACCATGGACTGGAAGCAGATGACGATGGGCAGCACCGCCACCACCGATTCAAACGCCCCCACCACCGAGGACACCAGCATCCCGAGGAACAGCAGGGCGATCAGCCAGGGCAGGCGCTTTTTCACACTCTGGAACACACCCTCGTTCAGGTCCTCCTCGCTGGTCAAGCCGCCGAGTTTTGCGTAATCATCGCCCATCTCGTCGTCCACCAGCTCGACCACATCCGCCGAGGTGATGATGCCCAGCAGCTTCCCGCTGTCGTTCAGGACAGGGAGCGAGCGCTCGGCGTAGTCCACGATGCGGTCGATGCAGTCGCTGATCTTCTCGTGGTCGGTGACGTAGGGGTAGGAGCGTGCGATCAGCTTTTCCAGGCGCTCCTCCGCACGGGCCACGATGAGGTCTTTCAGGTCAATGGCACCATAAAAGTGCTCGTTCTCATCCACCACATACAGGGTGGAGATGTTATCGTTCTCGCCCGCCTGCTTCACCAGCTCACTCATGGCCTGCCGGATGGTCATATCCCTGCGGATGCAGATGTAGTTGGTGGTCATGCAGCTGCCGATCTCGTCCTCGTGATAGGAGAGCAACAGCTTCACATCATCGGCGGCATCCTTGTCCAGCTGGTGGACGATCTTTGCCTTATCGTCCTCTTCCAGGTCATCCAGAGCATCCACAGCATCGTCCGAATCCATGTGGGAGATGACCCGGGCGGCCCGTTCGGGGTCCAGCTCCTTCAGGTAAGGCTCTGCATCGTCCAGATAGGAGAAGATCTCTGCCACCGTGTCCACGCCCAGTGCGGTGTACACCTTCTGGCGCTCCTCCGGTGTCAGGGCCGTCAGGGCATCGGCCAGGTCATTTTCATGGTAATCGGACAGCTTTTCAGCCAGCTCTGCCTGGGGCAGACCGCTGCGGATGATCTCCAGAATCTCCTGCACATAATTTTTCTTCTGCATGGTTTGGTCCCTCCGTTTCCCGTTTCCGGGCATAAAAAATACACCGCATCGGTCTGGTTACAACTCCTGCGGTGTACAAAGGGCATGCAGTTCAGGATGCGGCTAACACGTTTGCACGGCCCGCATCGCAGGAGAAGCGTTGTTTGGGGTGATCCGTATGGTCACTGGACATGGAAACAAACTCCTCCTTGGTGTAAGATTTTTCTTTCAGCCCCGTTATCATACTACGCCGGGCCGGATTTTTCAACCCCTTTTACAGTTTTTTTACCGGATTATTGCTCTATTGCACAAAGAAGAGCCTACTTCTTATACTTTCCATACCATGCCACCGACACCCGCCAGGACGCAGCATACAGGGCCAGTACCGCCAGCAGAAGCACTGCGGCCAGCCAGAGGGGCACAGGAAGCGGCCCACTTCCCGTGCCGTTCTGCTGCAGTTCATCCATCACGGCTCCGCCGCCCAGAGCAGCGCCCATTCCGGCAAACATCAGCATGTAGAGCATCCGCGCCTTTTCTGCGCCAAAACGGTAGTACAGCGGCAGCATGATCCCGTTTATCAGCAGGATGGAAGCTGCGCCCGCCCCCAGCAAAAGGCCGATTGGCATCGCAGGAAGCGGTTTTCCCATCCAGAACAGGATGCCGCAGAAAATTCCATTCAGCGCCGCAGAGACCGCCGTGCAAAGCAGACCCACGAGATATTTTTCTGCCACCTGAAGTTCCTTGCTCAGCGGCAGGGCAAAGCTGTACTCCGTCCACCCGCTGGCGTGGTCGTATGCAAGCAGGTTCACAGGCAAGATGCCCAGAAAAACGGCCGCATAACTCACCGGGAACACATAGGCGCTCGATGTACTGAACACCCAGATCACCAGCACAAATGAAACCGTCAGGCACATGGCTTTCATACTGGTTCTGACCTGATACCAATCCTTCAACAGCAAACCTTTCATCGCACATTCTCCCCTTTCACCATCAGCACAAACAGTTCTTCGATACTCACCGGTGTCAGGGTGCTGCCCAACGGGACAAGTTCCCTTTTCACCAGTGCCTCGGCCCCGTAGGCTGTCACCTGATGGCTGACGACGGCGTTCCTGTCCAGCTCCTCCAATTGCCCGGCAGTGCCGTGCCAAAGAGCGTACTCATCCCGCAGAGTGTCCTTGTCCTCACAGAGCAGGAGCTTCCCCTTGTGCAGAAAGGCAATGGTATCGCAGAGCTTTTCCAAATCGCTGACGATGTGGGACGAGATCAAAATTGCATGGTTCTCATCCCGCACAAAGTCCAGCAGCAGATCGATGAGCTCATCCCGCACCACCGGATCCAGGCCGCTGGTGGCTTCGTCCAACAGCAGCAGCTTGGGGTGATGAGAAAGTGCCACGGCAAGGCACTGCTTCATCTTCATGCCGGTGGAGTAGTCACCGTACTTCTTGTTCTCCGGAAGGTCAAAGCGGCGGCACCAGTCGGCGTAGGCGGCGGCATCCCAATTGGGATAGATGCCCGCCATCACTTTTCCCACCTGCGGCGCGGTCAGGCAGGTGGGGATGCCCTCGCCGCCCAGCACCACGCCGATATCGGCTTTGGCAGGCGGGGTGATCCCCTCCTGCCCGAACAGCTTCACAGTGCCAGCGTCCCGGTCGATCATGTCCAGGATCAGCTTAATGGTGGTGCTCTTGCCCGCGCCGTTCTCACCGATCAGCCCGCAGACTGTGCCGCCGGGCAGTTCCAGATCAATGGGCCCCAGCGCAAAATCCGGGTAGTGCTTTTCAAGGCCGTGCAGTTCTAATGCGTTCATGGTTCATTCCTCCCACAGCAATTCCAACATTTCGGTCAGTTCCTGTTTGGTCAGCCCGCAGGGAGCCGCCAGCCGGACGGCTTCCGTCAGGTGTGCTTCGATTTTTTTCAGGTTCTCTTCCCGGAGCAGCTCGGTGTTCTTCGCCGCCACAAAAAAGCCTTTGGCGGGCACCGCATACAAAAAACCCTCCTGTTCCAGCTCATCGTAGGCCCGCTTTGTGGTGATGACACTGATGCGCAGATCCCGCGCCAGCCCCCGGATGGATGGCATCGCTTCCTCCGGCTGCAGTTCCCCGCTCAAAATCTGGTTCTTGATCTGGGTGTAGAGCTGCTCGTAGATGGGTGCACCGCTCTTGTTATCGATGAAGAGATTCATGTCTGCCGCCTCCGTTGCATCTGTATATTTACAGTATATACAGTAGATACATGGTTGTCAATAGGCAGATACAAAAAAAACAGCTCTCCCGTTGGACGGGAAAGCTGCTTTTTTCATCGGATCAGGCTCTGACTGTAGAGCGGCTTAGTAGGCCACGCCCCAGTAGACCATCTTGCTGGCGGGCTTGCCGCAGCAGGGGCAGACATCGCTGAGGTGCTCCTGCTCAAAGGGCATGCAGCGGCTGGACAGGCCAGCCTCTTCCTTCATCTTCATCTCGCAGGCCAGGTCGCCGCACCACATGGTCTTGATGTAACCGGTGTTGGCCTTGGCCAGTTCCTTGACCTCCTCCATGGTGGTGGCTGCCCAGGTGCGCTTCTCGCGGTTGGCGAGGGCACGCTCGTACAGGTCCTTGCGCAGGGCCTCCAGCTGGGCCGGGATCGCGGTCTCCAGCTCATCCAGGCTCACGAAGATCTTTTCACGGGTGTCGCGGCGGACCAGCACACACTGGTTCTTTTCCAGATCCTTGGGGCCGATCTCCAGGCGCAGGGGCACGCCCTTCATCTCCCACTGGGAGAACTTCCAGCCGGGGGCGTTGTCGCTGTCGTCCAGCTTGACGCGGGCATACTTGCTGATCTTCTCAGCCAGCTCGGCGGCCTTCTCGGAAACGCCGGGCTTGTGGGCGGCGATGGGCACGACCACGACCTGGATGGGGGCCACTGCCGGGGGCAGGATCAGGCCGTCGTCATCGCCGTGGGTCATAATGATGGCACCCACCAGACGGGTGGAAACGCCCCAGCTGGTCTGGAACGGGTGATGCAGCTGGTTGTCGCGGCCGGTAAAGGT